>Ga0118677_10003999_pt1 | contig 27241 bp, 26 predicted proteins | sample AliMusrvi5mmetaG_FD_86154 | JGI IMG/M metagenome (GOLD analysis project Ga0118677, IMG submission 86154) | reverse complement strand
TTTCGACCCGAAAGTCCAGGAGGCGATCCACCGCATCCAGCCGCGCGAGATGACCCGTCAGGCGATGGATTGGATGCGCGAGCTCGGGTTCGGCTCGATCAACCTCGACCTCATCTACGGGTTGCCGCACCAGACGCCGGAATCGTTCGACGAAACGCTCGGCACGGTTCTTGAAATGCAGCCCGACCGTCTCGCCATGTTCAGCTACGCGCACGTGCCGTGGATCAAGCCGGCCCAGAAAATCCTCGAGCAAAAAATCCTGCCCTCGCCGGAGACCAAGCTGCAGGTGCTCAAGCTGGTCATCGAAAAGCTGACCGCTGACGGCCGGTATGTCTATATCGGCATGGACCACTTCGCGCGGCCGGACGACGAGCTCGCCGTCGCCCAGCGCAACAAGCAGCTCCAGCGGAATTTCCAGGGCTACAGCACGCGCTCGGGGTCGGACATCTACGCGTTCGGGATGTCGAGCATCTCGCAGATCCCCGACGCCTACTGGCAGAACGAAAAGGAACTCCCGAAATACCAAGAGGCCGTGGACGCCGGGCAGATGCCGTGGCAGCGCGCCTGTTTCTTGACCGGCGAGGACAAGATCCGCCGCGAAACCATCATGCGCGTGATGTGCGATCTGTCCCTCGACTTCGCCGCGATGTCGCAAAAGCTCGGCCTCGACTTCGAGAACCATTTCGCCCCCGAGCTCGCCGCGCTCGAGCCGTTCCAGGCCGACGGCCTGGTGAACTGCTCGCCCGGCGGCCTCACGGTCACCGACAGCGGGCGGCTCTTCATCCGCAACATCGCGATGTGTTTCGACAACACGCTCGCCCCGGCGTGCGAGAAGCGGCACTCGAAAACGATTTGATGAAACCCGTCGCGATCATCGGCGCAGGCATCACGGGGCTGACCGCCGCGTTTTACCTTTCCCGCGCGGGCATCCCCGTCACGGTTTTCGAGTCGGGGGGCCGTGTCGGCGGCGCGATCCGGTCGCTCCGGCAGGACGGCTATCTCGCGGAGTTCGGGCCGAACACGATTTTGGAAACGTCGCCAAAAATCGCGCGGCTCATCCGCGATGCGGGCCTCGAATCCCGCCGCCTCGAGCCGGCTCCGGATGCGGGCGCACGCTTCGTGGTCCGCTACCGGCGCCCGGTTGCGATGCCCGGTTCGCCGCTCGGGTTTTTGACGACGGAGCTTTTCACCCTCGGGGCGAAGCTCGCGGTGCTGCGCGAGCCGTTCGTTCCGCCGCGCCGCGACGGGTCGGAGGAAAGCATCGCCGGGTTTGTCGTGCGGAGGCTCGGCCGGGAATTTCTCGACCACGCGATCGACGCGATGGTGGCCGGCGTCTATGCGGGCGATCCCGGCCGGCTCTCCGTCCAGCAGGCGTTCCCGAAGCTTGCGGCGCTCGAAGCCAAATATGGCTCGCTCGTCAAAGGCCAGATCCTCGGCGCTCGCGAGCGCAGGAAATCCGGCGAAGTCGCCAAGGACCGGGCGCCGAAACTTTCTTTCGACGAAGGGCTGCAGGTCCTGCCGGACACTTTGCGCGAGCGCCTCGGCGGCGCGGTGCTGTTGAATACCGCTGTCACGAGGATGGTCCGGCATGCCGGCGGCTGGACGCTCGACCTCCGCACGAAAGGCGGCCATGCGCGTTCCGAACACAGCGCCGTGATCTATGCGGGCACGGCGTTCCAGCTCGCGGAAATGCAGGTCGAACTGCCGGAGCCGGTGTCGGGTCCGTCGGTCGCGATGACCGGGAACCTGCTCGACCTTTCAGCGTTTTCCACGATCCGCCATCCGCCCGTGGCGAGCGTGGTGCTCGGTTTCCGGCGCGAGGACGTGGCGCATCCGTGCTGTGGGTTCGGCGCGCTGATCCCGAAAGTCGAGGGGTTCAAAATTCTCGGAACGATCTTTTCCTCGTCGCTGTTTCCGAACCGCGCACCCGCCGGGCACATCACGCTCACGAGCTACATCGGCGGCGAGCGGCATCCGGATCTGGCCACCCTTCCGCCGGACGAACTCGTCGACCTGACCCGGCAGGATTTGTGCGTGCTGTTCGGCGTGAGAGGCCGGCCGACCTTCCGCCACTGCGCCTTTTATCCGAAGGCCATCCCGCAATACAACGTCGGCTATGGCCGCCACCGCGCGGCGATGACCGCGATCGAAGCCAGCGTGCCGGGCCTGTTTTTCGCCGGCCACTACCGCGACGGCATCTCGCTCGGCGACTCGATCGTCTCCGGCTGCAACATCGCGGAACGTGTTGAAAAATCGCTGAACCTCGCGTGATTCTTCTCTTGCGAAATCGAGGCGACACGAACCCGGAAACCCTGTAGAGTGAGAAGCGTAAGGAACGACCCATGCCAACAACACTCGAAGCCATCACACACGAAGCGCTGGAATTGCCACGACCCCAGCAAATCCGGCTCGCACATTATCTTCTCTCGCTCGACGACGAGCCGGTGGATCCTGAAATCGAAGCGGCGTGGGAAGACGAAATTGCAGCGCGTCTGAAAGCCTATCAGGAAGGACGCTTGAAAACCGTGCCCTTCGAGCAAGTGAAACGGGAAATTGATTCACGGCTTCGCGAATGCAAGTAACCTTCCCATCACCCGCACGGGAAGAACTCGCTGATGCCGCGCTCTACTACGAACACCAGCAACCCGGGCTGGGTTTTGAGTTCATGGAGGAGGTTGATGCGTTCGTGCAGATCATCGCCATCGCTCCGGAGCAGCCAAGGATGAGGCGCCGGGGCTATCGGAGCGTCAACCTCAAGAGGTTCCCCTATTATATCGCCTATTCGATTGAGGCCGGGGTGATTGTGGTCTTGGCCATCGGCCACGCCGCGCGAAAACCGGAATACTGGATAACCCCATGATCTCGGCGATGGAACCATCGCCGTCAATACCGTCCGGCCTTCCCGGAGTCCTGCTGATCAACCTCGGATCGCCGGATTCCACGTCCGTCGCCGACGTGCGGAAATATCTCCGCGAGTTTCTCATGGACCCGCGCGTGCTCGACGCACCGTGGCCGGTCCGCTGGTGCGTCGTCCACCTCGCCATCCTCCCTCGCCGCCCGGTCGAATCGGCGGAGGCCTATAAAAAAATCTGGACGAAAGAAGGTTCGCCGCTTGTCGTCACCAGCCGGAACGTGCAACGCGAGCTGCAGCGCCGGCTCGGCGGAGACATCGCGGTCGAGCTCGCGATGCGCTACCAGAGCCCGGACATCGAATCCGCCGTCGCGCGGCTGCGCGCGCAGGGCGTCACCGATCTGCTGGTGTTTCCGCTGTTCCCGCATTTCGCGATGTCGAGTTTTGAAACCGCTGTCGTCCGCGCACAGGAAGTCGCCGCCCGGCTCGCGCCGGAGATGAGGCTCAGAGCCGCGGAGCCGTATTACAACGACCCCGGCTACATCGCGGCGTTGGCCGCCAGCGCGGAGAGTTATCTCAAGGAGGACTACGACCACCTGCTCTTCAGCTTCCACGGTCTGCCCGAGCGCCACCTGCGCAAAGCGGATCCGACCGGCGGCCATTGCCTGGCGACGCACGACTGCTGCGAAACCCCGAGCCCGGCGCACCGCACGTGCTACCGCGCGCAATGCTTCGCGACCGCCCGAGCGTTTGTCGAAGCGGCCGGCGTGCCCGCAAACAAATACTCCATCTCGTTCCAATCGCGGCTCGGGCGCGATCCCTGGCTCAAGCCCTACACCGATTTCGAGTTCGTGCGGCTCGCGGAAAGCGGCGTAAAGAAGCTGCTCGTGATCTGTCCGGCATTCGTCTCCGACTGCCTCGAAACCCTCGAGGAGATCGCCATCCGCGGACGCGAGGTTTTCCTCGGAGCCGGCGGGACCGGATTCGCGCTCATCCCGTGCCTAAACGAGCACCCGCGCTGGATCGACGCGCTCGAAAAAATCGTCCGGGCGGATTTATCTCGATTCGGATGACAGGCCTTGCATGAGGGTTGTAACCGAGGGGTAGTCAGCTGTTCAAAGGACATCAAGAGCGCTTACGAAATCAGAAATGGAAAGATGTTCTGTCGACGTCACACGCGGCGCAACTGGCCCGGTCACGACAGTCCGGGGAGCGCTGCCAGCGCTGCGACTTGAACTCAAACCGCGGCAATGATCCCTGTGCCGAGAGCGTGACCGGAATCCGCAATCCCAGCACCGCCTGCAAATCGGCTGCCAGTTTTTCCGCCATCGCCGCTGGATCCGTGCAGCCGGCGGCAGGCTCCAATATCACTTCGATTTCCGACATCGCATCGGCCTCATGCACCGCCACACGGTATTCGGCCACATGCGGACAGCCGTGGATAATCTGCTCGATCGCTGCCGGGTAGATATTCACGCCGCGCACGATCATCATGTCATCCGCGCGTCCGAGGATGCCGCCTTCCAGCAGCGTGCGCCCGTCGCGACGAACCAGTTTCACCATGTCTCCGGTCCGGTAGCGCAGCAACGGAGATCCGACTCGCCCCAGATTTGTGAGGACCAGTTCGCCCGTGCCATCCGCGGCCGGATTGATCACCTCGGCGATGTATGCCGACTCGATGACGGCGAGCACGCCGGGCGAGGTTTCGTAAGTGACCGGACCGATCTCGGTCATGCCGTGATGGTCAAACACCCGTGCGCCCGGCCAGAGCGATTCGATCCGCGCCCGCGTCTCCGGCACGCTGCCGCCGGGTTCGCCAGCGACGATGATCGTGCGGATGGGCGTTCCGGCGATGTCCAGATTTTCCTGACGCGCAAAATGCCCGAGCCTCAGAGCATATGTCGGCGTGCAGCAGAGGAGATCAACCCGGTTGTCGATCATTGCCTGCAACCGCGCGGCGCTGCTGAGTCCGCCGCCGGGAAGGCACAGGCAGCCAAGCCGGGCCGCAGCCTCAAACGCAGTCCAGAATCCGAGGAACGGCCCGAACGAGAACGCGAAGTAAATCCGGTCGCCCGCCTTCACGCCGGCGGCGTGTAGCACCTCTGTCCAGCAACCGACCATCCAATCCCAGTTCTCCGGCGTGTCGAGCCAGCGCACCGGCGCGCCGCTTGTGCCGCTGGTTTGGGTGAAGCGCGTGTAACGGTCCACGGGAAACGTCAGGTTCGTGCCATACGGCGGATGCGCGACCTGGTCGGCGACGATCTCCGCTTTTGTCGTCAGCGGCATCCGCTGGAAAAACTCGTCGAGACTTGCGACCCCGCCGTCGAGCCCCGCGCGTTTTAGCTTTTCCGAGTAAAACCGGTTGTCCGGCACCAACGCCGCCAACAGCCGGTTCAACTTCTGGAGCTGAACAGCGGAATTCATTTCATCGGCGATTGGATCGCCACGACGGCCGGCTTGTGTTTTGCCGGAGCCGGTTTGTAGAAGGTCACCAGACAGCCGCCGGCCACAGCGAGCAGCAGGCCCAGGAAAAACGGCTTCGGAATCGCGGCCAGCCCGCCTTCGGGCGGGACCATCAGCAGGGCGACGACAGCATTTACCACGGGCGCGCCGCCAAACACGATGGTCATGACAACGCCGGGCTGGCCTTTCGCGCCAAACGCCAGCAGCACGCAGAACGCGCCGATCGCGCCGACGACGCCCGCCAACAGCGACCAGCTCATGCCGGCGACGGGGAATTTCCAGTCGGCACCGTTCATCACCAGCATCGCCAGCGGCGCGAGAACCGCGGTCAGGAAATACGCGAGCCCGACGAACAGAAAGGCTTTGTAGCGGCCCTGCACCGGGTCGGCCATGCCGGCCTGGCCGGAGTGCAGGAACACGCCGTAAAGCCCCCAGCTCACGACGGTCATCAATGCGAATGCGAGCCAGGTCATGCCGGCTTGGTGGGTATCAGTGGGTGTCATGGGTTTGTTTCTCCTCGTTGAATAATTCCGCAGGTGCCACTTGAAGCTTCGCCCGGATCTCGGGCGGGATGGGCACCGCTTTCATGGTGTGCTTGAGGGGATCCACCGCGACGGTCGCGGCGATGATGTTACCGCGCGCCACCTCGACGGCCCGCCCGTCCTGCTCCTTGCGGAAAATGAATGTATACCCGACGGTCCGGGTGCGGATTTCTCTCACCAGGAGATGGATCTCAACCTCCTCCTCGAACCGCAGCGGGCGCTTGTAGTCGCAACTGGCATGGACGCGCGGCCAGCCAACTTTTCCCTCGATGAATTCCGGATGCATTTCGATGCCGAGCGTTCGGTAAAACCCGTGCTCGGCCACCTCCATGAAGCGGAAAAAATTCGAGAAGTGCATGATCCCGGCCATGTCGGTGTCGCAGAACTCGACCAGGCGTTTGATTTTAAACTCGTAGGGCATCGGGTTCTCCTTGGTGTGGGTTGATGAGCGGTTTGCCGTGCGGCACCGGCGCGGGCACCTCGGCGAATTCGGCGACACGTTCGAAAAGTTCGTCGAAGTCGGTGAACAGATCGCCGGTGAGGCAGTCGGTTAGCCGTTTGTGCAGGTGCGGGTATTTATTGAAGAGATCTTTGAATCGGAAGTTCGGATCGTAAAATGCATAGACCAGCTTCCGCATGCTCTCGATGCCGCGGCAAAGCGTGTCGCCATAACCGGCGAACATCTCCGCGGAATAATCGCCGGCCGTCAGCGCCGCATCGACGGCGTCGCCGGCCATCTCGCCGCTGCACAGCGCCAGCATCACGCCCGATGAAAAGACCGGATCGAGGAACGCGAACGCGTCACCGGCGAGCACGAGCCCGTTGGCGGCGCAGTATTTCGACCGGAACGAGAATTCGCCGGTGACACGATACTCCGCGGCTACCTTGCCGGGGGCGAGGTGTTTCTGGATCCAGAGATTGTTCGCGACCTCCCGCTGAAAAATGGTTTCGGGGTCGCGCGTGTCGCGGAAGAGATAGGAACTTTCCGCCACGACGCCGACGCTGACCATGTCATCCGGCCACGGGATATACCAGAACCAGCCTTTGTCGGGAAGGTAAGCGACCGTCGTCGCGCCCTCGTCGAGGCCGGGGTCGCGCAGCGCGCCTTTGTAGTAGGTCCAGACCGCGATCTTGTTGAGCTTCGGATCGCGAATGCGCCACCCGTTTTTGACCTGGGTGAATCCGTCGCGTCCGCTCGCGTCGACCGTCACCGGAGCGCGCACTTCAAACGGGCGTCCCTGCTTGTCCGTCCCGCGCACGCCAACCACGGAACCGTTTTCCCGGATTGGCTCCTTCACCGTCATTTCCTCGATGACCTCGGCGCCTTTCTCCCGGGCGTTGTCGAGCAGCATCTGGTCGAATTCGCTGCGGATCACCTGCCAGGTAGTCGACGACGGATGGTCCCAATTCTGTGTGAAATAGAACGGCGTGGACACCTCGCCAGCCTGGCGCACGAATTGGACGCTATATTTTCTGACGAACCGCGTTCGCTTGAGCTTGTCGAGCACGCCGAGCCGTTCGAGCGTGAAGTAAGTATACGGAATCAGCGACTCACCGATGTGGTAGCGAGGGAACTTCTCTTTTTCCAGCAGCAACACCCGCCGGCCTTTCATGGCCAGCACGGCGGCTGCGGTCGAACCGGCGGGCCCTCCGCCGATCACGATGACGTCATAGTTTGGTTTCATGGCGGTAAAATTTCCACAATATCGGCGAGCACATCGCCCTGCGGTGTCAGCAGCGCATTGCACCGGCCGTATAACGGACCGGCGCCTTCGAGTTCCAGCGCCCTGCTGATCAAGGAGTCGGCCTCGACCCGGATGAAGGCCTTCGGTCGGCTGACGAACTGCACGCCATGCTCCACCAAAAGCCCGCCAAAAGGTCGTTCGGCCAGCAGGATCTCCCGTTGAACAGCCAGCGGCAGCCGCTCCAGGCGGATCGAGCTCGCCCCGAATTCCACAGGCCGCTCCGAACCATCGAGCGCCAGCACGACTTCGCGTTGGTAGATTCCATTCCCGGCCTCCGTGCGCAACAGCCGCAAATGCGTCCGTGCGCCGTGAAATGTTTGGAGCGTGGTGGTCATGTCGCGCCGGTGGACGAGCAAGCCCCGTTGCGGCTGCGGAATCTCCGCCGCGGCAATTTCGGTGATCTCCGGCATGCTCTGCCCGGTCGCGCTGTAAACGCGGGCCAGCGAACACAACCCGCACTTCGTCCCGCCGTCGCAGGCGTCGGATTTGCGGCAGTGTTCCCCGCAAAACAAATGCGTGTCAGGCGTAGCGAGCATCGCGGTGTTGGGGCAGGAAAAAGTCGTGGAGCAGGGTGTCCACCTGGAGCAATCCGCCGCGCGAATAGCGGATTGTATCGCCGTCGATGGCCAGAAAACCTTCGGCCGCCAACTGGCGCAGCGGCGCGGCGAACCGCTCGGCGATGTCCACGCCGAATTTGTGCCGGAAATATTCCCGGCTGACTTGGCCGAGCTTCATCTGGAGGACCATCTCGCGGATGAGACGCTCTTCCGCATTCGGCGTCAGCGCGCGCCAGATGGGGAACTCACCGCGAGAAACTTTGTCGAGATACGGCACGATGTCGTGCTCGTTCTGGAAATGCACGCCGTTGATGTGGCCGAACGACGCGACGCCGACCGGCAGCAGGTCCGCGCCTTCCCACAGCCGGTCGCGGTAGACGAACTTCGTGCGGGCCGGATCTTTCACCGCCGTGTATGCGCTGGCGATCGTGTAACCGGCCTTCTCCAGTTTTGCAAACGCGTAGTCCACCCAACCGCGCTTGGTCTCCCAGTCGGCGACGGGCGCGACGAGTTTGCCGTCGGCTTTCATTTCCTTGTAGATGGTCGTGTTGTAGGGGATTTCCATCTGGTAAATGGTCACGCTTTCGGGCGACATCGCGATGACCTTCTCCACGCACTTCGACCAGTTCGCCTCCGTCTCCTCGACCATGCCGGCGATGAGGTCGATGTTGATCTGGTCGAAACCGATCGAGCGGGCGAACCCGTAGGCTCGCTCGATTTCCTGCGAGTGGTGCGCGCGGCCGTTGATCTCCAGAATGTGATCGTCGAAATTCTCCACGCCGAGACTCAGCCGGGTGACCCCCATGGCTTTGATCGCTTCCAGTTTCGGCTCCGTCAGCGTGCCAGGCTCGCACTCGAACGCGACTTCCTGCACAGAATCCCACGGCAGCAGCTCTTTCAGCCGTCCAGTCAAGTCGGCCAATTGTTTCACCGACAAATACGACGGCGTGCCCCCTCCGAAATAGATGAAATCCAACCGCCTGCCTCCGATGAACGGCTTGTCGGCATAGATTTTCAGCTCGGCCACCGCCGCATCGATATACTGCTGGACGCGGGCCGCGTTCTGCTCGGTGTAAACCTTGAAGTAACAAAAGTGACAGCGCTTCCGGCAAAACGGGATGTGGACATACAACCCGAGCGAATTCCCCGGTGCCGGTGGACGTTCCAGCGCGGCCCGCACGTCACCGGCGTTCTCCGGCTTCCAAAACGAAAACGGCGGATAGTTCGCGACGAAGTAATTTCCGGGCCGCGTCGCGTGATGTTCGGTGGTCGTTGAGCTGCTCATAGGAGAGACTCGTATAACGTGATGAAATCCGCAACCGTCACCCGTCGCGGGTTGAACTGCGCCGTCCACTGCTTCGCCGCTTCCTCGGCCAACATGGGGATCGCGGCGGCCGGCACCCCGCAATCCGACAGCCTTTTTGGAAGTTCCGTCCGGGCAAACAAATCATCGAGCAGACCCGGCAAGCGCGGCGACAGCTCGTCGTAGAGCGCCTTGGTCGCCGCATCGGCGGCATTGAAACGGACAACCGCCGGAAGCATCACGCCGACCGCGTGGCCATGCACGATGCCGAAGTGCGCCGTCAACGGGTTGGCCGCGCTGTGGGCGGCGCCGAGCATGCTGTTCTCGATCGCCGTGCCGGCAAACGCCGCGCCGAGTTGCATCGCGGCACGGGCTTCGAGGTTATCCGGCGACTCCAGCACGAGCGGCAGGTTCTCAGATGTCAGCTTGAAAGCCTCGCGGCTATACAACCACGACAGCACGGTCCGCTTCTTCGTCACCGCCGACTCGACCGCGTGCCCGACCGCGTCGATGCCGGTGCATGCGGCAACGCGACGTGGTTGAGTGAGCGTGAGGGAGGGATCGAGGATGGCGACACGCGCCGCTGCCTTCGGGTCGCCGCACGCCATTTTCTGGTGCGTCTGCTCGTCGGCGATCAGCGCGAACGACTGGCATTCGCTGCCTGTGCCGGCGGTCGTCGGGATCGCGATGAATGGCAGCATCGGCCTGATTGCCTTGCCGACGCCCAGATAATCCTGCATCCGGCCGCCGTTGGTCAGCAGAAAATTCGCGCCCTTCGCCGTGTCCATGCTGCTGCCGCCACCGATTGCCACGATCAGATCCACCTGCGCGGTCCGTGCCACCGCCAGGCACTCATCGACATCTTTCGTGGTGGGGTTTTCGCGGGAGCGGTCATAAACCGCCACGGAAATACCCGCCGTCGCCAGCGACTCCAGCACGCGCGCCGCATGCCCTGCGGCGACGACGCCGGGATCGGTGACCAGCAGCACTTTCTTCCCGCCGAGCTCACGCGCGAGATCGCCGACGCGTTCGACGGTATTCGCGCCGAAGACGATACGGGTGCGGGGTTGCCAATCGAAGTTCATGCGTGCTCGAAGGCCCGGCGTTTGTAGAGAAACTCGAAGAGATTGCCTTCGTGCGGCTGGTCCCACGAGATTTTCATCGTCGAGATCGGGCCGACGTTGAGGCGGTCGATGTGCGGGGATTCCATGAGTTGTTCGATCCAGCGTTCGTCGCGCGTGATCGCCGTGACGACAAGCGAAGAACCGGTTTGTTCGAGCATCCTGTCCTGCTCGACCTCGATGACGCTTGCGTAAGGAAACAAGTATTCCTTCCCGGCCAGCGGATGCGAGAACGAATCGCACCGCACAATCGTCGGCCGAAGATACGTTCCGCCCTGAAAGTCCGTCAGCCGCGACCCGCCGCGGTATCGGGCCGTCACGTCCTCCGCGCCCGGCATCGCAAGACCTTCTTCGATCCCGGCATCGATCGCCTCCGCCATTTTCGGGTTGGCGAAGGCGGACAGCGCGGCGTTTTCATCCGCCGCCGGCAGGGGCGCGACGGGGCCGAGCCGTTTCGCCAGCGCATCGGCGATCTCGTCGGCATGCGACGGGACAACGATGGCCGATGCGCAGAGGCAACTGCGCCCGCTGTTCGCGGCGATGGAGTCCGCCAGCACATCGAGAAATTCCGGCCAGCGATCAATCTCATCGGCGCCGATGAGCACCTTGCTGTGGCCGGGACCATGCACCTGAACCGCAGGATTTCCGGCATACTTGTCTGTCGTGCTCTTGTCGCCGAAGACCAGCGCCCTGCCGCAATGTCGCAGGATGGTGTCGGCGCCTTCGTGGTCGGTCGGGTAAAAACAAAATGCCTCGGCAGGAATGCCGGCGGCGATGAACGACTGGATCAGCCGGTATGGCGTCCACGGCTCGTCGCGGCCGGGTTTGATGACGACCGGAATCCGCAGGGCGATCGCGGGCAGCCAGAGCGAATTGACGGCGGGCGAGTTGCTCGGCATCACGAGGCCGAGGCAGTCGGTCGCCGGGTTGAAGCAATACGGGCTGGTCTTGTTGTCAAGGTCGAGACCGCGCGTCAGGCCGCTCATCACCCGGCCCATGTTGGCGAGCATGTCGTGGATACGCCGCATGTTCCGCCGCACCAGGACGTGCGGCAGCCCGCTCGTGGCGGAAACGGTTTCGACATATTTCTGCGGATCGTTTTCGTTGAGGAAGATTTCGCCGGCCCGGCCGCAGAGCTCAACGAGTTGCGAGAACGGGAATTGTTTGAGCGCGGCGCGCGACGTGGCGATATTCCGAAGGTCCTTGCGGATGATGCCGGCGTTGACCTGGCTGACGGTGCAAAGCGAGTCCTTCAACCCGATCTTGTCGAGGCTTTCATACGGCCGACCGAGCCGGAGCGCCGGGATATGCGTCATCATCAGTAAACGCCTTCGACGATCGTTTTCTCCATCGCGCCGAATGGGCGGACTTCGGCAACGCCATCCCAGGTATAGGGGGCACGCGGTTCGCGGCGGATGGCTTCGTCGCGTTCGAGAAAGCGGGGCATGAAGAATTCCTTCGTGAGCGTCGTGAGCTCGACACGCCCCCACCTGCCGTAAGGCACGGTCTCATCGGTGTTCAGCGGGTTGACAACGCGGAGGACGGCTCGCGGTTGCGGGGCGTAGTAGGTGACCGAGAAGTTGTCCTCGGGTCGCAGCGGAACGCTGGCGGCAAGGCCCATGAGCGTGTTGCCATAGGTCGGGTAAAACCCGATTTTGCCATCGAGCACTTCCTCGACGATAAACCGCACAGACTGCGGTGCCATCGTCGTGCCGCCGCAAAACACGCCACGGATTCCGGCTTCGTGGAGGTCAATTTTTTCGGCCAGCGCTTCGAGAAGTTTCGGCGTGGTGAACAAACCCGCAACCCGGCGGTGCTTGAGGATGTTGACGGCCTGGTCCACGACGTGGTCCATGTAGGAGCGGGCCTGGTCGAACTGTTTCGCCGCCAAAACCTTTTTCACCCAGCGCGGGTCGAGGTCGATGAAATAGCACGAGCTGCCGCGGAAGTTGGCGAGATGCTCGATGGCGAGGCGCAGGCGGCGGGGGCCGGTCGGACCGACCATCAGCCATGCGGCGCCGCGCGGAAAATGTTCGTCCGCGATTTTTCCGCTGAACTCCTCGTAGTCGGTTTTGTAGTCGTTCCAGCCGATGCGTTGCTTCGGCATGCCGGTGGTGCCGCCGGTTTCAAAGATGTTGAACGGTTTCCCTTGGAAGGCGGCGGGAACCCAGGCTTCGGGCTGGAGGTCGCGGAGCCATTCGTCCTGGAAGTGGGGGAACTTCAACAGGTCGGCAAACGAGGCGACTTCCTTGCGCGGATCGAAGTTCTTCCGCGCCCAGTCGAGCCAGAACGGGCAGCCGGATTCGGGGCTGAAATGCCAATCGATGATTTCGGAGAGATGGGAGTCGAGGTTCACGGGAAATATTTTTTGATGGTCGCTTCACTGGGGGCCGGAGTCAGCAGCGAGACGAGAATCATCAGCGCCGCCGAACCAAACACCATCGGCACGACCGGCAGAAAGCCGAAACAGGTCGCGTTGGCGATGGTGCGTTCAAACAGATGCCCGAACGCCGGAAAAATAATCGTGGGCGGCTGGCCGGGGCTGGGAATCATGCCGTCGGAGATGCGTTGGATCCACCATGTGCCGGCAAGGCAGGCCGCGACCCACAACGTGGATGCGAGCGCGCCGTATTTTGTGCTGCGCTTCCAAAATAGCGCGGCGACCATCACCGGAGCCATCGCGGCAAAGCCGCTGAACGCGAACCGGACGGCGAGTTCAAAGATGCTTTCCGGGGTGTTCAGCGCGACGAAGTAAGCCACGACGGTGACGAAGACGATGAAGACGCGGGCGAACACGACGCTGCCGCTCTCGCCGAACCGTTCCTTGCCGCCGTAGTGTGCGAAGACGTCTTTGGTGAACATTGTGCTCACGGCGAGCACCTGGTGCGTGTCCGAGCCCATGACGGCCGAGATGATTCCCGCACCGAGGATGCCGGCGAGCCAGACGGGCGCGTGGTCGGTGAGCAGGTGCAGCAGGACGCCGTCGGGGGTTTTCAGGCCGGGCACGAGCTGAGTGCCGAGAACGCCGAGGAAGACGCACGGCAGCCAGATCGCCATGATGGCCAGCGGGTAGAAAATCACCGTGCGTTTGAAAACGGTCACCTTGCGGGCCGCGAAACACATCATCGCCATGTGCGGAAACATGATCGATGACAGCGGGATCAGCGTGTAGCTCCAGAAAAACTGCGGCGACATCCGTTCGCGGGTTACGAGATAGGTGGTCTTCGGGTTACCCGCGATTTTGGCGATGTATTCGCCGAAGCCGCCGGGCAGCGCGTGCCAGATGACAGCGACGGCGACAGCCCCGAAAAGCAGGAAGAGAATCGTCTGGAAAATATTCACCCAGACGGTGCCGCGCATGCCGCCGAAGAAGACGTTCATCGTGACGACGAGCGCGACGACGAGACATCCGAGCCAGTAGGCGACATGGCCGCCGCTGATGTCCGCCAGGACGCGACCGCCGCCCATGATGCTGATGATCATATACGGCACGAGCATCACGACGCTGAGGACAAATATCACCGTGCCGATCGAGTCGCATTCCCACCGGTCGCGGAAGAACGAGACTTGCGTCTGGTGGCCAAACTTTTTGCCAAGCGCCCAAAGCCGGGTGCCGATGAAGAAAATCGTGAGCGGGATGACGAAGCCGGATGACGAGGCCATAAGGCCGTAGATGCCGATCCCCTGCCGGTAGGCCTGGCCGGAGCTGCCAAGGATGGCAAAGGCGGTCATGTTGGTGGCGAAGATGGAAAGGAAAAACACCAGGCCGCCGACGCTGCGCCCGGCGAGGAAGAAGTCCTCGGTGTTCGACTTGCCGCGCGTATAGGCGACGCTGCCGATGACGGCGATGATCAGGAGATAGATTCCGACGACGACGACCGGGATCACTTGGGCTCGCCTCCCTCAACGTCCTCGAGGTGTTTCGGCCACGCCGTCTTGACGAGGATGGCCATCATGATCGAGGCGAGAATCGAGTAGCCGGCGTGGTAGGCGAGGCCGATGGGCAGGAAGCCGAAGACGAACGGATGGGAAACGCGCCAGTTCCAGAAATCCTGGTGCAGCACGTAAACAGCGGCGACCAGCAGGAAGAGGAGGACTTTTTTCATTTGGCTCCGATGGCAAAGAGGTGGGTCGTGGTCTGGATGTAGAGGGTGCCATTGGCGACGACGGGCGTCGAATAGACCGGATCACCCATGTCGATTTTTGAAATCAGCTTCTCGTCCTTGCTCGCCGCAAATACGGCAAACGTGCCGTCCTCGGTCCCGATATAAATTTTCCCGTCGGCGTAGAGCGGCGAACCCCAGATGTGCGACTGGAGGTCGTGGACCCAGTAAACTTTTCCGGTTTCGGCGTCGAGGCAGTGGAGGTAGCCGGAGAAATCGCCTATGAACAGCAGCCCGTCGGGCGTGATCGCGCAGGTCGAAAGACTGCGGTGGATTTTGTTGTATGACCAAACGATGCCGCTCTTGGTGATGTCGCCGGTCTTGGTCGGATCGACGCAGATCAGGTTGCCGATCCCCTCACCGTGCTCGGGGTCCTGGCCGATGGCGACATAGACGCGGTTCTTCCAGAACACCGGCGTCGCGTTGATTTCGCTCGGGCCTTCGGCGGCGGGATATTTTGCCGTGCGGTATCCGTCCGGATTGGCGTCGCACCACCAGACCTTTTTCAGGTGGAGATCATCGCCATCCTTGACCGGCTTCGGGTCGAACGCGTAGAGGAACCCGTCGGGGCCGCCGAAGAAGACCTGCGTTTTGCCTTTGACCTCACCCGCCGACGGAGAACACCAGATGCCGTGGAAAATTTTCGGTCCGATCTTCGCGTCGTCCTCGCCGAGAAGCTTGCCGGTCTTTTTGTCGAGCGCGATGAGTGACGGGGCGTTCGGCGACGGGATGTTGGTGTGGGTCCAGTCCATGCCGTTCGAGGTGCTCGAAATGATTTCGTCGCCCAGGATGAGCACGTCGCAATTCGACGCGTTATGCGGGAACACGCCGAGCTCATCCATCATGTCGTATCGCCAGACGATGTCGGCATCGTTCGGGCCGGTTTTCCCGGGAGGTTTGCCGGGGCCGGCGACATACTGGGCCTCGGTGGTAAACGGGCCGGTGTTGCCTTTCGCGAGACCGTCGGCGGTGAGGCACATGACCTCGCAGCGGTTGGTGACGAGATAAACGCGGTCGTCCTCGACCGTCGGCGAGGAAAGGATGCCGAGGAACTCCCAGTCGTTGACTTTGCCGGAGGCGAGCTTCGGCGCGACCAGCTGCCACTGGAACCCGCCGGTCTTTTCGTCGAGACACATCAGGATGCCGCGGTCGTCCTGGTATTGCGGGTCGCGGGGCGAAGCGTTGTTCGTGCCGACGAAAACCTTGCCGTCCGCGACGGTGACGTTGCCGAAGCTTTGCGAGCCGAGCTTGGCGACCCATTTCACGTTTTTCGTCGTCGCGGGATCGATCTCCTCGGAGCCGGGTTTGAACTTGCCGGGTTCGAAGGTGTCGGGCAGGCCGGTTTCCGGCGAGGACATGTTGCGTTCGTTGGTGCGCCCCCACTGCGGCCAGTCTCCGGCGCGGACCGTGGCGGAGAGAAGCAGGACGGAAAGAAAGAGGGATTTATTCATTGGGTGTGACCGTGATGTTGTCGATGTAAACCCGCATGTCCTGCGGCGCGAAACCGAAGAGTCCGGGGGAACCGCTGCGGTGCGCGGTGCGGTGCGGGACTTCAATGGTCCACGCAGCCGGCTCGGGCTCGCCGCGCTTCCAGGCTTTGGCGCGGACGGTGCCGGTGCCGTCGGCGGCGATATCGACGCGCGTTTTCAGGTGATACCACTCGTTCGGAACCCACTTGAACGGGACGGCCACGCGGAGGCGTTCGAGGTTGGAATTGACTTCGAGTTTCTGCTCGTTGCCCTTGAGAAGGATGACGTAGCGCTGGTTGATAACACCGACGTCGGACATCTTGCGTTTGTTGCCGTCGCTGAGCACGTCGGCCTCGACGGTGTAGTTTTTCATGTCGGGATGGCCGATGAACACCTGCGCTCGCTGGAAAAATTTGTTGTCGATGGTTTTGGCGAACACCTTGTTGCCGTCGCGCTCGCGGACTTCGAACTTGAACCGCGCGCCGATCCAGGAAAGCGGCGGGTAAGCGAACGACGCTCCCTCGGCGGCATTGGTTTCGGTGAGCGCGAATTCTTCGAAGTCTTCCTTGAGCGGCAGGTTCGGCAAAATGCGGCCGCGCAGGTAGCCGTGCAGATCGCCGAGCGAGGCCTGCAGCATGCCCGCGGATGGCACCGGATCGGGTGCGGCGACGAGTTGCCCCGCGTCGTTGACGGCGGCCTTCATCGTCGATTTCACTTTCGCCGTGGGCGGGATGAACGGCTCCCATGCGATCGGCTTCGGGCTTTCCTCGACGGTGAAACCGTTGGCATCGAGCGCGCGGACACGCAGGGCAATTTTTTCGCCCGGCTTCAGCAACACCTCCGCCGGGATGATCTGGAGTTGTGCCTTCGGTCCCGGGGCCGGCCATTTTTCGGCGGCCGGTTCCGGCGGCACGCCGGGGTTGTCGCCTTTGGTGCCGAAGCAATAAAGCTTCTTGGTCGTCTGGACGTAGATCTTCCCGTTAAAGGCCGCCGGGCTGCCGAAACAGCGCCCTTCGAGCGCGACGTGACAAAGGATTTTGCCTTCGGTATCGCCCGGTTGAACGATGTAAAACGCCCCTTTGCTGCCGGCCCCCGCATCATCCCCACCGCTGTCGCCGGGCTCGCTGAGGACCGGGACGTAAAGCTTGCCGTCGGCAAACAGCGGCGTGGACGTGCGCTGTTCGATTCCGAGCTTGAGTTTCCACGCGGTCTTGCCGGTGTTGGCGTCGAGGGCGCAGAGTTCGCCGGTTTCGGTGACGAGATAGACGCGGTCCTTGTTCAGGACGAGGGAACTGACCGAGGTGGAAGCTTCGTTGGTCCAAAGCCGGACGGTTGCAGGATCAACGACAACAGGCCCCGCGGCGGGGTTCGACGGTTCGACGGTCGGGATTTTGATGGCGATGGTTTCGCCCTTTTCGTAGGGCGTGCCGAAGATGGCGATGATTTTGTCGTTGTTGTGGACGACCAGCGAGGCGTTGATGCCGGCGCCGAACAGCGGCACGCGCCAGAGCGGGGCCCCGGTGCGGGCGTTGACGCAGACGATGCTGCCGTCGCCGCACGCGGCGTAGAAAACGCGCTTGCCGTTGAGCCAGCCGAGCACGGGATGGGAAAAGGAATTGTCCTTCGGTTTGTCGCCGGGGCTCGATTCCCACACGAGGTCGCCGGTCTTCTTGTCGAACGCGTAGAAACGGTCCGCCGCCGGGCCGTGCGCGCCCCAGTTGGCCGTGATCCCGCGCGTGATGACGAGGTCGCCGTCGATGAGCGGCGAGGCGGTGCGGCTGTTCGGGAACGTGAGCCGACCGAACTCCTCCATCAAATCGCGCTGCCATACCGGTTTTCCATCGGCGGTAAAACAGGCGAAAATCCCCTGGGTGTCCTGCATGTAAACGTTGCCGGTTTCCGCGTCGATAGCAGGGCTGGAAGTCGCGTAACGCAGATAGATCGTGTCGCTGAGGAAATCGCTGTAAAGCTGCTGCCACCGCTTTTTTCCGGTCTCGGCATCGAAGCAGGCGACGCCTTCCTGCAGGTCCGGCCCGCCGCCGAGATAGCCCATCGCATACAGTTTGCCGCCGACGATCACCGGAGTGGATTGCCCGGGAAAATCTGCCGCCCACAACTGATTTTTCCCGCCCGCCCCCACCTTGTCGGGCAGGCCGGTTTCCAGCGAGCTGCCGTTCTGCTGCGGCCCGCGCCACGCCAGCCATCCGCCGGCCGGTGCCGCGGGCGCAGCCGGCACGAAGACGCCACCCCAAGCGACGGCGAATAGCACCAGAGAGAGAAAATTCGTGTTTTTGATCCGGGTCATGTTTTGAATGGCTGCGGGCATCGGAGGCAATAAGGCATGCTTTCCGCGCCGCGCAAGCCGGAATATTACTTGTGCGTATTATTTTTTTGTGCAACCGGTCTGGCATGCTTGCAAGCCCGATCCCCGCCGCCATGCACCGCCGCCGGCTCGCGCCGCTGCTGCGGAGGACGTGGTATAGCCTGAACCAGACGTTTCGCCGGCGCATCGCGCACGCCGGGCTGACGCCGGACCAGTTCAGCGTGCTGCGGTGGCTCTCGGAAGGCCACGCCAGAGGCACGACGGCCAATGAGCTGTGCGAGCTGATGACCAGCGACCCGAACACGATGGCCGCGCTGGTCCGGCGCATGGGGCGGATGGGGCTGGTCACACGCCAAAGCCACGAGACCGACGGCCGCGCCCAGCGCATCCGGGCGACCGCCAAGGGGCGGCGAGCATTTGCCGGGGTCCGGCATGTCGCGCTGGACTTGCAAACGGAAATCCTGTCTGTGCTGCCGGCCGGCGAGCGGCACGAGTTTCTCGACAAGCTCGAACAATTGGCGAACAAGTCCCGCACGCTGCTCGACGCGAGCCTCAAGGGTTCCTGATCTTGCGAAACGAACAAGACCCCGGGTATGATATCGAACCGCCCGGCGGCACCGGCTTCAATGTCTGCCTCTGCCGCGACATCTGGAATCGCAGAGCCGAGATCCGGACGAAGAAAATCGCAGGTTGCAATTTTAAAAATAGATTGCAGATTGCATCGCGACGCAAACCATTTGAGGTGGTGAACCCAAGAACAAACACGCCTCCTGTAATCCAGACCAAAACGAATAGAACATGACCATATCAGCCTCTTTGAGTCGCCAATCCGGACGCAGGCATTCGATCCTCCAATTGATCCGGGCATCCTGTGTGATGACCGGGCGTCTGGGTCTGACAGCCGTTGGTGTGGCGGTCCTGACGGTGCCGCTTATGGCCGCCACGGTCGATGTGCCCAACGCCTCGTTCGAATCGCCGTCGACAAATTACGCCGACCCGGCTATCGGCTCCTGGGATAAGACGGCACAGCCGGGCTGGTTTGATCCAGGGACCTTTGGATATTCCTGGAATCAGCTCTCGGGCGTTTTCGCGAATACCGCCGTCGGGCAACCTGACCACATCGACAATGTCCTCGGGAGCCAGGCGGCATTTCTGTTCGCGGTTCCGACCGCGGGCCTGACACAGGATCTTGTCGCGCCGTTCGGCATCGGGCAGTCGTTCGAGCTCACCATCGGGCTCATCGGCGGGGGCGGAAACATGCCCGTAGGAAGCATCCTCGAGATCGGTTTGTATTATCGCGACACCGGCAACAACATCGTCATGGTCGCGACAAACGACATCGCGTTTGACGGGACGCAGTTTCCGAACACGACTCATCTGGTCGATTTCACCGTGAGCGTTCCGACAGTCCAAGCGGGTGACGCATGGGCCGGCAAGCCGATCGGCTTGGAGTTGATTTCTTTGGCAGCAACGCCAGGCGGATACTGGGATCTGGACAACGTGCGCCTGACCTCGGTTCCGGAGCCGTCCACATGGGGGCTCGCCGCATCCGGTTTGGGGGCGATGCTCCTTTTGCGCCGGCGGCTCTTCCGGCGTGCATGAGGTTTCCGGCGTGAAGGCGCGCGCTGTTTCGTCCGACCGGGGCTTCACTCTTTTGGAGTTGCTCGCGGTGGTGGCGGTGATTGCGATCTTGGTGGCCTTGGCAATTCCCGCCCTCACACGGGTTCAGGATGCCGGCAAGGGAGCCGCCTGCGTTTCCAACCTGCATCAAATCGGCGTGGCGCTTTTTGCCTACGCGGGCGACAACGGCGGAAAAATCCCCGTGGGTCCCAAGGCGCCGCCGTTCACGAACCCCGCGAGCTTCTATCCTTCCACCGGCGCGCCCACGAGCCTGCTGTCCTTGCAAAGTGGCGCGCCGGCAGCGCTGGGGCTGCTGCTGGAGAGCTACCTCGCCGCGACTCCCAAAGTTCTGTTTTGCCCCGGAACCGACCAGCCGGTCGATGCGGGTGCCGAACTGGCAAAAGTCGGCACGGGGCAGGCGCAGGGCAGCTATTACTACCGGCACGGCGGGAACACCGCGTTGTTCGACACCCCCGCGACCGTCGTCCCGGACATCCGCGTCTTCAACATGGGGAACAACCGCAACGGCCTGCCCATCCGAGCGCTCGTCCTCGACACCGAATTCCTCTGCCCGCCCGACCTCGCCGCGTTCAACGTCAAACCCCGCACCCACCACAAGCTGAAGTTCGTCAACATCCTCTTTTCTGACAGCCACGTCGGTTCCCGCCCGAACGCGGACGGGCGATACACGGTCGATCTGAGCGACTACTCCCAGCTTCGCGGTGCCTTCAATAATATCCTGACAGTCTTCGAGCACGCGGACGCCGAACCCTGACGTCCGGGCCGGACAGTTGTTTGAGATTCGTCCCGGCAAAATCTCAAGCGATGCGGTGCGCCGGCCTCGGGAAACCCGGATGGAACGCGACGGCCTGCGTTTCCGTGCCGTTGGCTGACTGCACCGCAGCATGCACCAGAGCCCGCAATTTTTCCGCGCCGGCCTGGACGCGGGCGTTCAGGATCAGGGTTGCTCCGGTGCCGGAAAATTCGGGCACGGCATCGCGCCAGGCTGAGGAATCGAGTGTGGTGACGCTGATTTTCGCCCGGCAGCCCGGGCTTTCGATCGCGCATTTCAGGTGGCCGACCGGCAGCCGTTCGCGCCGCGATGCCCCGACAATTTCTTCCAGCATGTGAGTGACCACTGCCCGCCCCTCACCGTCTGCGAAGGTCAACGCGATCCGCTCGTCGAGCCATGCCAGATCCGCCTCGCCCGCGCCGTATCGCGCGTAATCGATTTCCAGCGACGTGTTTGCCGCCGGCACGGTTCCGGAGCTGACCAGATCGACCCAGCCGGCCACGTCGCCGGCGTCGAGCGAGTTCTGCAAGCGCAGCGCCGCATCCGGATACCGCCGCCTCGCGAGGGATTCTGTTTCCCGCGCGATCGCGGGCGGGACCTGGTCGGCGTGGCTGATCACGACCAGGCCGGCTTCTTCGAGCTGCTTGTCAAAAATATACTGGATGTCGTCGCTGAACGGCAGCGGTTGTCCGAGCAGCCGCAACCGCAGCAGCCGGATGTCAACGAACACCGAGAAGCTCGCCACCGTGACCTGGCCGCGCAGGAATTGATCGAGCGGTTTCAGCACCGTCGCCACCATGTCCGCGCACGAGGCCGAGCGGCTCGGTTACGCCGTGCTGGTGGCCGAGGGTTCGACGCTGGTGATGGAGTTGATCCACACCGGAAAGATCGATGCCATCGTCGGCGTGTCGTGCGTTTCGGTGCTGGAGCGCGCGTTTCCCTACATGGAGGCGGCGGCGATCCCCGGCATCGCCATTCCCCTGCTGCAGGATGATTGCGTCAACACCACCGTCGATCTCGACTGGGTCTGGGATGTCATCCATCTCACGGGCGAGGACAAAACGCGCCGCCTCGATCTCGGCGCGTTGAGCGAGGAAGTCGGGACATGGTTCGCTCACGCCGCGCTCGAGGACGTGATGGGCAAGCCTGACGGCGACACCGAGCGCATCGCGCGGGACTGGCTGGCGCTCGCCGGCAAACGCTGGCGACCGTTCCTTGCTGTCGCCGCGTTCCGTGCTTTGCGCGATGATCCCGAAGCGCCGATTCCGACGGATCTCCGCAAAATCGCGGTCAGCGTCGAATGCTTCCACAAGGCCTCGCTGATCCACGACGACATCGAGGACAACGACCGGACCCGCTACGGGAAAAAAACCCTGCACGAAGAGCATGGCATCCCGGTCGCGTTGAATGTCGGAGACCTGCTCATCGGCGAGGGATACCGGATGATCCGGGAGTGCCGCGTGGCCGACGATCTGAAAGTCGCGATGTTGGCGGCCGCCGTGGACGGTCACCGCATGCTCTGCCGCGGACAAGGCGAGGAACTCGCATGGGCACGCGCTCCCCGGCCGTTGAAGCAGAAACAGGTCCTCGACATTTTCCGCCACAAGACCGCGCCGGCGTTCGAGGTCGCGTTGCGGCTCGGCGCAATTTATGCCGGGCATCCCGACTGCGACGCGCTCGGCACCTACAGCGAGGCGCTCGGCATCGCGTATCAGATCCGCGACGACCTCGACGACTTCTGCGACGGCGCGGAGTCCGGCGACATGCAGGCGTTGCGGCCCAGCCTGTTGCTGGCGGTCGCCCACGAACGCGCCAAAGGAGAGCAGAAGGCCGTGACGGAATCCCTCTGGGAGCGACGCGTTCCCGCAGGCCTGACGCCGGCCGCCTTGGAGAATTTGTTCCAGGAGTTGCAAGCCGACACTCGGGCGAAGCTGCTGCTCGAAACCTACAAAGAAGAAGCCATCCGGGCGCTGCGCGACCTCAACAACTCCAACCTCAAAGGCCTGCTGCGCCGGGTCATCGGAAAAATTTTTAACGGCCTTGAAATCAAGGGCTGGTGCCATGAGCATGAAACTCGAAATGCTGCAAGCCGCCCGGCTCGCGCCGAACCTGCTGGGTGAGTCGGCCGAACTCGTCCGGCAGTTTGTCCGCCGGCAGCAAAATCCCGATGGCGGCTTCAAAAACCGCGCCGGGGAAAGCGACCTTTACTACACGGTCTTCGGGCTCGACTGCCTGGTCGCGCTCCGGGAACCGGTCGAGACCGTTCGCCTCGACGGTTACCTCCGCTCGTTTGGCGACGGCGATGCCCTCGACTTCGTCCACCTGACCTGCCTCGCGCGCTGTTGGTCAGAGCGGGCGCCGGAGGAAACCCGGGCCGCGATTCTCGCGCGGATCGAATCCTTTTCTCCCGCCACCTTGTATGAATGGTTCCTCGCCTGCGGGGCGTGCCTAGATTTGCGTGCGCCGATGCCGGATTCCGCCGGGCTGCTGCGCTGTATCGGCGCGATGCGGTCGCGCGACGGCGCCTGCGGGAATGTGCCCGATCTTCCTCTCGGGTCAACCACCGCGACCGCCGCCGCTGTCGCGTTGCTCCGGCAGTTCAACGAGCCGCCGCCTAAGGAGTTCGGCCCGTGGCTGCTGGCCCAGGCGTGGCCCGACGGCGGATTCGTCGCGATGCCGAACGCGCCGATGCCGGACCTCTTGTCCACCGCCACTGCCCTGCACGCGCTGGCTTCCATGAAGTTTCCGTTCGACCACATCAGGGAGCCCTGCCTCGACTTTCTCGACACGCTGTGGACAAACGAAGGCGGGTTCCACGGCCACTGGGCCGACGACCATCTCGATGTCGAATACACCAGCTACGGGCTCCTCGCGCTCGGCCATCTGAGCATCTCATGAACGGACGGTTTCAGGAAACTTTGGCGCGGGTTCGCGAACAACTTCTGGCCGCACGTGGCACGCACGGACATTGGGAAGGCGAGCTTTCCGCCAGCGCCTTGTCCACCGCGACGGCCGTCGTCGCGCTTGCGCTGGTGGACCGCGAGCGGCATCACGCGCTGATCCGCAGCGGTCTCGACTGGCTGGCAAAAAATGCCAACGCGGACGGCGGCTGGGGCGACACCGTTCTCAGTGCCAGCAACATCAGCACCACCACGCTTTGCTGGGCGGCATTCGGGCTCGCCAACGAGCCGTCACCCGCTGCGGAAGCATGGCTGATCAAGCAAGCCGGAAGCATCGAGCCGGACCAGCTCGCGCACGCGATCACCGCCCGCTACGGCAGGGACCGCACGTTCTCGGTGCCGATTCTCACGATGTGCGCGCTGGCCGGCCGATGCGGATGGGAACAAGTCATCGCGCTGCCCTTCGAACTGTCGGTCCTCCCGCCGGAATTTTTCAAATGGCTGCGCCTGCCCGTGGTGAGCTACGCGCTGCCCGCCCTGATCGCCATCGGCCAGGTCCGCCATCATCACCGGCCATCGCTCCGGCTGCTGCGCGATCCCGCGCGGCAACGCTCGTTGCGCGTCCTGGAAAAAATCCAGCCATCCAGCGGCGGCTTCCTAGAGGCCGTCCCGCTCACCGGTTTCGTGACCATGTCGCTTGCCGGGATGGGGCTACACCGGCATCCCGTCGCCGAACGCGGCGTCCAGTTTCTCATTGAAGCGGTGCGCCCTGATGGCAGTTGGCCGATCGACAGCAACCTCTCGACCTGGGTCACGACGCTGTCGGTCAACGCCCTCGGTGACAACCTGCCCGTCTCCGAACGGCCCGTCATCCGCGATTGGCTGCTGGACCAACAGCATCGCGAGCCGCACCCCTACACGAATGCCGCCCCCGGCGGCTGGGCATGGACCGACCTCAGCGGCGGGGTGCCGGATGCCGACGACACGGCGGGCGCGTTGCTCGCTTTGAAAAATCTTTGTCCGGCCGACAAGCTGGCGGAAGAAGCGGCGCAACTCGGTATCCGCTGGCTGCTCGGCCTGCAAAACTCCGACGGCGGGTTCCCGACCTTCTGCAAAGGCTGGGGCGCGCTGCCGTTCGACCGCAGCAGCCCCGATCTCACCGCCCACGCGCTGCGGGCGTTCGCCGCCTGGCCGCAGACGAATGCGGTGCGGCGCGCCGCGAAGCGCGCACTGCACTATTTGAATCGAACCCAGCGTCCCGACGGCGCGTGGTCGCCGCTCTGGTTTGGCAACCAGCATGCGCCAGCCGAAGAGAACCTCACATACGGGACAGCCAATATTCTCGGAGCGCTGCCAGATGGTCCGGCCCGCGACGCCGGTATCCGGTGGCTACTGTCGGCGCAAAATGCCGATGGCAGTTGGGGCGGAGGCGTGCGCAGCGCGCCATCCGTCGAAGAGACAGCACTTGCAGCAGGCGCTTTGGCCGACGCCGGGCAGGCGGAGAGCGCTCGCCGGGGCGCAGCATGGCTGATCGACACCACCGACGCCGGCCGCACGCTTCCCCCCGCTCCCATCGGGCTCTATTTCGCCAAGCTCTGGTATTACGAAAAGCTCTACCCCCTGATCTTTCTCGCGGCCGCCATGGATCGCGTCGCCCGCAGCCTTGCCAAGCCGAATTGATTTCGGGGCGTCCCGATCCGCCGACGAGCGTTCACTTGCAAATTGATCCTTGCCCAGCGGCGGGCGGAAGCACCACAAATACGGCATGGCCCGATCGTTCAAAGACCTTTCGCCGAGCGAAGTGCTGGCTCTCGCCATTTCGCTCGAAGAAGATGACGCCCGCATTTACGGGGATTTCGCGAGCCGGTTGAAGGAATCTTTTCCCTCCACCGCAGAGATGCTGGAAATGATGCGCGACGAGGAGCGGACGCACGCCGCACGGCTCATGGAAATGCACAAGCAGCAATACGGGGATCACATCCCGTTTATCCAGCGAGAGGACGTGAAGGGGTTCATTCGCCGGAAGCCGCTCTGGCTCGCCCGCACGCTGAACGTGCGCCAAGTCCGGCAGATGGTCGAAGTCATGGAGGAGGAGTCGATGCGGTTTTATCAGTCGGCTTCAAAGCTCACGACCGACCTCGCCGTCCGCACGCTGCTCAACGACCTGGCCGCCACCGAGCAGGAACACGAAAACCTGGCGGCCGGGATGCAGGAAGATCTCGAGTCCTCGGGCGCTGAAAAATCCGAGGACGAAGTGGCGCGCAGGTTGTTCGTGCTCCAAGTGATCCAGCCGGGGCTCGCGGGCTTGATGGACGGCTCGGTCTCCACGCTCGCGCCGGTTTTTGCCGCAGCCTACGCGACGGGCCATAGCCGGGATGCCTTTCTCGTCGGCATGGCGGCATCGATCGGCGCGGGGATCAGCATGGGGTTTGCCGAGGCTCTTTCCGATGACGGGGTCCTCAGCGGACGCGGGCACCCATGGGCCCGGGGGATCGTCTGCGGGCTCATGACCACCATGGGCGGAATCGGCCACACGCTGCCGTTTCTCATCGCCAACTTCCACATCGCCATGATCGTCGCCGTCGCGGTCGTCGCCGTCGAGTTGGCCGTCATCTCGTGGATCCGCCACAAATACATGGACACCCCGCTCCTCGCCGCCGCGTTTCAGGTCGTGGTCGGCGGCGTGCTGGTCTTCATCACCGGCATCCTGATCGGCTCGGCGTAAGGGTGAAACTTGTTACGACTTCTTCCGCCAGCAACCCACGACGTGATCGTCCACGAGTCCGACAGCCTGCATGAAGGCGTAGCAGATCGTGCTGCCGCGGAACTTGAAGCCCCGCTTTCCCATGTCCTTGCTCATCGCATCGGAAAGCGCTGAGGTCGCCGGCAGGTCGCCCAGCGTCCGGGGCTTGTTCACCACGGTTTTCCCGCCGGTGAAACTCCAGACATATTTGTCGAAGGAGCCGAACTCTTTTTGAACTTCCTTGAACCGTCGCGCATTATTGATGGCCGCCTCGATCTTCAGGCGGTTCCGGATGATGCCCGCATCCAGCATCAGCCGCCCCACCTTCTTTTGATCGAACCGCGCGACCTTGTTCGCATCGAAACCGGCGAATGCCGCGCGGAAATTCTCCCGTTTTTTCAGCACCGTGAGCCAGCTCAACCCCGCCTGAAAACCCTCCAGGATGAGAAACTCGAAAAGCATCCTGTCGTCGTGAACCGGCCGGCCCCATTCCTCGTCGTGGTATTGGATATACAGCGGATCTTTCAAACACCACTCACAGCGGGGTTTTTCCTCGGGTTTTCTGGCGGACATGCCCGTGTTTACCATGCCCGGACGACCCGGACAATGCCTTGTGCCCGGAGCTCAGGGACTCGAAGCGCGCGGGGT
>Ga0118677_10003998_pt1 | contig 27242 bp, 17 predicted proteins | sample AliMusrvi5mmetaG_FD_86154 | JGI IMG/M metagenome (GOLD analysis project Ga0118677, IMG submission 86154) | reverse complement strand
CTACTGCTGGGTGGTGGCGCCGGAGTGCTGACAAAGGTGGCCGCGACCGAGGTGAACATCGCCGACAGACCCGTGTTCATGTTTGACAGCCCGCTGGACAAAGACTTGTCCAGGCCGTCAAGACTCGCAGGCGCGCGCGCAGCATCGCCTATATCGCCTAGGCCCTTGCCTGGCGCCCCTGACGAGCCATGCCGCCCTCCCATGCCGTAACCATATGGGTAAAATGGCACATACCAGGACGGCGCCGGCGCATTTACTGCGCTGAATTTGTTGATCCAGGTGCGATCCAGCCCAAACGCTATCGCGTAGGGCAGGTATTTGTCGAACTGGTCTGTCGCGGTTTTCAAGTCCACATACTTCTCGATGTTCTGAAGGTATTTCTTGAAAGCCAGCGCGCGCATCTTTGCGTCGGCGCCCTGTCGTGTGCGCGCGGGCATCGCCGCCGCGATGATGAAGAAGAACACCGTGGTGATGCTGAGGGCAATGGGTATACAGATGCCAGCGCTCGAGTAATCAATCAACCCGAAAGCGATGACGCCGATAACAATCGTTGCGACCAACATCAGGCAGCCGTAACCGCTGTAGCGCGAGCGCGTCGCCGCGGGGCTGCGCACATAGAACCCATCCTTCACCAACTCGTCGTACAAGGCATTTTTAAGAGGCTCGATCTGTTTGTAGATCTTGTTCTTCAGTTCAGACAGCATGCGTTGGTCGTTCTGCGCCAGATCCATCGCGTTGATCAACTTGCTCTCATAGGGGACGAGTGGAATGCCGAAGTTTGGCCCGCGCGCAAACACCCAATCGCGGTCGTAAACCAGCCCTGAGCGGTTGGTTTTACCCGTCTCCGTCATCGTCAGCACGCCGCGCCGCGCGAGGTCGACCAGTGTGGCGATGATGTCTTTGAGGTCGGCGCGCTCATTCATCAGCGGGCCAGCCACACCCGGCTTCACACCCGGTGGAGGTTCGTTCAGGTAATCCGCGACGAGTCCGACGTTTGGATCGCGCCCGCGGGTGTACCACAGCAGGATCACCAGGGCGGGGCCGCCGAAGAACAGAATCAGCGCGGCCAACAACACGATGAAGTCAACCGTTGGTTTGGTGGTTTCATCATAAGCCCGTTGCTCGTCAAAGGCAGCCTGCCAGGCCGGAGGTTGCCCCGTGATGAGCCCATGCGGGAATTGCACGCGAATCTCCATCTCCGTTCCACTTGGGATGGGGTTCTGCGCAGTAGCGACGACGGTGCTTTCACCGGCGCCCGTCACTGTCGCACTGGCGCCATAAGTGGCAGACTGAGTTGCGGTGGCGCCCTTTGGCAGTTTCACCGTTACGCGGGAATTCATCACAGAGAATCCGTTGCGATCTGCGTATATCGCTTTCCAGTACACCTGATCGCCGCCGCTGTAGTAGCGTGTAGCGCCCTGAACCGTGTAGGCGATTTTGAAGGTGCGCTCCTCGTTTGTGGCGGTTGCAAAGTAGTACTTGATCCGGAGCACGTTGCTGGAAGGTTTGGATGTCTCAAAGCGCAACGGCTTGCCGCCTTCCGTCGCCTGGATCCCACTCACGCCCGTGATCAGGTCCATAGTGATATCGCGATAACCATACGTGAAGCTGCCGCTTGTGAACTGTATAACGTTGGTTTCGACAATCTGCAGGTCGCCGTTTGGCTGGACGGTAATATCGCTATCAAGACGCGTCCACACCAGTGTCTTTGATTCTGCCGCAGCCGGGGCAGCAACGAGTGCGACCACGCCAACCACGGCGATGACACACGCAATAAATGCACGCAATAGCTTCATGTGTTTATCCTTTTGCATCACACACCGCGCAGGTTTCAATATTTCCCATAGGTGTGCTATAGGTGTATTTTAACTGTCTTTGATACGGCGCCTGATAGTGCGCCTGACTGTTTACCGAAAACAGGCTGACATGTGCGTTTCAACCGAACCCTCCGCCGCCACCGCCCGAACTCCCGCCGCCGCCGGTAGCGATGTCGAGCACCGCGCCCAGGATGGCGCCGGCGATCTGCACGCCCGCCTTGGCAGCCTCAGCGCCGCCGCTGCTGGATGCACTCGATACTGTAGAGGCGACATTGGTAACCGCGCCAACGGCATTCCCGACATTGAGCGGCTTGTTGAGGAACGATGCGCTTACCGATGTGAACATGGTGGTCAACCCTTTGTTGACGTCCGAAAGACTCGAAGAGAGACCCTCGTTGATGCTATCCATCGTGACGGGCGCGACTGCCGCGCCGCTGACATCCCCGATTGCAGACTTGGCAAACGCTGCGCCTGCATTGACGACGTCGCCTGTTCCAACACTGCCTCTACTCCTGCTGCTACTGCTACTGCTGTTGATTGACCCGAAGTCAAACGGGATATACCAGCTTGGCGTCGGGGTCTGAACGGCGGTGAACTTCTGTATCCAACTGCGATCCAGACCGAATGCGACAGCAAAAGGCAGGTATTTGTCAAAGAGGTCTTTGGCGGTTTTGATGTCGGTGTACTTCTCGATGTTCTGCAGGTAGCGCTTGAATGCCGCGACGCGCATCTTTGTTTCAGCCCCTTTGCGTGTGCGCGCCTGCATCCGGCTGGCGATAAAGAGCAGAATCACGGCGTTGAGGCCAATGCCGACAGAAGGGCAAAGCTCGTACCCGCTGTAGGCTGTCGAATACAAAGAAGCAGCGCAGGCTATAACGCATGCGAAGATCAACAGGATGACGCCAAATAAAGTGTACCGGCTGCGCGAGCTTTCAGGGTTATAGGAATACATGCCGAGGCGTATCAGCTCATCGTACATGGCGCTTTTGATGGTGGAGGTTTGCGCGTACAGTTTGCCCTGAATCGCTGACAAAGTGGTCGTCTTGTCTTCATTCAGTCTCATCGCGTCGACCATCTTGGATTCATACGCGGCGAGTTTGACAGACTTGAAGTTCGGCCCTCGTGAGACAAAATAGTCTCGCGCCACGACCACGCCAGCAGGGTTCGTTGTGCCCTGCTCCTGTAATGTCAACAGGCCGCGCCTGCCCAGGTCGATCACTGTGGCGATCATGTCCTGCAGGTCGGCAGAGCCGTCCACCAGCGTCCCTGCCATACCGGGCGTAATCCCGGCCGGGGGCTCGTTCAGATATTCTGCTACCAGGCCGACGTTTGGATCGCGACCACGTTTAAACCAGAAGAACACAATGAGCGCCGGCCCACCAAAGATTAACAACATGCCCACGAGCAGCAAGCCAAAGCCAGAGCCCTGATTTGCCACCTTCGTTTGTTGTTCCACGTCGTATGCCGCCTGCCAGTCTGGCGCGCTTCCGGTGAGGATGCCGTGTGGAATCGAGACGAGTACCTCAAGTTGTTTTCCGCTTGGGATCGGTTCTTTGGCTTCTGCGACCACGAGGTTCTCGCCTTGCCCTGTGACAGTGGCCGTGGGGCCAAAAGTGGCGGCGAGCAACGCTGTTGCGCCTATCGGCAACTTGACTGTCGTGCGGGAATCCTGCACCGAGAACCCATTCCGGGCTGCGTACACCGGAGCCCAGTAAATGACATCGCCATTGGTGTAATAACGCGTGGCGCCAATGACCGTGTAGGCCAGCTTAAACGCGCGGACTTCGTTCTGAGCTGCCGGGAAGTAGTACTTGATTCGGAAGTCGCCGCTGTCCGTCTCGGAGGTCTCAAATTTCAGCGGCTTGTTGTCCTGCGTGACCTGGATGTCTTTGATAGCCGTGAGGCGGCTCTGGTTGATGTCGCGATAACCAAACGTGAAGCTCCCGCTCGTAAAGTCGATCACGTTTGTCTCGACTACACGCAAGTCGCCATTTCCCTGTACTGCAATGTCGCTATCCAAACGGTTCCATAACAGCGTTTTGCTCTCGGCGCGGGTCGGTGTTGCAGGTGTTAAGGAAGTGATCACCAGCAGCGCTAAGAGCAGCAGCGCCGCTATCGGGCCTGCGCGCTTGCCTGTGCCTGGCAAAGACGTTCGACGGTCACGCGATGTCTGGCGTTTCTTGTTCATGTGGGGTTGGAGTTGCATATCGAAATCTTGAGAATTACCCGTATGGCTTTTGGGGCGTTTAAAGACGTTCACGCGCAGGCAGTGTGTGCTTCGCCAGTTTGCATACCATGGTATAGGCCGGATCGAATACATTGCCCAAATCATACTCGACACACTGACCCAGCAATACGCCGATGTCGCGTGGACCGAGTCCGTAATCATCCGTCAACCAGCGATACATCTCTGTTGTGGCATGCTGCAAAGCCTGGTCAAGCGGGCGCGCATTGCCTACGGTAAAAATCGCCTCGGACGTTTCTCCCCGGGGCCACCGGATGCCGGTTGTCTTGATGACGTGAACGGTCACCTGCACATCAAATGATATCTCGATACCGGTGCCGCTGATTTCCCCGTCGCCCTGGGTCGCGTGCCCATCGCCAACGAAGAGCAGTGCGCCCGGCGCGAATACTGGGAAGTACACGGTCGTCCCGCTCTTGAAGCCGCGATAGTCCATGTTCCCGCCATGTGTCCCGGCGGTTGCGGTTGAGATGGCCTGACCGCCCGGAGGGCAGACTCCGAAACAGCCCAGCATTGGCGATAGCGGCAGTGTGAACTGCCCCAGTCGTTCGATTGGCTCAATGAGTGTGGCGGTTCCCCTGGCTCTGTCGATCTGCCAGCGCGCCATTCGCGGCTCTGGCAATTCGCGCGCAAAGTCCGGGTCAACCACATTGGGCGCGAGAACCGTGCTGGTATACCCGATGTCGCGGTTCGGATATAGCCGGTCGAGTGACACCGCGAGCGTATCTCCGGGTTCTGCGCCATCGACGTAAAACGGCCCGGTCTGTGGATTGCCGCGCGCGGCAACCTGCCGATCGTTCTCGTCCTTGCCGAAGGCATCGATCGTCGTCGTGATGATTGTGTCGCCGTCGCTAACATGCGCGACCGGGGTGTGCGGCCCAAGCGTGTTGTGATAGACCTGCGGCTGGAAGCGAAGAGTGGCCATTATTCCTCCTGTCGGATAGTCAGTTGATAGGGCATGTCGTGACCTGTTTTAGCCCGGTTTAATAACGTTAGTCGCGGCGAATTGCCGGATGGCGTCAATATGCTGACCCGCAGTTGTGAAGCCGCATCCCATGGTATTCACAGAAAAGTGAGTCGCCCCTGCTGCGATCCAGTCCTTCATCGTTGTTGCCCATGTGTTCGCTCCGGCCCCAAACTGAATCCGCGCTTCCAGGCCAAAGGCGCTGCGCGGCCGGCCAGCGTCAGCGAGCGCGCGTTCGAGAATCTCAATGAGTGGCGCCGCATCTGCGGCAGTGCGGTTGTTGGTCATCCAGCCGTCGGCGATGTGACCCATCCGGCGCAGTGCGGCTTCGGCCTGTCCGCCAAACCAGACTGGGATGGGCTGCTGCACGGGCAGCGGTTTGATCCCAACATCGGGTAGCGTGTGCCAGCGGCCGGTGTAGTTGACGAGGGGCTTCGTCCAAAGCTCGCGCATCACATGCACCTGCTCCTCGACGCGCTTGCCGCGGCTGTGAAAATCCTCATTGAGCGCGATGTACTCCGTTTCGTTCCATCCAATCCCGACGCCGAGGCGCAGGCGACCGCCGCTGATCACATCCAGCGACGCTGCCTGTTTTGCCACAAGCACGGTCTGGCGTTGCGGCAGGATGATGATGCCGGGCGCGAAGCCGATTTTGTGCGTCACTCCTGCCATAAAACTGAACAGGACGAACGGTTCGTGGAAAGCAGTCTCGTAGGTATAGGGTCCCTGAAAGCCGCCCGGCCGGTTTGGGTTGGCGCCGACAACATGATCGTAAGCGATGATGTGCGAATAACCAAGTCCCTCGGCTGTCTGAGCGTAGTCGCGAATAGCAATCGGATCATTACCGAATTCAGTTTGTGGAAACACAACCCCTGTGTTCATCTGTCTCACCTCTGAGTGCAAGTATAGAAGATATCGACTTTGCGACGTCTGAATGACGTTACGTTACATTTGGCGTGTGTGCCGCGTGATGATTGTCAATTGACGCTTGCGCGGCGCGCGACTACTCTTTCCTTTTGTAACTGTCAAGATTGTGTTGGGCTAGCGTTCGACACATCTAAAATTGTTTCAGAGGAGAGTATATGGAATCATCGGACCCCGAAGACCCTACTTCCGTAGACCTGGAAACTGACCATGCCTTTTCACCGCGAGGCATCATGGTCTTCCTCGCCGTTATGTTGACGGTCTTCGTCATTTACTGGTTCTACATGTGGTACACCGTCATTATTGTGCGAGGAGTGAGAGGTTAAATCATGGTGCTGAATCGCCTTGAGAAATACTGGCTTACAGCCGTCGCCGTAGCACTTGGCGCCTATACTGCAGCTCTAATTGCGGGGGCCTTGGTCTTCGGCATCCATTTGCCATCTCCGGTGGGCCGAATCGATCCACAGAAACTCGACTCTACTGCGTTCGCTCAACCTGGCATACACAACATTGGCGGGAATCGCTACGAAGCATACATCCTGGCCAAGATGTGGGCCTACGATGCCGGCCCTGATGCCGGTCCGGTTGGCGCGCCTCCGACCTTGCGTTTCCCCGTGGGTTCAGAAGTGACGTTTTATGTCACCAGCAAGGACGTTATACATGGTTTCTACATTGAGGAACACAGCCTCAGCCTTGAGGTAGTGCCTGGCCAGATTGCCCGTGGCACCATAAATTTCAATCGACCTGGCACATTTCACATTATTTGCCATGAGTTTTGCGGCGCCGGTCACCAGATTATGTATGGGCAGATTGTGATCGAGTAGTCAAACAGAGGTTTTAACATGCAAGCAACACTAAACACCACGGAGCCAGGCAAAGTCACATTCCCGGCGCTCGATATGCTGCGCAGTGAGCGCAACATGATTGGCGCCCATATTGTGATGTCATTGATCGCCTTGACCTTTGGCATCTTTATGGGGCCCTTTCAGGCATTTCATCGCTCGCCTGCCTTTATGGCCTCATTTGCTGAATTCCAGATTCCTGTATTCAGCTATTACTATCAGGCGGTGACCGTTCACGGCGTGATGAATGCGCTTTTCTTTACCACATTCTTCATCATCGGTTTCACCTACTATGTCACGCAGCGCTCTTTGCAACGCGCTATTAAAAGCGTGTTTCTGGGGTGGCTGGGCTTTGGATTGATGCTTGTCGGCCTGGTGCTGTGCGTCGTTACAGTATCCGCCGACCCGCAGGACGCATCTGTCCTGTACACGTTTTACCCTCCGCTCATTGCACCGCCCACCTATTACATCGGTCTGGTGTTGCTCATTGTCGGCTCGTGGGTGGCAACGGCGAACGTGTTCATCACTTATCTGGAGTGGCGCAAAGAGCATAAGGGCGAGCGCTCACCCCTGGCAGTCTTCGCCACCATTTCGAACTTCATCATGTGGGACATAGCCACGATTGCTGTGGCAATCGAAGTGCTTGGCATGTTGCTGCCGGCGTCACTTGGCTTGATCAAGGTGACCGACCCGCAGTTAGGCCGTGTGCTTTTCTGGTTCTTCGGCCATCCGCTGGTTTATTTCTGGCTGGTCCCAGCTTACATTTCCTGGTACACCATGCTTCCCAAGCAGGCCGGCGGGAAATTGTTCAGCGATAACCTGGCGCGCGTCGCCTTCATCATGTTGCTCGTCTTCTCCATCCCGGTTGGGGTGCACCACCTGTTTGCCGATCCAGGCGTCAGCGAAGTGTCTAAATTCATTCAGACTATCCTAACCCTGATCGTCGCAGTGCCGAGTTTCATGACAGCCTTTAACATTGGCGCGTCGCTGGAATACGCCGGACGCCAGAATGGCGGTAAAGGCTTGTTGGGGTGGATATGGAAGCAGAAGTGGAACGATCCAGTTGTGGCTGCGCAACTTATCGCCATGCTCGTGTTTGCCACTGGCGGCATGAGCGGCATGATCAATGCCTCGGCTCAGTTAAACATCGCGGTTCACAACACCTCGTGGGTTACCGGTCATTTCCACACCACACTTGGCACCGCGGTGACGCTCACCTTCATTGGCATTCTATATTGGTTGCTCCCGATGATCCGCGGCCGCAAACTTTTCAGCACGAAGGCCGCGCTGTGGCAGGTTTATTCCTGGGGCATCGGCATGACGATTTTTGCCGCCAGCATGGGCCAAGCCGGTTTGGAAGGCGCGCCGCGCCGCGCCGATCTGGGTAACTCACCATACCTTACCGATCTCGCCAAGAACTGGTTGAACCTGACAGCCATCGGCGGTGCGATCCTTCTCGTCAGCAGCATTCTGTTGTTTGTGAACATCATTGGCACGATCTTCTTTTCGAAACAGCCAGTGGTGGAAGGGGCGCCGATTGAGACGCGGGGCAACCCCAATGCTCCTGCAATTCTTGAGCGCTGGAGCTTTTGGATTGCGGTCACCGTCGTCCTGGCTATTTTTGCGTGGGGCCCTGTCTTTGTCCAGGCAATAGACTTTAACAACGGGTGGAACGTCCTGCGGTACCTCCCCAGCGGTCTGCAGCTCAAGTAATCCCTTTAAGTATCAACGGGCAGGGGCGTTCATCGGAAGTGAGCCTCTGCCCGGGTCTTTGATAGATCAGCTATGCGCTCCAACCCGACACGTCAACCCAGTTTCGCCCTGCTTGCTTTCGCGATGGCGACGTTTGCATTCGGGTTCTCCATGTTCCTGTTCTGCCTGGCGTATGCCAAAGACCTCAACACACTGGTCAATGCGCCATTTGCCGTCTGGAATGCGCTTTGTGGCGCCCCTGTCGCAGATCCTTTAACCATGCCGATTCTGCTCGTATTGAGCCTGTTTGCTATCATCATCGGCATGGTTCTGCTTGTCATTCGCCGTATCAGGGTGTAGGTCGCAGTGCGCTCCAGCGTTTAGCGGTCAAACTCGCTTGCCCGCGCCACCAGTTGCGCGAACTCCGCCACATCCGCGTCATCGGGCAGGGCTTGCGCCACGTGATCGGCGTAGCGTCGCAACTGCCCCAGCCCGCCATTTCCAGCGTACGGGCTCTGCCGTAGTATCTCGGCGAACTGCGCCACTGTGGCCGACATCTGGTAACGAGGCGATGCATCCTCATAGCGCGCAGCCAGATCAAACGTGTTGAAATTGCCGTTAATTTCTTTCACCTGGCGCGAGGTCGGATCCTGCCAGCGCAGTTGTACGGTCGCGATGCGCCCCGGTGTGTTTGGCTTTAGTTGCACGGCATAAAGCGCGGTTGCGCTGTGGCCTGCGCCCATCTCGCCCGCAGCCACGTTGTTGTTGCGGAAATCCTGGTCGGCAATCGCGCGGTTCTCGTAACCAATCAGCCGGTAACGGGACACGACATCGGCGTTGAAATCGACCTGCACCTTGGCGTCGATGGCGATGGTCTGCAGCGTGCCAGTCAGGCGATCCAGAAACAGCTTGGCGGCTTCATCCTGCGTATCCACATAAGCGTAAAATCCGTTGCCCTTGTCGGCCAGTTGCTCCAGCAGCACATCGTTATACGTGCCCATGCCCACACCCACGGTTGTGAGCATGATGCCGCCTTCACCGTAACCGCGCACGAAGTCGATCAGCGTATTGGTGTCGGTCGAACCCGTGTTGGCGACGCCGTCGGAGCATAGGATCACGCGATTGATTGCGTCCTTGTTGAACATCTTGCTGGCGAGTTTATAACCTGCGCGCAAGCCGGCATCCACGTTGGTGCTGTTCATCGGCCTGAGCGTGTCGATGGCATTCAGGATCGCGCGCTTGTCGGCGCCGCTGGTGGGATCCAGCACCACCCACGCGTCGGTGGTGAAGGCGGCAATGGCGACCTGATCGCTGCGGCGCAAGCGCTCGACGAGCAGGCGCAACGAGTTCTTAACCATCTCCAGTTTGTTGTCATCGGCCATCGAGCCGGACACGTCAATGATGAACGTAAGCATGGCCGGTTTGCGCTGGCTGTCGGGCACATCGTAGCCTTGCACGCCGAAACGCACGAGGACGCTGCCGTCATTATGGAAGGGCGAAGGCGCGCCATCGGCGTAGATGCCGAAGGCCACATTGGCCGGCTTCGCATAATCCTGCTTAAAGTAGTTGATAAACTCCTCGGCGCGCACGGCTTCCATCGGCGGCAGTGTGCCGTCCGTCAGGTACCGCCGCGTGATTGCATATGAAGCGGTGTCCACATCCAATCCGAATGTGGAAAGGTGGTCGCGGGAAGTTTCGACGAACGGGTTGACGCCATAGTCCTTGAATGTGCTGTCGCTGGGCGGCGTGGCGGTGGGTGGAAGCTCTCGCGTCACATCCTTGCCCGCACTGCTTGCCGCGGTCGGAATCGGCGCCACGCGTCCGGCCTCAGCCTGGGCGGGGGCTGTGGCCAAAAGCGCTGGGGCGGAGGCGGGTGTGGGCACTACCGCGGGGTTTACGGTCTTTGCCGTGGCTGTTGTCCTTGGCGACTGAGATGGCGCCTGCGATTTAGTGGCAGCTGGAGCTGATGTCGCGGCAGGCGCACTCGTCGGGTTGAGTGCGCGCGGCGCAGTAGACGCGGGGCGTCCGGGCGCTGATGGCGCGGCTGAGGGTGCGGGCATGGCAGCCCCGCCGCACCCCGTGAGTAACATGGCAAACAACGGGAAAATCGAGATGATGTGTTTCTTATTCATGGCAGTCCTCCTTTATTGAACTGTTATTGAACTGTGCGCTTACAGTGTAGGGAGCGCAGGCAGGTTTGGCTTGATATTCCGGTGATAAAGGGTTGACACCCAATGTCATACCGGCGGCGAATTTGACTTACGCGAACGTCGCAACAGGAATCGCACTCCGAGCGCAATGATGGCAAATGGGCCGAGTACGACAACGATCCAGATCGCAATATCCACAACCACGCGGAAAATCGATGCCACGACGTTGAAGGCGCTCGAGAATGTTCGCACCGGACTCCAAGCCCCATCAAGACCTCCGATGGTGAAAGTTGCCGGCTGTAGATGTATAGTCGCCAGTGTTGTGCGTCCCCGGATATCGTCCGGGTTGACCACTTCGTTCAATATCTGGGCTGAGTTGAGTGTGCCGATGTCAAGCAACTTGCGTCGCAGGTTGTCAAACTGGTCAGCCGGGATAGAAAGCTCCATGTCGATTCTTTTCTGGCCATCCTGGAACCACGAGTGCGAACTCGAAATAGCTCCGCCCAGGTCATATGCCAGCACCGTTACTTTCCCGGCAGCGGTATCGACATCGTCGACGGTTAACTCGATATCGGCGTTGTATGGGATTACCTCACCCTGATGCGAGGGATCGCGCGCAATGGAACGTGGTTCCGCTGGTTGTTCGGCTGGAGAGGATGCGATTTGTTTTGGCGCCGCGCTGCTGCAAGCAGTGAGCATAAAGATCCCGACCGCGGCGAAGGCTGTGAGTAGCGTTTTCCGATCCATGACTACCTCCTGACAGGTTCTGAACGTATTGATGGGGCAGGGCAAAGGCCCTATGATGCCCAAATACGACTGTAAGGGGCAGCGGATCGCAAGTCTTGATAAACGGATGACAACGTGTTGATAAAGCAAACGCGCGCGGTTCGTGACAGTAATGCGGCTACGGTTAAAGCGTCTGGCCGAGGTGCGCGGCGGTGAGGTAGAGCAGATGTCTGGCCGAGGGCTTCAGGTTGTTGAACTTGAGCGCGCCGATGCAGGCCAGACACAAAGCCAGTTGGTATTCCCTGGGTTGCGCAGGGTTGGCGAGACAGTTAGCGGCGATAGTGTTGAGCGCGGTGAGTAGAGGGTGGTCGTTCGCGCGCAGGATATCCAGGTATTCTTCCGGCGACTTGACGTGACTGGCGATGACCTGCGCAATGATCTCAGCTTCGAGATGTGCGAAGTCATACAGCACATGCCCATCGCGCGTCTGCGCAAAGTCGATCAACCATACAAATCCACCCGGCCCAACCAGGACGTTCTCCAGGTTCAGATCGCCATGGATGGTCGATTGTGACCCGCGCACGCTCTCATCCAGCCAAGATTGCACTCTGGGCAGCGGATCGGGTAAACTGCACAGGTCGAAGCCAGCCACATACTCGCGTAAGAGTGTGGCGCGGTCACTCACCACGCGCCCGACCGCGCCGTTTGGCGGTTCGGTGCTCAACCACCGCACCCGCAGCGCGGGTCGTCCGGGCGACGCTGCGCCTGTGAGCGATAAGCTTTTGCCATCCATGCGCGTCTCAATGACGCTGAATCCGCGCAGGGTGACCAGATCGCCGCGCGCGGCGAGTGCGCTCCACGAGCGCGGGGCGCTGACAGATTGGGCGTCGAGGACTCCGGCTTTGCCTCTGGCCGGCTCAATGACGTAATGCGCTGGCAGGACGCGGTCGTACTCCTGCGTAAGGCGGAACATATACGGTCGACGCTGCATCCACCAGTTTGGACCAAAGGTTGAAAACAGCTTGTTGAGCAACGCCGGGTCTGGCGCGGCCAGCAAGGCTTCCCGCAAGCTGATCGGGTTGCGCCCCGGTTCACCGATGAAGGTATACCGCAACACGGCGCGCGGCATGTCACTGGTTTGGCTTCGGTCACCCTGCCGACGGCGCTGGGCAGTTGCGCGGGGTGAAATCATCACCGGCGGTTCCTGGATGCGGGCGGTGATCGGTGGGAGCGTGTCTTTTACGTATGTCTCGTAGTTTTCAAACTCGCGCCGGATCGACTCCCGATCACCGATCTTGGCAATGGTAAAAGCATCGGCTCGGCCGTCTGTGCGAATGGGCAGAGCCAGGAGCGTGCGCGCGCCGGAATAGCCAGACAGGAATTCACTCTCGACCACCAGTCGCGCGTATCGGCGGAACAGAGTTTTCAATAACTGTGCTTCTTCCGGGTGGATTACCAACCCGGGGCGGGGCTCGATGATCAGCGCTGCATTTGGCGTCTGCGATTGCAGGATGGCGCGCAAGGGGCGCCGTCGTGATGCGAGCGCGAAGGCGCCGAATCCGCTGCCCAGCACCAGACCCATCAGGCCAGTGGTCTCGCTCTGGGACGTTGTCATACCGAGTAACGATGTGACGTTAACGCTCAGCCCTTTCGAGAAAATGGTTGATTCACGCGCCGCGCCGGCAGCGCCCTGTAACGGCGTCCAGCGCAGCAACAGGCTCACGACTATCCTGTGTTGACCAGCAGTGCGCGGCGTGAGTGTCCACCGCCATGTTACTGGCGCCCCGGCTGGCAGGGCTTGCGCCTGATCGCCAGTAGGCGACTGGTCAAACCCGGCAGCATCCAATCGTCCGACTGCGGACACGTCATATCCGGTCGGTCGCTGAACTTGCACTGTGCGGGTGACAGCCTGGTGTTCGGCAAACTCGGTGGTCACGGTGTAGCCTTCTTGCGAGGGAATCAACGCGATGCGCGCGATGTCGGAATCGCCCATGCGCATCTGTTCCGGCCATTCCAGCTCGACCAGGCGATTCTCTACTGGAAGGGGCGCTTCAGGCGGCGTCGCAACAGCCGTAACCTCCGGCGTCGCGACAACGGTTGCCGTTACCTGATCTTTGGAAGGTTCGGCGGGAACCTGACTCGGAAGCTCGGTTGCTGCGGCAGTAGGCGTTGCAGGCACTCGGTTGGTCGGGACTGTGGTGACGCCAGTGGCTTCGGATGCGGCTGGCGCTGTTGTTGCTGCCGCAAGGGTTGCTGTCGCCCTACTCACGCCTGCCGAGGCGAATGTGGGTGCAGGCGCACTAGTGGCGGCAGGTGTAGCCGTCGTCGGCGCACTTGAGCGCGTCGGGGCAGATGTGGGGCGCAGCGTGCTTGTCGGTTCGGGCGCTTTTGTGGCAGCAGGCGCAGCCGTCGGCTCGCTGGCTTTCTGTGTTTGAATTGGCGCGGCTGATGGCGCCCCACCGCACGCCGCGACTATCAGGGCACATGCGATCCCAAGCACAACCTGGAGGAGTGATCGGCGCGTGTTCATATCATCGCCATCGTGGTCATCGTGGCTGCACAAACACTGTTGGCTCCAGGCGATACTGCTCGCGGGTCGCACTTCCCGGCCATTTCGCGTAGGCAAGGAATAACAATGACATCAGCACTATTGCTACGCCCATCACCGCCACGATCGTCCGCATTCTTCGGGACAAGCCAGTTACCTCCTCAATGAAAAGACGCCGCTGAACTTGATTGTGTTCCTCAATCAAATAGTATACTCAACCCGGACATATGCGCGTTATCCAATCTCCAATCTCCAATCTCCAATCTCTAATCTCTAATCTCAATATCTCCCACAACCATTTGGTGAAAACATTTATGTCTGTATGGGACACCTATCCATCTGATTACCGCAACGATGAAGTGCGCGCGATAGTCTCTGCTGCAGAAAGCGGTGAGTGTACTGCCGTGGCCGGTCTTAGCGGTTCTGGCAAGAGCAACCTGCTCGGGTTCATTGCCAATCGCATCACGTCGGACACATGCCGGTTCGTGCTAGTAGACTGCAATCGTATCAACGCCACTATGGGCGCCACTGGTGGCGCCCATAGTGGTGAATACACCTCTGACGCCTTCTTCCGCCTGATCCGTCGTCATCTTGGCAGCACCGACGCGACGGATGACGAGTGGACACTGCTGGATGCCGTGGTTGAACAGCGCAAGCGGGAGTGGGGCGCGTCGATCTGCTTGTTGCTGGATCGATTCGACGGCGTCGCGACACAGGCATCCGCGGCGATCTTCGACAACATGCGCGCCTTGCGCGATGCGCACAAATACACGCTTACCTACGTGGTCGCCACACGCCGGCCGATGCGCGACCATTCGGAACTGGCTGAGCTGTTTTACGCGCATATTCTGGGATTGGGCATTTTGAGTGAGAGCGACGCTCAATGGAGTGTGGCGCGTTATGCTGCACGCAAAGGGTTGACATGGGATCGTCCCGTTGCCGATGGGTTGATTGCCCTGACGCGCGGTTATCCATCCTTCCTGCGCGCCGCGTGCGAGGCTTACGCTGCCGGCGCATCGCTGGATGTGGGCGCGATCGCTTCACACCCTGCGGTGAAGTCGCGATTGGAAGAGTTCCTGAATGACAACCCGACCGATGAGGAACTGCGCCGCGCACGGTTGGAGGGTCTGGCGCTGTTACAGGTTGGACGCCCGGCCCGCTTTGACATGTCGCGACTAACCGCCAAAGAAAATCTGTTGCTGACCTATCTGCAGGCACACCCCGATGGCGTGTGCGAGAAGGATGATCTGATTCGCGCCGTGTGGCCGGAGGATCACATCTTCGAGCGTGGGGTGCGTGATGACAGCCTGGCGCAGTTGGTGCGCCGCTTGCGCGAGAAAATCGAGCCTGATCCGTCTGTGCCGAGTCATATCCACACCGCCCCCGGTCGTGGATACAGGTTCACCCCGTAATGAAACACTCCCGGAATCCGCTTCGCGTGTGATTCCGGGAGTGTTTGTCTCAGCCTGTGAGGTTAAGACAACTCACTTTGATGCTATCGGCATATACAGTGTGAACTCCTTTGCGGGTAGAACGTTCAGCTCAACTGCCACCTCAGCGGTTTCGGTGATGATGTCGCCGGGGGCGAGTGCAGCTGCGCTGGGTGAATTCGCCGCGAGTGCGGGCGGTGGTGGCACGACATACGTGTTGTTGAGTGTTACCTTGCCCTTGTAATGTCCTGGCGGCAGACCGTTCGGATTGACCCCGATCTTAACTGAGCCATCCATGAGTCCACCGGATGTCTTGTCCAGCACGATCCAGGCATCGGACGGCGTTGCCATCCAATCCAGAATGTCAGCGCCCGTGTTGATGATCTTGATCGTCTGTGATGGGGCATTAGCGCTGTTGATTGCCACAGTGAATTTGGCCGTATTGTCGCCGACCAACGTCAGTTTGGGCGTCTGATGCGGACCAGGATCAAGCGGGCTGCACGCCTGCAGACCAGCTGCCATGACCTCGCCATCTGAGTGCTTGCCGCCGCCGCTGTACGCGTTGTTCGGATCTGTGCCGAACAGATACTCCTGCAAGTTGGTCAACCCATCGTGGTCGGGATCGGCGTTTGGGTCGGAGACGCCATAGAGCGCCTCCCACTGATCCGGCAAGCCGTTTGTGTTTGCGTCGGCCGGATTAACGAAAACGGCGTCCACCGTCACACCTGGGCCAACGTTGCCTATGGCATCATAGGGGTTGATGCCATACTCATAGCGTTGCCCAATGGTCAGCCCGGTCAGTGTGAATGTGTGCGATAGGGGGTTGCCGATATCGATGGCCGACGGCCCTTGATCCGCGAGTGTCTTCACGTTTGGCAGGATACAACCGATCGGCCGGTAACTCAACAGGTAGCCCACGGCCCCCGGCGCGTCTGAAGGCGCATAGCTGACCCTTGCGCCGAGCAGCGGCGCGAGCGCGCCAATATCAAGCATCTGTGCCGCAATGCGCCGCACCGGGAAGAGCGTCGCGCCGCCCGGCAGCGTCACCGTGATCGTATTACAGCTTGGCAGGCTGATGTTACCGCTGGCGTCATAGGAACGCAGGCATACGGTCGTCGTTGGCGTCGCGCCGTTATAGAGCGACGTCAGCATGCCGCCCAGACGGACACGCTCCACAGGCAGCTCGAACGTCGGGCTGATGTTCCATGAATGTGCCAATACCCGTCGGGTGCGCGTCAGAATGGTCGATTCGTCCCAGTCGTAGATGTTGTAGTCCACCAGGTACCCTGATAGATCGGGCGTCATATCCTTCTTCCAGATCACAACCAGGCCGTTTGCCTGCGTCTTTGTGCCAAGCAGGGTGGGAGCGGGTGGGGGCGTCGTGTCGTTGATTACCACGCTTCCCGGCGCCCAGAAGACTACTGCTCCGTTACCGTGCAGGTGATCGTCGATACGCGCGCCAACGGCATATTCTCCGGATTTCAGCCCACCGGTGTTCCACATGTAACTCCCAAGGGTGGCAGTGTACTGACCGACGATCAGCGTGCCGGCCATTTCGTTCGAGTCTAATGGCTTGCTGACCACAGGTGTAAAGAACAACTCCAGCCGCGTTGATGGCGTCAGTGGCATGCCGGCGCGCGCCGCACTCCACTGCAAGGCCACATCGCCATTGCCATCGGGCGTCACGCCCATCGTCACGGGTGAATTCCAGGTCAGTGTGGGCGCTGCCGCATCGCTGAAGAACAGCACGCTCCAGTTGTTGCGCGTGATCGCCGGGTTGGCGAAGATGCCCACGTTGTCCAGTTTGAGTTTCCATACGCCCGCTATCAGGGATTGCCCGGTGCTCGTTGGGTGCACCGCGTAAGCCAGTTCTTTGAACAGCGGGCTGATGACCTGCGTAACAGTCACGTTATAGCTGCTGGCATTGGCGACAGTGATCACTGTGTTGTCCGGTCGGATCAGCGAAACTTTCAAGTCGCCGTTCAGCCAATGTGTCAGGAACATGGCGCGACCGGCGCTCTGGCTGAGCGTGAACGGGCAGGTGATCGTATGGTTCCCCGCCGTACAGGCGTTGCCCGAAGTCACTGGTTGCCAGTCATCTACAGGTGTATTGAACGTCGGCTTGAGCAGGAGTTGCAATCCGCCAAGCACGGTGATCGGGAATGTGAACGTCAATCCCTGCGGGAGCAACCACCGCGATGGAGACGAAGCGGACGACGCGTCCTGAGCGAGACTCCCGACCGGGCTCATCATCAGCAGTTGCGATTGTCCCTGGTACTCGTTGATGAGCACATGGCTGTCTGTGCCGAGAATGAACGACGGGCCATGCTTGTCGACGAACAGGCCTATGTTAATGCTCATGATGTCGAGCACGATCGACATGCCCGAGGTCGTATCGCTGCACTTATCGTTTGCGCAGAACTCGCCAAAGGCTACTTTCAGCCCCAGTTCGAAGTTGAACGGCGGAAGGTCAAGGAAACTTGAGATGTCGCCTTTGGGTATCTTGAGATAGGCGGATATTTCCCCTGCAAAGTGGAACTTGTTGTTATCGGGCAGCCACTTGTACTTGTGTTGCCAGCCCTGGCCGATCCATCCCTCCAGCATCACGCGACCCGTGATCCAGCCGCCGCAGCACGATGCTTCAGCGTCGAGCAGCACATCCAGCGGGTTCCAGGCGATCTGTAGCGTCAGGCTGACATCGATCACTGAGATGATCGCAGCTTTTGCAAACAGCTCGAACATTCCGCGTGTGTCGATGATGACGTCGCCCTCGCCGCCGGTGAGCAGCTCCTTGTCCATCGTTTCAAAGCCAAGGGTGAACGTGACGACGGTGTAGTCCGGGTTGACCACGATCTGACCGCCAATCATGTACACACCCAGACCGGAAGCTCCCACCGGAATATCGGCCGGGTGGATATTGAGCGACAGGCTGGCTTCGTGCAGTTTCGAGTCGCACAGCGTGAAGTCAACCGATACGGAAGGCGGCCCTGAGGCGCCATCGCTGCCATCACCGCCTATTATCGGCAGGGCGATAAAGCCTTCGCCATGGATGATCGTGACTTTGGGGCCGCCGGCATAGCAGATTGACTCACGGATTGATACCTTGACGCTGAATGTGTCGAAACTGAACGATTCGTTGACATCCGCAGGGGCAGCCGGCGCATGACTGGCGGGGTGATCCGCGCTGAAGATATTGAGATGCCCCGGGCTATTCATCATCACCGTCTTCGCCGCGTCCGTGACGTGAACATCAGGCAGCACCCAGGGCGTTACCGCGCCTTTCCATACATAGCCGGCATCGTAGATGTCGAGACAACTCTCGCCTGGTCCGCAGTTCGCGTTGACGAGGTCATTGGGCGGCGAGTAGCGCGAAAAGCCCGGTGGTAATACCAGCGCCTCAACATTCTGGCTGGCGCCGCCGAGTTTGGCCGGCTGTGTGATCTTAGCCTGGCTGGCTCGGAACTGGTTTGCTTCCGGCCCGTTGCCTTGTTTGTCCGAGTCAAGGATTGTGACCGCATTGGCAGTCGGCCCCAGAATACGCAGACCCATGCTCGACAGATTCATCGGCGTCGGAAACAACGGCGCCTGGGTCATGTGGTAGTTAAATGTGTAGAGCAGATGCGGGTCAGTCGCTTCATCTGCGTAGATGTTCCATGGGATCAACCAGCTTGTGACAGTCGGCAGGGCGCTCGAATCGATCGCCACCGGCGTCGTGATGATGTCGCTGCCGTACATCTTGACATCGGCCATACTGATCTGATCGAAGAGGTGCGTCGTCACGCTTGCCCAGTTCTGTTTGAACGGATCCACATTGCGCAATGTGCTCGTCGTGGGCTGCAATAGGTTGAGCGGCGCGGATGCGACTGTGCGCGTCACCACACCAGTGGGTTCGCCCGACAGCAGCGGGTACAGCGCCGTCGTGCCGTAACTGAAGCCAAACGGGCCAACGCCGTGGATGCGGGCATCCTGTGTAAACACACTGGTCTGTGTGATCATGAGCACACCGCTCTCGATGGTGGTCGAAAGCGTCTGTCCATCAAAACACACTGAACCTTGTGCGACTGAAACCCACCGATTCTGTGTCGATGGGCCGATGATTGGCGTGCCGGCGCTTTCACCCTTGGTGCACCAGCCGCCGGTGATAGCGGCAAACCCGCCCTCGCTGTAGACATCCAGCCCGAGCGCCGTGTTTTTTGGCGTGGCAGGTTGAGGCGCCAGGATAGGTTGGCAACCGTATCGCGCAGTGGCGATTGTTCCGAATGGGCAGCGATAAATGTTGACGGTCACCGGGAAGCTTTGCGCTTCGGTGGGTCTGAAAGGGTCGCGCGTAGGGCGGCCTTTATTGATAAACGCCAGCATATAAACGCCGTCGTCTGGCAGGAAACTGGCGACATAGCTGTAGCTGACGCCGGTGGCGGTGACGCGCTTGTGGAAACCTTGTGACGTGATCATGCCAGCTTGATTGCTCTTGGATCGCACCGCGTCCTTTGTGGTGGCGCTGTTGTAACTGGTCGGGTTAACCAGCGCAAGATCCAAGCTGACCGTTGACGGAACGGTAATCGAAATGAGCACGTTGTCGCCGCGAATCAACGGAAACTCACTCATCTGCAGCAAGCTGCCGGAGTTGAAAAACATCACCTGCGTCGTCGGCGTCGAGTAACTGATGTTCCATCCCCCGGCGATGGTGTAGTGGATTCGATAGTTGCGATCTCCATCCGTGGGGTAATCATTCCCGGTCTTGGACGATGGGATGTTTACCTTCAAAGCCGCGCTTGCGACCGCTGGAAACGTCTGGTTGTAGTCGTCTATGAAAACAAACTCGGTGTCGTCAGACACATTTGCGCTGCCCATGTCGCGCCCCAGTTCGACGGCGGTGTTATCGTCGGCTGGATTCGAGTACATATTCAGGCCGATGCCGGTTTGACCCTGTGACGCAGGAGCGAGGTCGGAATTCGGGCGCACTGCCACACCGCGCCAGTGCGTGCCATTGGCGTTGGGCGCAAGCGCATACTGATGCACCATGTCGCCCCCGCTGCCATTGTCAAAAACACCCTTGTTATAACTCGGCACACCGGGCTTGTTGACCAGATTCTGCCCAACGTTCAGCGTCATCGCGTCGTACGAAATGCGCAGGCGCACATCGTTTGGCCACACGATCACGCGCGTGCAACTGGGGATCGCAGAATTGTCGTCTTCGGAGAAAACGACCCCGTTGGGATCATTAGCCGCGTCGTCGCCGTGAATCAGGCATGGGACGCCGACGGCCTGCGCCATGAACATCGGGCCGTCCGCTGGTCGCGGGGTTTTCTGCACCCACGACCGGACAAAATTGGTCACATCCCATTTGCCAGGCAGCCCAGGCACTCCTTTGTTGGGCCCTTTATACGCCGGCGCCGACACCTGTGCCACACCGAAGTTGACCTGACTTGCCCCGCCGGGCGCCGGGGTGTTGCCCCAGTTCCACGTATTCATGGTCTGGGTCAGCGTGAACCCGTTGCACAAGTCCGGGCATGGTAACCCGTAAAGGTGCACGTCCTTTTGAGTTTTGTTCTCAGCCCACCCTGGGTCGTCGCCGAATTTATACCCCGGCATGATCAACCCGGACGGTTGCATTTCCAGGATGGCGGAACTGACCGAGATCGGGTTGCGCGCCATCAGCCAGGGCATCTGGTTAAACTGAAGATAACCCTTGTATATTGGCGCAATGAACTCGGACCCAATCAGCATGGCTCCATAACGGAGATTGTTGTCCTGCGTATCGCATATCTGCTGCCTGCAACTCACAAAGCCAGGATAGAGTGATCCAGCTCCAACCCATGCGAGCCCGCCAGTGCCGTTGCCGGTTGACTGCAACACGCGAACGGTTGGGTCGATGACGACCGGATATCTCCGGCGTTGGTCCTGCCACCATGCGAGTGGCGTGCGGATGGTTACCGTCCATATCTGCGGCGCGGGTCCGCTGTTGGGCTGTGGCGTCCAGTTTCCGACCGGCGCGGAAGTCACGATATATTCGGCTGAGACAGTTTGGTCATGATCTTTTTGCTCAAACACGACTGCCGGCTCAAAACGGGCAGCAACCTGATTGGCCGTGCCAGCGGCGCCCATGGCGCCGCTGCGCAGTTCAATCGCGCCGCGCGTGTGGAAATCGCCAGTTTGAAGGCGACCGTCTGCCCACAAGAAAGTGTTCGGCAGCATCTTCAGCGTCGCTTTTATGTCGAGGTAAGCCGTGGCGGATGCATCTTGCGATGCATCTGGCATCGCATTCTGCAGCCCAACCGGCGCTTTCTCAAGGACGAGCGCCTGCTCCAGTTGGTCGGGTGCGCTGGTGATTTCTTCGGCAATTGCGGTGTCAGACCAGGCGCCAGCATAATGTAAAGTTCGGCCATCGTCGCGTATCTCCGCAGGCGTCGATGTGTTCCCCAGCGCGCTCGCGACCGTTGTGTATGACACGCCACGGGTAATCCCTATTTCCGTGGTCTGCCAGTTCAGCGCCGTGCTGCCGGCAACGGCAGCAATGGTGGCTTTGGTCTGTCCCACCTTACTTCTAATCGAGTTTTGCTCCACCACATAGCCGTTTTCAGCGGGTTGGAAGCTGGGGTCAATGACCTGCCAGCGGCCTCGACTGTCGAGGTAGTGCATCGATTCCGCCGAGAGGATAGAGGTGAATCCGCCGTTTGGGTTCTTAAACGTGGCGCTGCGATCGGTGCGCTCATCGATAAGTTCAGTAAGGCCTTTCAGATCGGCGGGAATACCCCGCGGGTCGGGCGGCGCATAAACCAGCGGCGCTGTGGTATTCGCAGCAATCGAGACGGTTTTGGATGTCTCTGACGCTGGCTTTTCTGGCGCTGGATCAGGCGCGCGCTGAAGCATGACTGGCGGCGCGTCCGCAGCGTTAAGCACAGCGATGGGTTCTGGACTAACAGTCTGGCAACTGCTCAGAAGAATGCTGGCAATTGACATGATATAGATAGCAGCACGTGGCGCCCCCAGGCGTGCAAATACGGAAACACTCATCAAGTTAATCTCCTGAATTACGATCACAACTTCAGGATATTTATGCGCGCAAATGCTTCAAGATGAAATATCCGCTATAGGGACTAAAAAGAGGAGTGTTTGGCGCGCCACGCAGTGTCTGCGCGATCGATCAGGCGACCCTGCGGAGAGGTCGCCTCAGATTTCGCACTTCGTGGATAACAACTGCTGCAGTTGCCTGGCGCTCAGGCCTGATGGGAAGGAGATTAGATGCGATTGGCACCCTGCCGTGCAGTCGCTTGATCCGAATCCCGGCGCAGGAATGTGCGCGTCCGGTGCGGCGGCAAGCATTTGGCTCCACGCACATTCCAGATGTTCTGATGTTGCCGCGTAACACACGCCTCTGATCGTCGCGTGCGCGCGCAGGATGTCGATGTGCCAGTGCTTGCGCCCATCGCCGCGCAGGTGGCGCGCAACGCGCGCCCGCAGTCCGCCTGGCCCGAATGCGCTCCCGACATAAACCGTGTCGCCGGCGGGGAAGCTGAAAACACCGAGTCTCCCCACGCTTAACTGAACTGGTTGCGCCACATGCAGCAGCAGTGCATACGTGCCGCTCTGTGCGGGAAGCAGATTGCTTGGATCATCATCGACACCCTGTCGCATGTCCAAATATTCCCTGGCCTTATTTTGCAATGAGTGTCTTCGCCTCACCCATTCGCCCGGCGATGACCGCGTCAAATGCCTGATCAAGGCGCGCATGGGTGCGCGCACCCGTGGCGTCAGCAGGCAGCAAGAGCCAGAGCCGATGAAACCATTGGCGTGGGTTATTGAGCATTTGTGTGTTGGATGTTACTATACCGAAATGCCAGAACATCACGCCGAGTTCCTATTTGAAACTGCGCCTTTTGCTTCATGCCACGCTTCAACGATTGTCGAATTACCCGGCGGCGATTTGCTTGCCGCGTGGTTTGGTGGAACTGCAGAAGGCATGCCGGATGTGGCAATCTGGGGATCGCGCTGGTCAAAAGGCGCGTGGTCGATACCAGCGGAGTTGGTGCGCGAGCGCGCCACGCCTGCGTGGAATCCCGTTCATTTCTACACCAACGATCAGCGACTGTGGCTTTATTACAAATACGGCGCGCGGCCTTCGTCATGGTCTGCCGGACGATGCTACAGCGACGATCACGGCCAAAGATGGTCGGCGGTCGAGCATCTGCCAGCCGGTTTATATGGCCCGATTCGCGCCAAACCGCTGGTTTTGCAGGATGGCACGGTTGTCAGCGGCACATCCGTCGAAAGCTATCGCAACTGGGCGGTCTGGATTGAACGAAGCACCGATAACGGGGAAACGTTTGCGAAAATCGGCCCGATCACCGTTCCAGAAAACGTCAACGGTGAAGTCGCCAATAGCATCACCAGCATCACTCCGAATGAAGTTCCGGGCTCGGACGATTGGCGCTATACCACAGGCATTATTCAACCCTCAGTAGTTTCACTCGGCGATAGACACTTGCGCATATATGCTCGTTCAACTGCCAGAACCGGAAAAGTGTGTGTTGCCGATTCCTGGGACAACGGAATAACCTGGACGCAGGCCCGCCCGATCGATGTTCCAAATCCAAATTCGGGGATTGATGCCGTTGCCCTGGCAGATGGTCGCGTCGTTTTGGTTTATAACAACACCGACAGTGGTCGTTCGCCACTAAACCTTGCCGTCAGCCGGGACGGAGAAAAGTTCACCCTGTTTTATGCGCTTGAGAATACTCCCGGTGGCGAGTTTTCTTATCCGAATGTGATTCAAGGCGCAGACGGCGATTTGCATCTTACCTACACCTGGAATCGCCTGAAAATTCGTTATGTGAAGTTTAAGCGAGAGGATATTCCCAACTAAAGATGCAAACAGACATCCAAATGGTCGACGCCGCGCCAGCAGTTCGGCTCGATAACCAATTAGCGGCGACATTCTCGGATAGCGCCGGTATGACGATCGGCGTCGTTCAGTCAGACGGCGCAGTGACGCTGCAGGCTCAGGGCGTAAAAGTTGCGGATGTGATCCGGATTGATTACGCAAGCGCTGGCTGGTCGGTCGTCGATGTGCTCGAACCACTTCGCCCCGGCTTGTATCGCTGCACGCGCACCTGGACGAATCGCACCGGCAGCCCGCTGGAAGTGGCGCTGTTGTTCGAGTTGTATCGCCATTCAGTGCCGTCATCCTACCTGATCCCGGCCGTTAACTACAACGGCAACGGGTGGGGCAACGGCACAGAACCCAAGGGGCTGGGGGATACGACGCTCTACAGCGCGGGACCAGACGATGCGCCGACATGGGTTTTCGGCGGGGATCGCACGAGCATCCCAGCCTGCACCATGACCGTTGCGGACGGTGTGCTGGTGGGTCTATACACCACACCGGAGTTGGCGAACCAGTCGGGTTGCGCGCTACGGTCGATACCGGGCGGCATCGTTCAGCAGGTATGGTGGCCGTTGCGGGAGTCCCCGCGCACTTATGTCCGTCGCGACACTTATGCGCCGGCTATTCATGCAACGGTGCGGATCGAGGCGGGTGAGAGTTGCTCGCGTGAGGTCGCCATCGCCGTTCATGCGGCCGAGGGTGGGGCGTTTGACTATCGCTTCGTTCTCGATGCCGCGTGGGAGCAGTATTACCATGACGCGCCTGCGCCGTATTCTCCCAGACAGGTGTGGAACCTGGGGTTGCAGTTCGCGCAGGAAAGCCTGTGGGCCGACACAGACCAGTTCACGGGTTTCCTGCTCGGTCGCATCTTGCAGGATGGGCAGTGGGTGGCGCCAACGTGGGTGAAGTATGAGATCGGCTGGTGCGGTCAAAATGCCATGCTGGCCGGGATGCATTTGCAGGAGTATCTGTGGCGCCATGACGAAGAGGCGTGGCGGCGCGGCGAGAAGGCGTTGAATTGCTGGGCGGAGCGCGGGCGCTTACCCAATGGGCTTTTCTATACGCACTTCGACGATGTGCTGGCTGGTAAAACAAACCCGGTGCTTGAAACGTGCAACCTCGGCGGAGGCGCCTATTCGTACTTTGTCGCGGCGGAACTGGCCGAGCAGGCCGGTCGCCCGCGACCGCTGTGGCAGGAGATGGCGTTGGGGGTGTGCGATTTTTTCGTGGCGAATCAACTCCCGGATGGCCGCTTTGGTCGCTATTGGCGGGCTGATGGCGTGTTGATCGAAGCCGACGGGACGGTGGGGTGCTGGGCCGTCTGGCCGCTGATCAAGGCGTACCAGCGCACAGGCGACGCGGCGTATCTGCAGGCTGCGCAGCGCGGTTTCCGCGCCTACGCCGATGAAGATCTGGCGCACTTCTGCATCACTGCTGGGGCGCTCGATACCGATTGTATCGACAAGGAAGGCGCGTTCCCGTTGCTCATGGCCGGCCTGGATCTGTTCCAGATCACGGGCGATGCGTACTATCTGACCCAGGCCGAAACCGCGGCCTATTACCTTGCCACCTGGCAGTGGCATTATTCCCTTACGTATCCCGTTGGCAGTGCGGCGGCACAGATTGGATATGACACGTTTGGCGGCACCAGTGTGTCGGTGCAGCACCACCACCTCGACCCGTGGGGCGCGCTGATTGCACTGGGGTGGCTGCGGCTGAGCCAAGTTGAAGTAGGAACCGGCAAACGGCAGTGGCGCGAAAGGGCGTCGGCCGCCTGGCGACAGGCCGCGCGCGGGGTGTCTGACGGGACGATGGCAGTCGATGGTGTTGTTCGGCTAGCCGGCGGTCAGGATGAAGGCTTTCTCCACACGCGCTGGGGCAAGGGCCCCGGTGGCGTGTCTGATTGGCTGGTCGCGTGGCCGTCCGCTTTCAGGTTGTTTACGTTACAGCAGTGGCCGGATTGGGAGTCTCTTTAAGCGACGATGGCGCCAGGATTTCGCCCAGCGCCTTGATACAGGTGATCAGGTTGCGCTGCGACAGCCCGCCGCTGTGCGTCACGGTGAAGGTGTTGCTCACAATCGGGTCTCCGGCGGGGTCTCTGGATGAGATGACGATGACCGGAATCGACGCGATTGTCGGATCGCGCCGCATTTCTTCGAGGACTTGAAAGCCATCCATGCCGGGCATCGTCAAATCCAGCAGCATCACATCCGGATGGCGGCTGCGCAGCATGCTCAGCGCTCGCGGCCCATTCGTCACCTGTACTATGCGGTAGCGGCGCTCATCCGCCTCAAGATGGCGCGCCAGCAGATGCATCTCATCCTCCTCGTCGTCAACAATCAGGACGGTGGTAATGCTTTCAGCCTGCGCGCTCAGTGTGTTCAGGGTCGCTCGCAGCTTCTCGTAGTGCACAGGTTTGATCAGATAGTCCACCACGCCCAGCCGGTTCGCCGCGTCATGCTCGCCTGGTAGCCAGCACGTTATCGCGGGCGTGCCAAAGGGCAGGTTATTGATCGCGGTTGAACGGACATCTTCAGACCGTGGCACATTCAAGATCAGCGCCTGCGCGGGCGAGCGGTTCAACGCCTCAATGGCCGTGGACACATCGGGCAGTGTCTCGACATCAATATCGGGCAGGTAACGCGTGATCAGACGTTGCAGCGTCTGTTCCTGATCTACGACGACGAAACGCTCCGCTGTCGTGAGCTGCGGTGTCTGCGCGCGCCGGGTGCGCAGATGGTATCCAATCTCATCATCCGGGATGATCGAGCGATGGAGATCGTGGCCGTCTCCGAGTGCTAGCGCGAGCGATGGGTTTTCCAGAGGCAGGCTGAAACTGAACGTGGTGCCCATGCCCAGTTCACTTTCGAGCCACATTTTGCCGCCGTGCATCTCCACAAACTGCTTGCTGATAGTCAACCCCAGACCGCTGCCCCCGAATCGCCTTCGAGGGATAGATGTCACTCACACCTTTGGCGGCCACACAGCCGGAAAGATCCGCCATCAACTGCGCCGCACGCAGG
>Ga0118677_10003997_pt1 | contig 27242 bp, 25 predicted proteins | sample AliMusrvi5mmetaG_FD_86154 | JGI IMG/M metagenome (GOLD analysis project Ga0118677, IMG submission 86154) | reverse complement strand
TTATTATTCTTTGTGAATCAGACCATAATGGCATTAACTGTCATTTAGCTTTCGGACATTTAGGAAACTTCAAAAGTTTTAATTTTGATGTTGTTATTGATACGGCTTTATGGAATGATAAAATTGCTAAAAGAAAGTTAGGTTTAGAGTAATGTTAAAGTTTTTTAAAAATATTTTAACTGAAAGAGATAATGAAACGCTTTGTGCTTATCGGTTTATTGCGTTCTTTGGCGGAATTGAAATATTAGTTAAATTTTGGTTCGTTGCTAGTCCTCAATTTAGTGATTTTGCAGAAGGTCTTTCAGCACTTGGCATAGCCATAGCTGCTAAAAATTGGAGTGAAAAATAATGCCTTTCTTACTTATGTATTGGAAACAATTAGCCATTGTTGGTGCAGGTGGTGGCTTATATCTTAAAAAGGATACACAAGATGTTATCTCTCATTAGTTTGTACTATAAGCCTTTAGGCATTATGTTTGTTTCATTGGCCTTAATTGCTTACATTGGTTTTTTACGGGCAGAAAAGAATAGTGCGATTAAAGACCGTGATATTTATAAGCAACAAACCATTGCTTTGACGCAAGAAGCGTTAAATTGGCAAGCGGTAGTCAAAGACCAGAATAGCAAGATAGATAATATGAATCGTGCGTATGATGAAATGACTAAGCGCGTAGAAGGGGCTAAAACGACTATTCAAAATATGAATGTAGAAGCCCAAGTTAAATTAGAAGCTTTAAAACATTATTATGAATCAATCCCTGATAGCAACACTTGTGACGCAATAAAAAGGATTCTCAATGCAGATATTCCACTTGTTCATTAAAAACGCTCCTATAGCCCTTCTTGTAGGTCTGGGTGGGTGTTCTATGCTACAAACTGCACCACAACCTTGTACACCAGTTGAAATACCTGTAGTAAAGGAGAAGGCTGAATATATGATGGGATTGGGTCATGAGGGAGGATTGCGTGCGCCCGACTGGAAATGGAAATGGGATGTTACCAAAAACCAGGATATGCTATGGGTTGGTGCAGTAAACGGTGGGATGCGGATCAAATGGAAGGCAGAAAATTATGTCAGACCGCTGGTCAATATTTATTATGCCTTTGGTCCGCTGAATCTTCCCCCTTCATGGGGAAATGCGGGTAAAGGCGGGGTTAATATTTCAGAGCAGGATGGCGAAGTATTAATCAATGCCTATTCGGGAAACCGTGAATTGAAAACTGGTGAAACACTTCATTACGATTTTGAACTGTTGATCACCCCTTTCAGGTTAATTGACCGTCAAAATAAATTTGGAGACCGTTATTATCATGGCGGGGGAACCAATACTTCCGTAAAAATAGCAAATGCACAAAAATCCGGTGCGAATATTATTAACATTCACCATGCTGAAGATATCTATCCGTTTATTAACTACCCCTATCTGGATGCAAACGTAGGAGAATTAAAACAGCTTGTTGGCGATGCCCACAAAGCAAATATGCGGATGAAGTTCTATTATACCACACGTGAACTTACCAAAAACCTGCCTGAATTTTGGGCTTTTAACAGTCTGAACGGTGAGGTGATCTTCCCGGGTCCGGGTAATGCCAGCCGAACCGAAGCGCTTCATCCCAAAGGTCCGAATGAATGGTTGATCAAAAACCTAAAGGAGAAATATATTCCAGCCTGGTACAATCTGGTGAAAGAGGGGAAGTTCAAAGGGGAGACAGATCTGTCGGTGATCACTACTCCTGACAGCCGTCTTAACAATTTCTATATCGGAGGGTTGGACTGGATGGTTCAGCACATTGGTATCGATGGCGTTTATATTGATGATGCAGCGCTTGACCGTTTTACCTTAAAGCGGGCCCGTAAGATCATTGACCAGTATCGCCCAGAAGGACGCATGGATCTCCATAGCTGGAACCATTTCAATAAATGGGCAGGATTTACCAATTGTCTGAATCTTTACATGGATCTGCTTCCCTATTTCGATCTTGTTTGGATCGGCGAAGGTCGCGACTATAACCGGATGCCTGATCATTGGCTGATTGAAGTTTCGGGAATTCCGTTTGGTTTGGCCGGACAAATGCTCGAAGGCGGAGGAAATCCCTGGCGTGGTATGGTTTATGGTATTACGACACGTGCGGGTTGGACAAAAAATCCCCCTTCCGAAATGTGGAAGTTCTGGGATGAACACAAAATAGCGGATAAAATAATGATTGGCTATTGGGAAAAAGATTGTCCGGTGACTTGCAGTAATCCGTCGGTAAAGGCCTCTGTTTATAACGGTACCGATGAAGTGATCATAAGTGTGGCCAATTGGACCGGCCAGGAAGCGGAAACTTCATTATCGTTGGACCGGGCAAAATTGGGACTGGATGGTGCCGGATCTGAGGCAAATATTCCTGAAATAAAGGATTTTCAAGCCGGAAGAGCTGGCGTTTCATTGGACAAATTGACCATTCCAGGAAAGAAAGGATATCTGATTATAATTAAAAAGAAATAGAACCCTAATTTTCATATCTTCGGCGAATCATTTTTCAAATCATGATTTTTAGATTACCGGCTTTTGTTTTAATCCTGTTTTTGATTATTGTCCCCCGATTGAAAGGGGAGGAGCTTCCGGATAAGCTGGATATAACATTCCATCCGGGTCATAAAAAGGATTCCCCGTCTTCTTTAGGTAGTGTAAATAAAGATTTCATTATCCATGCAAATAAAACCAAAGGGGTTATCAAACTGGATGGAGTTATCGATGAAGCCGATTGGTTAAAGGCAGAGAAGGCTACCGATTTCTATATGGTACTTCCTTATGATACAGGGCATAGTGTGGCCAAGTCGGAAGTAAGGATGGTTTATGATGATAAAGCGTTCTATGTGGCTGTGGTTTTTCATGACACTTTGCCGGGGAGAAGGCCAGTCGAATCTTTGCGAAAAGATTTTGTATTTTTTAATAACGACAATTTTCTTTTTTTTATCGATACTTTCAACGATCAGACTACGGGCTATACCTTTGGGGTGAATGCGGCCGGGGCCATCTGGGATGGCACAATGGACAAGGGACAGGGAGTAAATCTGATCTGGGATTGCAAATGGGATTCGAAAACCAAAAACTATCCCGATAAATGGGTTACTGAAATGAGAATCCCATTTAAATCAATAAGATATAAAGCGGATACCGACCACTGGAATATTCAGTTTTCGCGCCAGGATCTTAAATTGAACGAGAAATCTGCCTGGGCACCCGTTCCAAGGCAATTTCCTACCGCCTCACTCGCCTATGCCGGTCAGGTGAAATGGGAAACCGCACCACCTAAATCGGGATTAAAACTCGCGCTGATCCCTTATCTATCAGGCGGCGCCTCACGGGATTTCTCAACCGGGGAGAACACCCAATATCATAAGGGTTTCGGATTCGATGCAAAAGTTGGATTATCCTCAGCACTAAACCTCGATCTGACCTATAATCCCGACTTCTCACAGGCTGAAGTCGATGATCAGGTGACCAACCTGCAACGCTTCGAATTGTATTTTCCCGAGAAAAGACAATTTTTCCTTGAGAACAGCGGTCTTTTTGGCAATTTTGGAAATACAAATATTAATCCGTTCTTTTCGCGTCGCATCGGTCTCGATGCCCCGGTAAATGCCGGAGCGAGGTTAAGTGGTAAGATCGGGCAGGATTGGCGCCTTGGAGTCATGGATATGCAAACTGGCAGTGAAGGGGCTTATCTGACCAGAAATTTCTTTGTCACAACAATACAGAAGAAGATCTTTTCGCGATCGAGTATTGGAGCAATATTCGTAAACAAACAACAACTTAATATTCCAACAGATTGGACAGGAAACGATTACAATCGTGTTGCAGGTCTCGAATACAACATTGCAGGCCGGGATAATTTTCTGACAGGAAAACTCTTTACCCAAAAATCGTTTTCTCCAAAAGCAGTCTCTTCCGAAGAATTTTCTCAGGGGATAAATCTCGCTTATTCGCGTAAAAATTACCTGCTTGAGTTTTTACAACTTTATGTGGGAAAAGATTTTAATGCCGAAACCGGATATGTACCACGTTCCAACTTCCTTGAATTGAATCCGCGGGTGACTCTGAAGTTCTATCCTAAGAGTAACCTTTTCGAAAACCACGGTATTATCGCCGAGATCAATAATTTTTATAAGACTGACAATAAGGGGCTTACAGACAGATCTTTAGGGTTTGATTACTTTTTCCTTTTTAAAAGCCGGGCAAAGATCGATCTGAAAGGGTACAACCATTATGTTTTACTTCAGCAACATTTCGACCCAACGAATAAGGGATCCAATTATCTGCTTAGCGGGACCGATTATAACTGGAATGATTTCTCCGCACAATTCGTTTCAGATAATCGTAAAAACCTCAAATTTGATTTTATGACCGGCTATGGAGGTTATTTCAATGGTAACCGGTGGTTTGCCCAGGGCTCATTCAATTACCGCTTTCAACCATATGGATATATATCATTGGTTTACAGTTATAATTATCTCTTTTTACCGTTGCCATGGCAGCGCACAGGATTCCTGCTGGCCGGACCAAAGCTCGATGTTACTTTTACCGACAAGCTGTTTTTTACCACCTACGTTCAATACAATCAACAATCAGATAATCTGAATATCAATGCGCGATTTCAGTGGCGCTACAAGCCGGTCTCCGATTTCTTTCTGGTCTATACCGATAACTATTTTCCGGGGAGCATGAATGTCAAGAACCGGGCACTGGTTTTAAAGATTTCCTATTGGTTTAATTAGCCGGACAAATTTTAAAAGTTACTTCGTTCAAATTTGTTCACTGCATTTTAAATGTTGTTAACAGTTGATAAAAGTCATTTAATTAACATTTTCTGTTAATTTTGGCGGCAATATAATTTTGTGTATATGGGTATTCCGGATGCAGATAAACAATTGAAGCTGGATGAACGTTATTTAAGAATGGCCATGGTATGGGCTGAGAATTCGTATTGCATCCGGCGTCAGGTTGGGGCTCTTATTGTAAAGAATAAGATGATCATCTCCGATGGTTATAATGGTACCCCATCAGGATTCGAAAATGTTTGTGAAGACGAAAATAACAGGACAAAGCCATATGTTCTTCATGCAGAAGCGAATGCAATAACTAAGGTTGCCAAATCAAACAATAGCAGTGAGGGTGCAACGTTGTATGTTACTTCATCGCCTTGTCTCGAATGTTCCAAACTGATTATTCAGGCTGGAATCAAAAGGGTAGTATTCTCTGAGGCATATCATATGAATGATGGTCTTGAATTGCTTCAAAGAGCCAACGTTGAGGTAGTAAAAGTGGAACTTTAATTCTTCGAAACTATTTCAATAAAGGTAGAAGATATAAATATTGAATGTTTTTTTAAATTTTGAAAAGATCTAAATAATTAAGATGGATAAAAGAAGTCGAAAAATAGTGATTTGGTTGCCGGTAGTATTTGTTCTTGCAATTGCAGGCGGTATTTTTCTGGGAACCAGACTGGAAATGAAAAAGCAGTACAACACCCGGACGATGTTTGTGAACAGTGCCAACAAGGTGAGCCTGATCATGAATCTGATCGAAAGGAATTATGTAGATACTGTCAATCCCAAAAAACTTATTGAATCAGCAATTCCTGAAATTCTGAAGCAACTCGATCCGCACACGGTTTATATTCCTGCCAAGGATATGACTGAGGTCAACGAAGAGATGTCGGGAAATTTCAGCGGAATAGGTGTTCAGTTCTCCATCCAGAACGATACCATTATGGTAATCGATGTCATTTCCGGTGGCCCTTCCCAGAAGTTGGGAATCAGGGCTGGCGACCGTATCGTAAAGGTAAACGATTCTATTATGGCGGGGGTAAAGGTGACCAATGAAAAGGTACTTAAAAAGCTTCGGGGCGAAAAGGGAACCAAGGTAAAAGTCAGTATTTCACGGAAAGGGTTTCCTGAGCTTATCGCTTTTGACATTACAAGGGGTGAGATTCCATTGAACAGCGTGGATGTCAGCTATATGATTAACAACAACACAGGTTATATTAAAGTTGGAAGATTTGCCGAGAAGACCTATGATGAATTTATGAATGGCATTTCAAAGCTTGATAAGTCTGGTGCAGAACAACTGATCATTGATTTACGCGGTAATCCGGGTGGATACCTGTCCGCGGTTATAAAAATGGTGAGCGAATTTCTCGATTCCGGCGAGCTGGTAGTTTATACGGAAGGACGTACACAACCCAAAAGAATTTCCGGAGCAGATAAGAAAGGAACCTATTTTGGGAAGAAAGTAGTGGTACTTGTCGATGAATATTCAGCTTCAGCGAGTGAGATTTTTGCAGGAGCAATACAGGATAACGATCGTGGAACTATCATCGGACGCCGTACTTTTGGAAAGGGGTTGGTTCAGGAGCAGATTCCGTTCTTCGACGGCTCGGCCATGCGACTTACCGTGGCAAGATATTATACACCTTCAGGGCGGTGCATTCAGAAGTCATACAAAAATGGATTGGATGATTATTACGGAGATCTGAAACGTCGCTATGCCCACGGCGAACTGGAACAAAAGGACAGTATTCACTTCACCGATACACAAAAATATTATACAAGAAATAAACGGGTTGTGTATGGCGGAGGCGGCATTATGCCCGACATCTTTGTGGCGGCCGATACTTCAGGTATGTCACCCTACTACTCAAAGGTGGTGATGAAGGGGCTGGTCTATCAGTATGCTTTTGATTTTTCGGATAAAAACCGTGCTGAGCTTGGGAAACTGAAGAGCGGTAAAGAGTTCGAGGATTATTTGTTAAAACAGAATATTCTCACTTTATTTACTCAATACTCTAATAAACAAGGTATAACAGTTAATTCAAAGGATCTTGCAGTATCAGGAAAAATCATTGAAAGCCAGCTAATCGCTTACATTGCCAGAAATATTATCGGTGAAGTAGGATTTTATTCGGTGATCAGCAAGATTGATAATACGCTGACTGAAGCCACCAAAGCATTGGATTTAAAAAATAAGCTTGTAAAATCGAATTAATCTTCCGGGTGGTGAACGCCTGATTTGTCCTTGACAGAAAGGGCCGGATTATTAGATGTTATTGAGGGCCGGACTGGTTCAGAGTATGAACAAGTCCGGCCCTCAATAGTTTCATATACACTGGCAAATCCCTAAAAAATCTTCCTGGTGACTGTTTCAAAAAATTTTGTACCTTTGCGGAACGGTAATCGTATAAATACCTTTCAAGTATTCCCTGTTCTATAGTCGGCCTTTGTCGGTCTTGTTCGGAAAAATGGCTTACCATTTGTATTTCTATGCATCCAAAACTGTTCAAAATGAATAGTGTTGATACTCACTTTAAATTAAATATGGAATGACTAAATCGCAAGATACTTTTAACAAGAAAGAGAAAGAGAAAAAACGTTTAAAAAAGAGGCTGGAGAAAAGTCAGAAAAAAGAAGAACGTAAAGGCAATTCTCAAGGTGGAGATTTGGAGAATATGCTCGCTTATGTGGATGAAAATGGTAATCTTACCGATACTCCTCCGGATCCGTCAAAAAAACGGAAAGTCAATGCTAACAGCATCGAAATCAGTGTTCCCAGAAGAGAACAGGAAGATGAAATTACCGTCCGGACCGGTAGGATCGATTTTTTCAACGATTCAAAAGGGTATGGATTCATCAAGGAACATGAGACGAATGAGAAATATTTTGTTCATGTCAATGGTCTGATGCAGGAGGTCAGGGAAGGCGATGTCGTCACTTTTGAGCTCGAGAGAGGCTTAAAGGGGCTGAATGCCATCAACGTAACAAAAGTACCCTAAACCAGCAGATTTTTGCTAAAAATCCGGAATCGTTTATAAACCCGTCCCCCCACCTTTTCCATTTCAGCACGGACTTTTGTGTTGTTTTCCAACTCGAGGTGGGAGTCCATTGTTGTTTTACCCAGCTTATAAGCCGATTCAAACATCTTTATCCCCATCATAACATCGAGCCCTTTACCACGGTAAGCGGGATCGATCCCTCCGAGTAGCAGGTTAATCTGTTTTGTTTTCCTTGCAGCTGCAAAAATCTTAAAAATACCGAAGGGGAAAAGGTTCCCTTTCGCTTTAATGATTCCATCGCCGATGTGAGACATACCGATCACAAATGCAACCAACTCATGTTTTTCATTGACAATCAGCTTTATAAATCGCGGATTAATCAAAAACAGATATCGGTTGGCAAAGTCATCCATCTCTTTTTCTGAGAAGGGGGTGAAACCAATTATATCGCTGAAGGTGATATTGAGTAAACGCAATACATCATAAATATATGGTTTTACCTTTTGGCGGGTGGTGAACTCAAGCACTTTTAGCCCGGGATTATTCCGAACTGCCCGTTCCTGAATTTTGCTGTAAAATTCGGGAACCGGATGTGGAATATTGATTTTATAAACTACAAGATCAATCTCCTTGATAAAACCATTCTTTTCAACCAACTCTACCTGGTAGGGGAAATTACAATTAGAAGCAATTACTACAGGTTCGTCGAATCCTTCAATAAGAAAACCCTGTGGATCCTTATCAGAAAAAGCAAGGGGTCCTACTATCCGTTCCATCCCCTTTGATTTACCCCACTCTTCAACTGCGTGAATCAGTGCGGAGGCCACCTCCTCATCATTCCAGGTTTCAAAAAATGCGAAACGAACAGTCTTCTCCTGATGAAGTTCGTTATATTTCCAATGGACGAGGCCCATAATCCTGCCAACAAGTTTCTTTTCCCGGTAAGCAAGCAATAATGTCGTATCACACGACTGAAATGCCTTGTTTTTTTTGGGATTAAAAAATTCCCAGTCATCCATATAGATAGGTGGAACCCAATTTATATGGTCCTTATGAATCGTTGCCGGCAGATAGATGAATGCCCTTAACTGACTTTTCGAGTTAACCTCCTGAATAATAATTCGATTAACCTTATTTGCAGGAGTATTTGAAGTATTTGCGGACGAATTTTCTTCCGCTTGTATTTTTAGGGAGCCTTCGACTTTGTCCATTTAGCTGGTTTGTATGTTTAATGCGTGATACCTAAGGGTGGTGCAAGATATTTTTTTTTATTAGAACATGCAAATATTCCAGGATAAACCTGACAGGTTTCGTAAACCTGTCAGGTTTTAATTTAAATTATCTATTCTTATTTAGATTAAATCTAAACATTTTATCTGTTTATCCGTTTAAAAGGAATAAACAAATTAAATTTCAAAATTATGAGTTTCATATTACCTGCACTTCAATACGATTACACAGCGCTCGAACCATACATCGACGCGCAGACCATGGAAATCCACCACACTAAACATCACGCCGCGTACACCAATAATCTGAATGGTGCATTGGAAAACAGCGAACTCAAAGGGAAAAGCATCGAAGAGCTGATTACCAATGTTTCGAAGCTTGCACCGGTCATCCGGAATAACGGTGGTGGCTTTTACAATCACAATCTCTACTGGGATGTGATGACTCCGGGAGGTTCAAATCAGCCTCAGGGAAAATTACTTGAATCACTGAATGGTTCTTTTGGTTCCTTCGATTCTTTTAAAGAGGCTTTTACAAAAGCTGCGGTGACCCGGTTTGGCAGTGGTTGGGCATGGTTAGTACAAAAGGGTGATGCACTTGTGGTTAGTTCAACCCCAAATCAGGACAATCCCCTAATGGATGTAGCAGAAGTTCAGGGAATCCCGGTTCTTGGTATTGATGTTTGGGAGCATGCCTATTATCTGAAATATCAGAACAGACGTCCTGAATACATCGAAGCATTCTTTAAAGTGATCAACTGGGACGAGGTCGCCAAACGTTTTAAAGCGTAGAGGATATTCTTATCACGCATGAGCATATGCTGAAACTCTTCCTGACACAAAGGCTCACAGTCTCTAAGCTTCACAAAGTGTAAATAGTTTAAATTTAACTCTTTGTGAAGCCTGATGTTTTAATACCCCGGAGTCACTGCTTACTTTTCGGGTTGTGGTTTTATTTTAGAATTTAAAACACAACTAAACAAGCAGACTTTTCACTTTTTCTGAAATTAGCTTACCATCTGCTTTTCCCGCCAGCTCTTTGGACGCAATACCGATCACTTTACCCATCTCTTTGATGGATGTGGCTCCCGTTTTTTCGATTATGGCTTTAATAACGGCGGTTAATTCGGCATCATCCATCTGTTTTGGCAGATACTCCTCCAGAATTTTTACCTGCGCCATCTCCGGATCGTAAAGATCCAATCTGCTTTGCGACTTATAAATCTCAGCAGAATCGCGTCCCTGTTTGGCCAGTTTTGCGATGGCCTTGATTGCTGTATCATCGCTTAATTCTTCTCCACCGCTTTTGGCAGTTTTGGCTTCGAGCAACACCTTTTTTATGTTACGTAGCGTTTCGAGCCGCTCTTTATCACGTGCCAGCATTGCCAACCTGATGTCTTCGCTAATCTGATCGAATAAATTCATATATGTGGTATTTAATTGATATTAAATAATTTTCGAAAATTTAATTTTACTATTCTCTGAGTCTACCGATCTCTCCCTCTCAAAGTCTCCTTTTGTCACCATCTCCTCCTCTCCGGATTAGTCTGCCTTATCGTGGAGGAAAGAGTTGTTCCTTCTTAACCTTGGACCTTCATCCGGTTTTCCCGAAATAGAGTACCTCGACAATTCACGACCATTTGCCAAAGGATTATTCAGATTTTTGGCTTTCCTCCTTTCATAGGCAGGAATTTTCGACAGCTCTTCGATATAATCTTCCGACTCATTAAAGAAGTCAACCTGCATCACTCTTTTCCCCTCTTCAGAAGTCCCGTCACCGAATGGATCGATTCTTATGGGAGGATATAACTTTGTGATAATTTCGTCTTTCTTTTCAACAGGGGTCTCGGTAAATGCAGGATACTTTTGACCATGAGTTGATTCATTGCCAAAATATCCTGCAGGAAACGACTTATTATCATCCACGAGTGGAATTTTTTCGCGCTGTGGCTGATTCCCGCCTGTCATCTCAGGAATTGAACTGGTTTTGAAACCTGTGGCAATAACAGTTACACTGATTGCTTCTCCCATCTCCGGACCGACGGCAACTCCATAGATCAGGTCGGCATTGTTACCTGCCATCTCCTGAACATATTCGTTGACTAAATTCATCTCATCCATAGTAACTTCATTGGTTTCACCCGAAGTGATGTTAACGAGAATATTTTTGGCGCCGCGAATGTCATTGTTATTCAGGAGCGGAGAATTGAGTGCCCCTTCAACTGCTTTTAGGGCGCGGTTTTCGCCTGCAGCCACAAATGACCCCATGATGGCAACACCTGAATTTTGCATTACAGTTCTGACATCTTCAAAGTCTACATTGATAAACCCTGGACAGGTGATGATCTCGGCAATCCCTTTTGCTGCGATGGCAAGGACATCGTCAGCTTTTGAGAAGGCTTTTGAAATTGGAAAATCACCATAGATTTCCCTGATTCTTTCGTTGTTAATCACGAGTAACGAGTCGACATGATTCTCCATTTCGCGAATTCCTTCAATTGCCTGCTGAATCCGCAGTCGTCCTTCATTGCGGAAAGGAATTGATACAATGCCAATTGTCAGGATCTTACGGTCACGGGCAACCTGAGCTATCACAGGGGCTGCACCTGTTCCTGTTCCTCCACCCATCCCCGCAGTGATAAATACCATTTTGGTATTCCCATCAAGAAGATTTTCAATTTCCTCTAAATTCTCAATAGCCGATTCGCGCCCAATGCCCGGTTTGTTACCTGCTCCGCGACCTTCAGTCAGTGCTGACCCAAGCTGGACTTTGAACGGCACGGGGCTACTCATCAATGCCTGGGCATCGGTGTTGCAGACTGCAAAATCGACATCCTTAATTCCCTGACGGTACATATGATTGACAGCGTTTCCACCACCACCACCTACACCTATTACTTTTATAATTTTTGTGCCGCTAACGGGCAAATCAAATTCTATCAATTCAGCCATTTTGTTCTGCTTTAAATCATGTTACATTTTCCTCTCAATGTCACTAATCGGTCTCTGTGTCCTCTTCGCTAAAGAGCGAATTAAATTGTCTTGTGAACCAATTGCTGTCAGGTTCCGACACATCCGATGATTTTGGTTTTGGTTTCTTTTCTATTTTAACGGAGCGCTCCTGTCGGGAGGCTTCACGAGCCTTCTCATCCTTTCGAACTGTAAAGCTTTCATCCGGATCAAGATCAACCATCGGGAAAACTTCGGCAGGCTGATCAAATCTGTTTCGCTCAATTGTAGTTGTCTGATTATTCGGCTGATCATTCATTTCCGATGTATGAATGATAACCCGCTCTTTTACTGGTTCGGCACGCAGAATCCGGTTTGGATTAATCTCAAAACCGGTTGCGATAACAGTTACGCTGATTTTGTTTCCAAGTTTGGCATCGTATCCATTACCCCAGATGATGTTGGCGTTATCTCCGGCAGCGTTTTGAAGATAGTCGATGATATCTCCGATTTCACCCATACGCACCTCATCCTCCCCCGACGTGATGTTAAGAAGGATATTTTCGGTGCCGTAGATGTCATTACTATCCAGAAGCGGAGATCTCAATGCCTCCTCAGCAGCTCGTATGGCCCGGTTTTCACCCTCGGCAAAACCGGTTCCCATTATAAACACGCCGCTTTCGCGCAAAACTGTATTTACATCTGCAAAGTCGATGTTGATATTTCCGTGAAGGGTGATGATTTCGGCACATCCTTTTACCGCTGCTGCAACAATATTATCGGCCTGAGCAAATGCCTCGCGCGCTGGAAGATCACCATATACTTTATGCAGATTTTCGTTACTGATTACGAGTAAACTATCCACAAAGCGTTGCAGTTGTTTAATCCCTTCGATGGCCTGGTCATAACGTAATCGTCCCTCTTTAATGGAAGGGAGCGTCACAACAGCAATAGTCAGGATGTCCATTTCACGAGCCAGTTGTGCTATCACAGGAGCGGCTCCGGTACCTGTTCCTCCTCCCATCCCGGCAGTGATAAAGACCATTTTGGTACCTGTCTCGAGAACAGCACGGATTTCTGCCAGATTTTCAATAGCTGCCTGTTCACCCCGCTTTGGTTTGTTGCCGGCACCTCTCCCTTCTGTGAGCGAAACCCCGAGTTGAACCTTCACAGGAATGGGGCTATTAATAAGCGCCTGCGAATCGGTATTGCATACCAGAAAATCGACACCGGCTATCCCTTTTCGGAACATATGATTTACAGCATTTCCACCGCCGCCGCCAACTCCAACTACCTTAATTATTGATTGGTAATCGTGCTGAAATCCAAAGGTCAATAAATCGTCTGAAAAATTTTCCATGTGATAAACTGATTGGTTTTAATTTATTTCGTTGTCTTCCTCAGAAATTAATCCGCTGAGACCCTCTTTTGCTTTGTCAAATAGCCCGGATACCATCGTCTTTATACCGGTTCCTGAATTCTTTGCCATCGGTTTATTTTTCACCTCCCCGGTGATTTCGGAAACGACCATCCCCGGCGGGTAATTTTGTTTGCGGGCATGATAAAGACCATTAATCAGCAGTCCGATTAGGGTAGCCGACTGGGTGTTCATGATCTGCTCATTGAAGAGCTGCTCGGTAATGGGTACTACTGGTTTGCCAAACCGTACATCGAAACCGGTCATATAACTCACCAACTTATCAATTCCCAGCATATTTGAACCTCCGCCTGTCAGAACGATTCCTGCACCAAGTTTGTTTAATAATCCTGTCGAATCAAGTTGATAGTTAACCCCTTCAAGGATCTCTTCAAGACGGGCCTGAATGATCCCGGAAAGATTCAGGAAACTTATTTCCTTGGCATGCCAACCTTCCACCTCTGGAATTTGCGCCACCTTAAGTTCGGGGACAATCTTCGAGAAGGCATAGCCGCACTGTATTTTTACCATTTCGGCATGTCGTGGAATGATGTTGCACCCCTCACGTATATCGTTTGAAATCACGTTTCCACCAAAAGGCAATTCGGCGGCCAGACGAAGTTTATTTTCGTAATAAAGTGATATGCCTGTTGTTCCTGCGCCAAAATCGAGAAGGATGACCCCGGCCTCTTTTTCATCCCTGGAGAGAAATCCTGATCCCTGAACATAGGGATTGATAAATGCACCAGCTAACTCCATCCCCCCTTTTTCAATACTCTTACGGAGGTTTTGCTCATAGATCTCGGGTGCTGAGATTATTCTGAAAGTACCATCAACACGTCGTCCGGCCGTACCTACCGGATTATGGACGCCCCGTTCACCATCGACAGTAAATTCCTCAGGAATCAGATGATAGATTTTTTCTCCAGGTGTTGCCGAATATCGCTGTGCCTCACCAATCAATGCATTTATGATCGTTTGCGTCACCACTCCATTTTCGGTCATCCGGTAACCAATCGCCTGCCTGTTGTATATTTTTTGTCCTGAAATGCCGGCATAAACGCGTTTTATCTTCAGGTTAATGGTTTTCTCCAAAGCGCTGATTACCGCCCTTATGGATAACGCTGCTTCGTCAATGTTCACTACTACACCGTTGCGGACACCCTGTGTCAACGATTCGCTGAAAGCGACAACCTGGAGCTTACCGTCAGTGGTAAAACGGCCAATAACTCCTCTGGTCCTCAAGGTTCCAATATCAATCGCTGCAACCAACTCTCTTGTAAGGTTCATAGCTATTTATTTTTTTGTACAAACAATCTGGTTACGAAATTCTAAATTGATGGATTTATAAATACTCCATCCGCCATCTTTGAACCCTTCGGTGTATAATGCCTTAAGGTTACGAAATTTAATCTGAAAATCCTCAGGTTCACCGAAAAGAATAATTTGTTCGCCAACCCTTGGAACCATTGAAAGCTCTCCTACCGCATTTACATAGATCTGATCGATCTGAGCACTCAGAAAAGTGTCGCTGTTGATATAATTTATTATCGGAAGCAATTTTTTTCGTGCAAAATTAGGCGATACAACACCGCCTACAATGATAACCCGTGGTGTATAACGGGGTGACCATTCGATTATTTTGCCCTGCCTGTCCATATAAAAAGCACCTCCCGATCCTACTACCCGGAGAACAGGTTCCCTTTGCTTTATTCTTACAACAAGTGAACCAAAGCTTTTCACCCCGTTGTCGTATACATTTGTATACACGTCAACTTCCTCAATAGAATGCAACTTGCTCAATCCCTCTTCAATTTTACGGAGGTTAACCGAATTTAAGGGCAATCCGAATATTCCCTGATAATTTCGATGCACCCATTGCCGTATGTCGCTGCTGAGTACAAATTTTTCATTCAGTGAGTCGACAATATCAACTTTCACATCGGTACACCTTAATTGCTGATTCTGCCTTATAGAAAAGCCCAACGATATAAATATCACTATTATAGCAACAAACCAGAAAATCATATTTAAGATCTTCCTAAACATCTTCCTTTTGTTTAAGGTATGTAACAATGGGATCGACCATCCGATCAATATCTCCCGCACCAAGTGTCAGGAGAATCTCAGGATTAAAACGATCAAGAATCGCAGGGAAGTCACTCTTTTGACAACGGATCCTGCTTTTTAGCGTCATCCTGTTCAGTATGATGTCTGAATCAACTCCTTCAATAGGGAGTTCACGGGCCGGATAGATCTCCATCACCAATGCATCATCGAGCAGATCGAGCGCTGCAGCAAAATCTGCAGCAAAGTCTTTTGTGCGCGAAAAAAGGTGAGGCTGAAAGATCCCGGTTATCCTTTTACCAGGATAGAGGTCACGTACGGACCTGATAGTAGCCTCAAGTTCACGCGGGTGATGTGCATAATCGTCGATGTAAATCGTCTTTTTACCGGAGTACCTAACATCAAAACGGCGCACAACACCAGTGTATCCGGAAAGTGCACTGCGAATTTCATTCCCTGTGACCCCGCTCAGCAAGGCCATTCCGCAGGCAGCAACCGCATTTTCAACATTCATCAGTCCGGGATAGGAGAGCGACAGATCGGTAATATCGCCAAAAGGGGTTTTTAAATCAAAATGATAGGCTCCCTCAATTATCCGGATTTGCGTAGCCTGGTAATCGGCTTCCCCGGTTACAGAATAGGTGAAATAGCGGATATTTTTGTTCCATTGATGGTGAACATCTGAACCTAAACGGTATAGTAAAGTCCCCCCGGTTTCAATCTGTGAAACAAACGCTGCAAATGCCCTGATCATATTTTCGTGATCTCCGTAAATATCCAGGTGATCTGCATCCATCCAGGTAATTACGGCCAGCTCGGGATGCAACTGCAGAAATGACCTGTCAAATTCATCCGCCTCGACAACAATGTATTGACTCTTATTCTCAGGAATCAAAAGATTCGTTCCATAATTTTTGGAGATCCCGCCCATAAACGCCGAACAGTCGATCGCAGATTGTTTTAGCAGATGGGCAGTCATTGTGGTGACTGATGTTTTACCATGTGTCCCGGCAATTGCAATGCACCGCTTACCCGCCGTGAGTAAACCCAGAACTGCTGATCTTTTATAGATCATGAACCCGTTATCGCGGAAATAACAGAATTCCGGAAAGTCATTTGGAACAGCCGGTGTATAAATAACAACTGCCATTTTATTTTCAGAAGGTGTGGGGACCTTTTTTAAATCATTATTATAATGAACAGGAATTCCCTCGTTCTCAAGTTCCAGCGTGAGGGGAGAAGCTGTTTTGTCGTAACCGTCAACCTGTTTCCCGATGTATCTGAAATAGCGGGCGAGGGCACTCATGCCGATCCCGCCGATTCCCAGCAGATAAACCCGTTCTATTTTATCAATATCAATCATTTCTTATTCTTTATAATGGTTGCGATCACGTCGACAATATCTTCTGTTGCGTGCGGAGTTGCCAACTCCTTAATTTTTGTTGAAAGTACGCAGCATTCCTCCGGACTATTCACCAGTGTCAGTGCTGCTGGGATTAATTCTACTACTGCCACTGCATCTCTGATCAAAACTGCTGCCCCTTTTTCAACGAGTGACATGGCGTTAAACGTCTGATGATCTTCCGAAACATTTGGTGAAGGAACGAGTATTGCTGCTGCTCCAACCATACATAGCTCTGAAATAGTCCCCGCTCCGGCCCTCGAAATTACCAGATCGGCTAATGAGTAAGCCAGATCCATACGCGGAATAAATTCCATTAGCCGGATATTGTCAGGAGAATTGCTATTTAGCTGTGATTGAATAGCCTGATAATAGAATTTACCAGTTTGCCAAATAACGATGGCGTTCGATTCCCTGATCTGGTTTAGGCAGGCCAACATACTTTGATTCAGAGTCCGGGCGCCAAGACTTCCGCCGATAACGAGAATAACCGGCTGATTAGTAGTGACATTAAAGTATTCTTTTGCTTCTGCAGTTTTTTTCACAATTGATGCCAATCCCTGCCGGATCGGATTTCCTGTAAAAACGATTTTTGAAGCCGGGAAAAACCGTTCCATCTTATCGTAGGCGACACATATTTTATTTGCTTTCTTACCAAGGATTTTGTTGGTGACTCCTGCGAAGGAGTTTTGTTCCTGTAAAACAGTTGGAATACCGAGTCTGGCAGCAACGCGTAATACGGGGCCACTGGCATAACCTCCCACACCTATGACTACATCGGGTTGAAAATCCTTCACCACTTTTTGTGCTTTGCGCATCGACCTGATCAGTTTTGGGATAAATGCCAAATTCCGCCATAACTCTCCCCTGTGAAATCCTGCAACAGGCAATCCAACAATTGAATATCCTGCTGCCGGGACTTTCTCCATTTCCATTTTCCCCTCTGCACCCACAAAGAATATTTCGCATTGGGGATAGCGTTTGCGAAGACCGTCAGCAACGGACAATGCCGGGAATATATGTCCCCCGGTTCCTCCACCACTTACTATGAATTTATAATTTCCCATTTTTAGTTTTGTGTCATCAGAATGTCTTCCTCAGGAAGAACATTATCGGGAATTAAATTATTCTCCTCCTCTTTTGGTGCCTCTTCACTGCTTTCTGAACTGACGCTTAGCAAAAGTCCAAAAGTAATTGCAGTAAATATCTGTGAGCTTCCTCCCAGGCTAACCCATGGGAGTGGCTGCCCCGTTACGGGAATTCCTCCAGATGAAACAGCCATATTGACCATAGCCTGCAAAATGATGATGGTAACAGCACCGGTTGCCACGAATGTCGGGAACGATTTGTTGCATCTTTGAATAATGATACCTCCGCGGGTAAGGAAAATCAGGTAAAGTAATAAAACAATAACCCCTCCGATTAATCCGTACTCTTCTACAATTATCGCATAAATGAAATCGTTATAAGCAGCTGGCATGAAATTGCTGATCTTGCTTTTACCAGCCCCGACACCCGCGATTCCACCCCTGTGAACGGCGATCATCGCGAAATCATCCTGGGTCAGCCCTTTCTCCGATACTTTCTCTTTGTGAAAAAACCGATCCATTCTGTTTCGCACAGTCTGTAGTCGTCCGACATCCGGAAGGAGCGGAGCCGTAAAATAGATCAAAACCACAAAACCCAAAGCCCCGATTAAAACTAATGAAAGAAATTTTTTCTCTACCCTGCCAACAAACATCATAATAAGGGTTGTCCCAAATAGTAAACCGGCAGAGGAGAAATTGGCAACTGAAATTATGGCGCAAATAAGTCCAATACCCATAATTATTTTGATAGCGGAGATGCGAAGCAGACGCGGATCTTTTTGTGCATTTGCCAGCAATCGTGCTACCCAGAGGATAATTGCAACCTTGGCTACCTCGGCTGGCTGGAAGCTGGCAATGCCAAAATGAATCGTTCTCCCTGTTCCTTCGCCTCCTCTGCCAATGACTAATCCCAGACAAACGATAAAGATTGCAAAGAGAAAGACGAAATTGGCATATTTGTTATACTTACTAACCTTAACCAGGTTTATCATTCCAATTATTACGCCATAACCGAAACACTGGAACATAAATTGATGCAGAATGTAATGTAGGGTATTTCCGCCCATCTGCCTGTATGCCAGTGCACCGGTTGAACTGTACACAATCAGCAGTGAGATACAGGACAATGCGACAAGCAAAATCCAGATGATCCGGTCACCCTTAATGTATTTTTTATATTCCCTGATCTCCATTTTTTAATTGCCTATGGTTTTGAATACCTATATTAAAGATTGCGTACAGCATCTTTAAATTGTCGGCCGCGATCTTCGTAGTTTTTAAAAAGATCGAAACTTGCGCACGCGGGTGAGAGCAACACCGCATCACCCTTTTCAGCAAGGAAATACGCGCTTCTAACCGCTTCTTCCATGCTTTTAGTATCAACAATTTCTTTGACAATTCCGTCGAAAGCTGCAAAGATTTTGTGATTGTCTTTTCCCAGACAGACGATTGCCTTTACTTTTTCCTTCACAAGATCGTATAGTTCTGAATAATCGTTCCCCTTGTCTACTCCGCCAACAATCCAGATTACCGGCGTTTGCATGCTTTCAAGTGCGTACCAAACCGAATTAATGTTGGTAGCTTTTGAGTCATTGATAAATTCGATGTTATGGACCCGAAGAAATCTTTCAAGGCGGTGTTCAACACCTTGAAAATCGCTCAGGCACTCGCGGATAACCTCTTTTCTCAGGTTTAAAATGCTTCCGGAAATTCCGGCTGCCATCGAGTTGTACAGATTATGTTTTCCCTGTAGTGCTAAATCGTAGATTGTCATATCAAAGGTGTTTTTATTAACATTTAATTTCATTATTTCATTTTCTAACCATCCACCCTCCTGCAGCGTTTGCATGATGGTAAAAGGGGCTTTTATCGATTTTATGTTCCGTTTAGTCAGTTCAGCCTGAATAACGGGATCGTCTGCACAGTAAATAAACCAGTCGTCGGCCCTTTGATTCCGGGTAATTCTCATCTTTGAATCGACGTAGTTCTGCATCGAATATTCGTAACGGTCGAGATGATCCGGTGTGATATTCAAAAGCACCGCGATATCTGCCCTGAAATCTACCATCCCATCCAACTGAAAACTGGATAATTCTATCACATAGTAATCGAAATCGGCTTCAGCGACCTGTAAAGCAAAACTTTTGCCTACATTTCCTGCCAATCCCACATTTAATCCAGCTCTTTTTAGTAGTTCATAGGTGAGCAGGGTAGTGGTGGTTTTCCCATTACTGCCTGTGATACAGATCGTTTTCGCAGCGGTATATCTTCCTGCAAATTCGATTTCGGAGATTACCGGAATATTTTTCTCCCTCAGTTTTACCACGATAGGCGCTTTATCGGGTATCCCGGGGCTTTTCATTACAAGATTTGCGTCGAGGATCAGATCTTCAGTATGCTTCAGTTCCTCGAATTTTATTCGGTGCTGCTGCAACACCATTTTGTATTCCTCTTTTATTGCACCAAAGTCTGAGAGAAAAACTTCAAAATCTTTTTTCATCCCAAGAATTGCGGCACCGACTCCGCTCTCCCCACCACCCAGTATGACCAATTTATTACTTTTCATAATTATCTCATTTTGAGGGTGGCAACTGTTAACACAGCAAGAATGATCCCTACGATCCAGAAACGGGTCACGATCTTTGGTTCAGGGAACCCTTTTTTCTGAAAATGGTGATGCAGAGGGGCCATCAGGAAGACTCGTCTCCCTTCGCCGTATTTCCGTTTTGTATATTTAAACCAGCCGACCTGTATCATCACAGATAAATTCTCAACAAGGAATATCCCGCAGAGAAGTGGTATCAGGATCTCTTTGCGAATAATAATTGCAAATACGGCGAGAATTCCCCCCAAAGCCAGACTTCCGGTATCACCCATAAAGACCTGAGCAGGGTAGGAGTTATACCACAAAAATCCTATGCAAGCCCCAATGAAAGCTGACATGAAAACTGTAAGCTCGCCGCTGTATGGAATGTACATGATATTCAAGTAGCCTGAATAGATAATGTTACCACCCAGATAGGCGAAGATTCCGAGCGTCGCACCGCTGATTGCCGATGCTCCGGTAGCCAGTCCGTCGAGTCCGTCGGTGAGATTTGCCCCGTTTGAGACTGCAGTAATGATAATTATTGAAATAATTGCATAAAGGAGCCAGGCCCATTTATCGGCAGCATCACCTAAAAACCACAGCAACCATTTATAATCAAATTCATGATTCTTGATAAAGGGGATTGTTGTCTTTGTTGATTTCAGAATCACGGTCATCTGACGAATTTCCCGCTTTCCGGTTTCGGAGTTGTATCCTAACTCGGTTTTTGCCCTCCCTCTTGAATCGTACATTTTTTCCCGGATCGAAACTTCATCGCTCAGGTATAAGGTCGCTGCTACAATTACGCCGAGTGAAACCTGCCCGATTATTTTAAACTTTCCGGCAAGTCCTTTTTTGTCTTTCTGAAAAACTTTGATGTAATCATCTGCAAATCCTATCATTCCAAGCCAGACGGTGGTAATAATCATCAGCAGAATATAGGTATTCTCCAATTTGGCGAAAAGGAATGTAGGTACAAGGATGGAAACAAGAATGATAATTCCACCCATTGTTGGTGTTCCCTTTTTTTGCATCTGACCTTCGAGGCCGAGATCACGTACATCTTCCCCAATCTGTTGTGATTGTAGTATATGGATAACTTTTTTTCCGATTATTGTGGAGAATAGTAAAGCCACTATTACTGCCATTGACGACCGGAACATGATGTAGTTGAACATTTGTGCCCCGGGAAAGTCTATTGATTCAAGATATTTAAACAGTGGAATCAGCATAGCAGTTAATTTTGATTGGTAACATTAAATATTTCGCGGATAATCTCGCGATCATCAAAATGATGTTTGACACCCTTAATCTCCTGATAATCTTCGTGCCCTTTTCCTGCAATCAGAATGATATCACCAGGTTTGGCCATCATACAGGCGGTTCTGATTGCCTCTTTACGGTTGGTGATCATCAGGACATTCGCTGTTTTTTCTGCAGGAACACCTTTGGCCATTTCATCAATAATCGCCTCCGGTTCTTCCGATCGTGGATTATCCGATGTCAGAATCACTTTATTGCTGGCGATAGCCGCTTCAAAAGCCATCTCCGGTCGTTTTGTTCTATCGCGGTCGCCTCCGGCCCCGACAACTGTAAATACGGTCTCATTTCCTGTCCTCACTTCATTGATGGCCGAAAGAACATTTTTAATTGCATCGGGAGTATGGGCATAGTCGACAACGGCGTATATTCCTGTGGGTGATTTAAACGTTTCAAATCTTCCATCTACAGGTCGCAGCATGCTGATGATGCGCAGAACCTCTTCTTTATCTGCACCTAATGAAACAGCAGTGCCATAAACTGCGAGAAGATTATAAGCATTAAAATTTCCTACAAAATGGGTCCACACTTCTGTCCCGTCGATATTTAGCAGCGTACCATCGAAATGACTTTCCACAACTTTTACCTTAAAATCTGCCAGCGTTTTCGCAGCATAGGTAAGCTTTCGTGCAGCGGTATTCTGTAGCATAAACATTCCGTTTTTATCATCGGTATTGGTAAGGGCAAAGGCCTTTGGAGTAAGATTATCAAAGAATTTTTTCTTTGCATTCCGGTATTCCGCAAATGTTTTGTGGTAATCGAGATGATCATGTGTAAGATTGGAAAACACCCCTCCTTCAAAGTTGATCCCGGCTATCCTTTCCTGATCGATCGCATGGGAACTTACCTCCATAAAACAGTAGGTACAGCCCGCTTCAACCATTCCGGACATAAGCTCCTGGATCTGCAAAGGATCGGGAGTGGTATGAGTAGCTGCAAACTGTTCATTGTCGATATAATTACAAACGGTAGACAAAAGTCCTGCCTTGTTTCCGAGTTCTTTAAACAGACGGTATAACAATGTTGCAGTAGTAGTTTTACCATTCGTTCCTGTTATTCCGATTACGTGCATTGCCATAGAGGGATTACCATAAAAATTAGAGGCTAATAATCCGAATGTTTGCGAGACATTTGCGGAGCTTATCCAGGTAATCTGTGAATCGGGGTTTTCAGGAAGTTGATCACAGAGAATGACCGTTGCACCGTTTTTAATTGCCGATGGAATGAAAGTAAGACCATCTACATGCGATCCGGGAAGTGCTGCAAAGAGATAGCCAGGAAGTACCTTTCTTGAATCAAAGGCAATTCCCACAATCTCAGTGTTCATTTCTCCGGTTAACTGAAGTCCTGATATCCCATTTAGTAATTCAGATAGTATCTTCATATTTAATATTTTAACTTAAGACGAGCACAATGCTTTGCCCGCGTTGTATTTTTGTTCCGGCTCTGACCGATTGTGATTTAACCTTTCCACGACCCCGCACCGAAACTCTCATTCCGTTGTTTTCAAGAAGATAAACTGCATCGGTTGCCCCCATCCCCTTTACGTTGGGTACTGTTCCCTTTTGAATGACACGGTTAGAGAGCTGAAGACCATCTTCGTCCGGTTTGGCCTCCACCCATTCAGATTTAGTGAATGCGAAACCATTGAGGATATCAAGTTCATCGAGGACATTGGCAATGTCCTTCTTTCGTCCGGCGGTAATTCCCGGAATGTCGTTTTCAATTTTAGGAACGGGTAGGTCCACATCCTGATTAAGTCCTAATTCATAGGAATAAACATAATCTGAAATTTGTCTGAATACCGGACCAGCCACCGTATTTCCGTAATAATCTCCCCCTTTTGGGCCGGTAATCACCACAATGCAAGAGTATTTAGGATCATCTGCAGGAAAATAGCCGACAAATGAAGATTGATAAGTCGTTTGTCCTCCATGACTATAGCCTTTGTTTTTATTTGCAACCTGTGCAGTACCAGTTTTTCCGGCAATTTTGTAGGCTTTTGTTTCAAGATTTTTTGCCGTTCCATCTGTAACGACCCCTTCGAGCATAGCGCGTACCATGCGAAGTGTTTTGGCGGAACAGACTGACCACTTCAGCTTTTTGGTGCCGATCTTTTCACGCACATTCCCATTCTCGGTAACCCCCTTGACAAGACGTGGTTTCATCATGGTCCCTCCGTTAGCCACCGCATTGTAGAATGCCAGGGTTTGCATTGGTGTAACAGTCAGCTCATAACCATATGATATTGATGCGAGTGAAATGCCGGACCACGTTTTATCTCCAGGTTTATTGATGTATGGTTTAGCCTCTCCCTGAATTCCAACTTCAAGTTTTTCAAACATTCCGCATTTACTCACACGATCTATAAAGTCCTTTTCATGGCCGGCAAAACTCTGAGTAATTAATTTTGCACACCCGATATTGGATGATAATTCAAAAGCATGTTTAGCAGTGACCTTGCCATGTCCCCCTTTTTTATAATCGCTGTCCTTGATTTCAAAACCTTTGTACTTCCATACTCCGGAACCCGTATCGACAATTGTTGAAGTGTCAATCTTTCCATCCTCAAATGCAGCCATGTAAGACGCTAATTTAAAGGTTGATCCGGGTTCGTAGCAACCAGCACTACCAATTGCGTAATTTTCGTAACCACCGATGAGTTCACCCGCTTTGTTACGGCCAAAATTTGAAATTGCTTTTATATCACCTGTTTTAACCTCCATTAAGATGGCCGTCCCGGATTGTGCCATTGTCCGCTCCATTTGAAGCCTGAGTGAATAGGTAGCCTGATCCTGCATTTTCACATCGAGAGTTGTGACAATGTTTTTGCCATCTTCGGGATCATCTTTACTGATGATGAACCACCGTCCCGACATATTTTGCTTCACCGCTACACCATCTTCCCCTTTGAGCTCTTTCTCAAATGATTGTTCAAGACCGAAAGCTCCTGCATTTCCATTGGAACCTTCCGGTGCATCTTTGGTCAGTTTTCCTAGCGTTCTGATCGCAAGGTCTCCTGAAGGATAGACTCTTTGATCCGACTGTTCCGGCATCAATCCGCCCTGGTTTCTCCCCTTCCGTAGAATAGGAAATTTTTTAATCTCCTGTAATTCGGCATAGGAGACTTTACGCGCTGTGAGCAAGTAATAGTGTTTTTGTTGAGCATAGGCCCTTTTCAATTCAGCCTTGTAAGTTCCGGCCGATTTATCGCGGAAAAACCGGGAGAGACACATTGCAAGGGAATCAACCTTATTGTAAAATTCTTTGGCCAGCCCCGGAGCTCCAAGGTCCATACGTAACTCATAGAATGGTATTGAGGTAGCCAGGGGACTTCCGTCGTCGGCACAGATATCACCCCGTCTGGCGTGCATGGCAAACTCTTTGATTTCAAGTTTTTCAGCTTCTTTTTCCCATCTGGATGTATGCTGAATAATTATAATACGCACCAGAGTATAATAGATACACAGGACCACAACAAGGACATAAATCAGCCCAAAACGTGTCATTATTGTTTTCCGGATCTCCATTTTATTCTTTGTCTACATAAATTTTACGAGGAGGCACTTTTGAGGTCTCCAGATCTATTCCACTTTTTTTTACCCGCTCAATAATCATCGACTGACGGCTGAGTTTCATCACATCGGCAGCAATTGATATCGACTTAGAGCGTAAATCGATGAGGCTGTCTTCCAGAGCTGTCATCTCCCTTATCACCTTTTCGGATTTGTATCGTACTGATATATTAATATATAACATAAAGAATATCACTAACAACAGAATTCTGTTACGACGAAACCATTCGCTTTCGAAGAATTTGCCATTGAGCACCCCCCTTACAGTAATCTTCTTTTTTCTTCTTTTTTCAACCATCACCGTTTTTCTGCTATTCTTAGTTTACCACTCCTGGCCCTCGGATTTCTGGCAATCTCTGCCTCACCCGGTGTAATAATCTTCCGGTTAATCAGTTCGAACGGAGATGTGCGGTTCCCAAAAAAATCGTTTTCCTGAACCCCGTCGATCTTTCCCGAGCGCATAAAGTTTTTGACAATGCGGTCTTCAAGTGAATGGTAAGAGAGGACCACAAGCCGACCACCCGGTTTAAGAAGTTCGGTGGTACTTTCGAGAAAATCGATAAGAACGCCTATTTCATTATTCACTTCAATGCGAAGTGCCTGAAAAACCATGGCGAGGTATTTTTTCTCGATTTTGGCAGGAACACATGATGCTATTACCTTTAAGAACTGATCAGTTGAAATGATCGGACCATTTGACCGGGCATATGCTATCGCTGATGCAAGATTCCGCCAATTATTAATTTCTCCGTATTCGCGGAATATTTTTCCAAGATCCTCTTCATTGTATTCATTTACAACCTTTGCTGCATCAAGCGAAGCTGACTGATTCATACGCATATCGAGATTCCCTTTGTAACGGAATGAGAATCCACGGTCCGGAACATCGAAATCGTGTGACGAAACTCCCAGATCTGCAAGTATCCCATCAACCTGACCAATCTGATAATAGTGAAGAAAATGTCGGATGTACTTAAAGTTATGCCTGACAAAAATCAATCGTTCATCTTTTGGCAGGTTGGCCCGGGCATCAACATCCTGATCAAATGCAATCAGTTTCCCCCCTTCCAGCCGTTCAAGAATCTTTGCTGAATGCCCGCCACCTCCATAAGTGACATCGACATAGGTACCACCCGGCTGAATTTTTAGCCCTTCAATACTCTCTTCAAGCAATACAGGCACATGATATTGGTCCATTTTACCGATGTTTTAAACATTAAAAGTTAGGCACCATTCCGCCAATTGTTTTGTCATACAAGCTTGCGTATTCAACATCACTAAGCCGTGAGGCCTCATGACGTGATGGTTCCCATAATCTCATTCTGGTACCCTGACCTGTAAAAAGTGCCTCTTTGGTTATTCCTGCGTATTCCAGCATCTCATCAGGGATATTGAGCCGCCCGTTATCTGCCATTGTCAATTTGACGATATCTTCATAATAACGGGAGAGTATTTGGCTATGTATGCGGTTTTCCTGGTTAAGAGCGCGGCGCAGTTGCTCCACTTTTATAAGCCAGGTGGAATGTGGATAAATATTCAGACACTTATCATAGACATCTTTTTCGACCACAAACGACGTCTCGAGTGCTTCACCCATCTCCTTTTTAAAGGGAGAGGGTAAAACCACACGGCCTTTGCCATCGAGAGTTACCGGATATATGTTCGAAAATGAAACCATCTGAGTATAGCTTTCCAATTATATGTAAAAATAATGATTTTACACAACATGACACACGATGACACTTTATTCCACCGGATTTTTTTTAACATTTTGTTGATAAGGGTATGGA
>Ga0118677_10003996_pt1 | contig 27246 bp, 17 predicted proteins | sample AliMusrvi5mmetaG_FD_86154 | JGI IMG/M metagenome (GOLD analysis project Ga0118677, IMG submission 86154) | reverse complement strand
AGAAATGGCATGGAGTAAGTCCATTAGAAGTTGGCCTATTATTCTTCAACAATTTTTAATTATCTTTGAAGACAGATGTAGGCTCTAAATATCCAGTTTACACAATCTGCTTTATACTCTCAACTTTATTGGAAAAAGTTGCAACTTTTTCCGAACTTGCTGCAACTAGTTTGAACAAAGTTGCAACTTTTTCGGAAGTCGCTGCAACTAGTTTGAACAAAGTTGCAACTTTTTCGGAAGTTGCTGCAACTAGTTTGAACAAAGTTGACACTTTTTCGGAAAAAGTTGCAACTTTTTCCGAACTTGCTGCAACTAATATGAACAAAGTTGACACTTTTTAGGAAAAAGTTGCAACTTTATTGGAGTAAATTAAGAGACTTTTTGTGTTTTGTTTCACATTGTTTACGCTTAGTACTACATTGTTTTACCAAACAACCACATTGTTTACGCTTAGTATTTCATTGTTTTACCAAGCAACCACAATGTTTACGCTTAGTATTACATTGTTTTACCAAACAACCACATTGTTTACGCTTAGTATTTCGTTGTTTTACCAAGCAACCACATTGTTTACGCTTAGTATTACATTGTTTTACCAAGCTACCACATTGTTTACGCTTAGTACTACATTGTTTTACCAAACAACCACATTGTTTACGCTTAGTATTTCATTGTTTTACCAAACAACCACATTGTTTACGCTTAGTATTTCATTGTTTACCGTTAGTAAAACGATATAATTCCTCTTGCAAAACTGAATTTGCCTTTCATTAGATTTAAAATCAGAGGATTTGAAGTCTATTGACCGCTTTAAAATATTTAGAAAAGTGAGTGAACTCTGTCTTTTATTGCTTATTTAAAATAGTCAGGTTTATTGGCAAATTGAAAAATTTGTACTTTTACAAAAAATTACCGGGCAATGAAGATATTATTTTTTACTTGCTTCAATAGGGCCATAGTGTATTACTTATTGGACAAAGGATCATGCACGATTATTAACTGATCATATTTACTGGAACTTTGGAACGCAGATCATTAATCTCTCAAGAAAAGACTAACATTAATCCTTTATGAAAAAACCATTCTCCAATATCCCCTTACTTCTATTATCACTTCTTCTCTTTTCATGCAGTCCCACCAACATGATGACGCTGAGTGTAACTGAACCTGCACCGGTATATGTTCCTTCAACCATCCACACAGTGGGCATCCTCAACAGAAGCAATGCATCAAAACAAAACACCCTGCTCGACAATGTGGATAAAATTCTTTCTGCCGAGGGCAAAAACCTTGATAAAGACGGAGCACGCAAATGTCTGCTTGGATTGCGTGACGAATTGCGTGCCGACAGTTTATTTACACAGGTAAAAATACTCGATAGCATCCCTTCTTCAGGTCCCGGCATGGGTGTAGTACCCACCGCTTTATCGTGGGACACGGTTGACAAAATATGCAGAGAAGGCAAAGTGGATGCATTGTTCGAACTTTCAAGCTACGACACCGATGCTAAAATTGGATACTCTACCAGAAATGTGCAGGTTGCAGGTCCGCTGGGAGTATTGGTTCCTGCTTTGGAGCATCATGCAAGCGTTACCACTACGATCAAAACTTACTGGAGGATCTACGACCCTGTGAATAAGATCATCAGGGATGAGTTGCCAATGAATTCATGGGTCACTTCAACAGGTGTCGGTATCAACCCACTCAAAGCAGTGGAAGCTGTGATGGGCAGGAAAGAAGCCGTGATGACCGAAAGCAACAAAATAGGGCAGAACTATGCACTGCGATTGATCCCTTACAAGATCAGGGTTGCAAGAGAATATTTTATCAGGGGAACCGACAATTTCAAAATTGCCAATCGCAGGGCGCAGGCAGGAGATTGGGCAGGCGCTGCCGAGCTTTGGAACAAGGAAGTCAGCAATCCCAAAGGCAAAGTGGCCGGGCGTGCATGTTACAATATGGCTATTAGTAACGAAATTGATGGCTTTCTGGATGAAGCAGTGAAATGGGCTCAGAAATCATACTCTGATTATAATATCAAACTTGCATTGCGGTATCTTGATATGCTCAATTACAGGAAAGCAAGGAAACAGGAATTGGATCAGCAGGCAAAATGAAAAACGTGGTCTGGATTGGCGTGACCGACAGGATTTGCAATCATGAGCCTGTTCGAAAAGTAAAAATAGAAAAAAATGCCACAAAACACCAATACACGAAACCTCACAATAGACAGTTAATTAATAAAATTTTTTTGTGTAATTTTGTGCATGAGTGTTTTTGTGGTAAAAATAACTTTTGGGAGTGCGCTCAACTTTGCATCCTTTAATAAATTAATGAAATGGAAAATAGCCTTGCAAATAAATTAGTAGAAGAAAAACAAAGCAGATTTCACGGGGGCTTGTATCACAAAACACAAGTGAATCTGACCTACAATTCAAACCGTATTGAAGGCAGCCGGCTCAGCGAGGAGCAAACACGCTATATTTTCGAAACTCATACCATTGGCTTCAAGGATGAGGAAGCTGTTCCGGTGGATGATATTATCGAAACCACCAATCACTTTGTAGCTTTTGACTATTTGCTCGATACGTTGCACCAACCTTTATCCGGGGAAATTATCAAAGAGTTTCACCGGATACTGAAATCGGGTACTTCTGATTCACTTAAGCCCTGGTTTGCTTTGGGCAACTGGAAAAAAATGCCAAATGAGGTTGGTGGTGCTGAAACCACAAAACCTGAAAATGTCGAAAATGATATACAACAACTGAACGAATGGTATTTAAACAGAGAAAGCGCCACTTTTGAAAACATTGTTGAATATCATTATCGTTTCGAAAAGATCCACCCTTTTCAGGATGGGAATGGCCGTGTTGGGCGTTTGATAATGTTTCGTGAATGTTTGAAAAACAATGTAGTTCCTTTTATTATTGACGAAACACATAAGCAATTTTATTACCGTGGACTAAAAGAATTTGAAAGGGTGCCGGGCTATTTGCTCGACACCTGTCTTTCGGCACAAGACACGTATAAACAATGGGTGACATATTTCTATCCGGAAAAATAAATCGGTTGTTAAGCATTTCTTCACCCGAAAGGATCTGCAATCATTCTTTAAATAATTTGTAACGTTCATTTTTTGACAGTTCATATTTAAAAGTACTATGGGAAACATAACATTCACACCGCAGGAAAAGGACAAAATCCTTGACTATTTTGGCGAGAGCCTTGAATATCTGAGCAGCGAAGACTTTGAAGCCCGTTTAAAAGAATTGCGGCTAAAGTATCATCCTGATAAATTTGCGCAATATAACGATGCCACGATAATTGAAATGGCTGAAGAGAAATTCAAAGAAATAGAATCACTGTCTGATAAAATAAAAATTTACTTTTTGAATTTCGAGGTTGATGAAAAATTAGAAGAAGAAAACATTACTGAGTCCTCGTCGTTTGCATACAATGATCTGAAAATAGAAATAATTACCGACAATACTGATTTCAAATATCACCTGTTCCGCAAGCATTACCGCTCTCTTTCCTATGGTGAGCGATTCCATATCCCTGGCACCAATGCTTTTTTGATCATGGATGACCATCACGAAGGCAAAACCATTGGATTTCTGGAAGGAATAAAGTTGTATCTCACTTTTTCAGAAACTGATTCCGTTGAAGAGATCGTTGCCTGGCTTTATTTGGGCATAAAAGGCCATGCCAAATACGTGATCATTGAAAATAAAAAAGCAGCTATAGATTATGTGGAATTGCTTTATGCGATAAAGAAGAAAACGGTATTGTCAATTGGAAACGGCTTGAATCAGGAGGAGTAATAAATTAGTATTCAATATCGTTTAGTTAAGGTTTTAATACAAATTGAACCACATAGGCACAATAGTAACATAGAAATTCACATAGCCGGATTTAAGCTAATTTTCTATGTGAAACCTATGTCTATGTGGTAAAGAAACTGAATATTTTTGCTTAACTAAACAACATTGAATTAGTATTCCTTAATTTTTAAATACAACAGTATGAAAAATTTCAATCAAATTACAGCATGTGTTTTCACAATTGCAACATTAGTTATCATGACAAATATTGTTGGTTGTTCTTCACATTCAGGCAAAAAGGAAGTCAATAATTCAACCGACAGCACAAATTTTTCAATCATTGATAAAATAATTGGCAAAGATTCAATAAGTTTTAAAGACTATGAAACTCTCTTTTCGGGCAAAGTTCCGTTGGTGTTTTCTGTTTTGGATGATTATAATGCTACCCATTCTGATCTGAGTAAAATAAAGATACTTTGCATTGAAAAACTCCGTAATAAAGTTATAGAATTGTCGAATGGGATACCCAATTCAAAAGTTACGAAAAAAAATATTGATCAAATAAGGTCATGGCCAATTATTTGGGCAGCTGGTGAAACTTATACCAAATGGCATAAAGGGTTGGAACAAATTGAAAATTCACTTGGACATTAATTCTATAAGCCTGCTCCGAAAAGTAATAAAATATAAAATTGCCGCTAAGACACTAAGAAATAAAGATACTCAAAGCATTGAAAAGCAAGTATGATTTTTTTGCAAAACTTCGAGTCTTTGAGCCTTCGCGGCAAGAAAAAGACTTATCGGAGTGGACAAACTTTGAACCCGAAACCTGAAACCCGAAACCTACCTCATCACCATCACCGTTCCAAACTTCCGTATAACCCTGTCACCTGTGCATATTGTTTGATAGTCGAGAACATAAACATAAAGATCCATTTGAACCGGTGTGCCTTTGAATCGGCCATCCCAGCCCTGTGTCATGTCTGATGTTTCGAAGATCTTTTCACCCCAGCGTGTAAAAATTTTAAGGTTAAAATAATTTATCCCTTCACCCGATGGCATGAAAACATCATTCAGGCCATTGTTGTTGGGTGTAAATGCCGAAGGAATCCAGAATGAAGTTGGGCCGCCGGTAATATTGACAGTATCGGCAAGAAAGCAATTATGAACATCAATCATCAGCCAATAAACCCCTGCCTGGTTTACCGTTATTGAAGGAATAGTATCTCCTGTTGACCACAGATATGATGATGCGGCAACATCTGTTGAAAGCACATATTCGGGTTTGTCGCAAAGCGATCGGTCCTGCCCGAGATCAAACGGTACAACCTTGGTGATATAAATAGAATCTACTCCGGTGCAACCGTTGGCAGTTACACTTACAGAATAATCCCCCTGCGAACCTACAGTGATATTATGCGTTGTTGCCCCTGTTGACCACAGATAAGCAGCTCCGGGATTTGCCGCATCAAGTGTTATTGAAGCGCCCGGACAAAGGATGGTATCGTTTCCAATAAAAACAGTTGGCGGATGCGAAAATTGAACATTGATGGTGTCACTTCCTGAACAAATAGGGTTGCTGACAGATACCCAATATGTGCCACTCGTAGTGATAGCGATAGTTTGTGTCGAGTCTCCTGTTGACCATGCATAGCTGCAACCCGGATTGCAGGCATCAAGTAAATAGGGGGATGAATTGCATAAAACAACATCGTTTCCGAGATTCACGGTCAGTGGTTGAATCGCTACATGTATGGTGTCGGATGATGAACAAAATGCATTGCTGACAAGCACTGAATAGTTTCCGGTTGTTGTTACGTGCAGCGTTTGCGTGGTTGCACCGGTTGACCAAAGATATGTACATCCGGGATTACATGCATCCAGATTACAAGAATTGCCTGTGCACAAATTCGTGTCGTTTCCTAAATTGACATTGGGAATGGTTGCGAAACGAACCTGGATAGTATCAGTGTCATGACATGATCCGTTGCTGACAACTACCCAATAAGTATTGCTTGTTTGAACCGTGATGGTTTGGGTTGAGTCTCCTGTGGACCATAAATAAGAACTGCCCGGATTGCCTGCATCAAGTAATAATGAACCGGCTCCGCAAATGGTTGTATCCGGTCCAAGATCTGCATGAGGAGCAACATCAAATAAAACAGTCACTGTGTCAGCACCGGTGCAGCCATTGCTATTTACAGAAACAATATAGGTCCCGTCGGTGGTTACAGAAATGGTTTGAGTAGTGTCAGTGGTTGACCACAGATAAATGCTGCCCGGATATCCGGCATTTAAAGTGTATGACGGGATGCTGCAAAGCGTGGTATCAGGCCCCAGGTCAGGACTGAGGTTTGAAGCAATATTGACTGTAACATTTGCTGCCCCTGTACATCCGCCATCCATACCTGTAACTGTGTAGGTGGTTGTTGTTGCCGGACTGGCAATCACTGTAGGACCTGTTGTGGTGGATAATCCTGCAGCAGGAGACCATGAATAAGTTGTTGCTCCTGCAGCAGTGAGCTGAGTGGAACCGCCCGGACAAATGGTAGGGCTGCCGCTGATATTTATGTTCACATTTCCATTGATAACAATGGTATCTGTACTTAACTGCAGAATGCATGAATGATCGGAAATGGTGACGATGTAAGTTCCCGATGTAAGATTCGAAACGCAATTGGTGGTTTGACCACTACTCCATGTATAAGTGTATGGTGGTGTTCCTCCGGTTACATAAATACAGGCATTGCCTGCGCAATTATTTACCGAATCAGTAACATTCAAAACATTGGTTGTCCCGCAGGGAGCCACCGCAGTGACAGTAGCAAACCCCTGACCACTTATATACAGAAGGCTTGTTGACCTGTTTAATGTCACACCATACACCTCACCGTTTGTCGTAATTGTTGAACTTGGTATGAACGTTGTTCCGTTAAAAGAAAAAACATGGACCATGTTAGTGCCGCCAACATAAACATTGTCGCAATCATCTGCAGCAATACCTTCGTGAGTTCTGTATTGTCCTTGTGCGTATGATGCATTAACAACAATAGTTCCAAGCTGGGTTCCATTGGTTTTGTCCCATGCAGTGAGATTTAGACCATCGTAAGTGAAAAGATAAGTATTGTTAAGGGCAAGCGAATTTGCCCTGACTGTGTACATCAGTGTTGTGCTGAAACCGGGGATCCCGGAATTATAGAATTCATCCAGACCTAATGGAACATTGATATTAAATGCAGGAGGAGGGCTGTAATTTGTGGAATATAAACTTTTCATCAGTTGAGGTGTTGAAGCATATGTTGATGAAACAATAGTGTAAAAATCCCCGTTATAATCCATTACTGCAGAGGTGATATCATTATGTGTAAAAGTATTGTTGTTAAAACAAATTGCATTATTGCCTGTAATATTGGTGTCCGAAAGAATTTGAATATCATTTGTGTTTGTGGTGCACCCGCCGAAAGCAATTAGTTGTGCACTGCAACGGTTATAGAACATTACCCAAATTTCTTCATTGCCTGTCAGATTTGGAGAAGTGTAAACAACGTTTCCGCTTGTATTTATTTTCATGATTTGTGGTCCTACAGTATAATCGCAACCCTCGCCATTAAAAATTGTTCCGCTTTGAGGTAAAATACAAAACCTGGAGTAAGAATAAGCACCCCCGCCAAAATCACCCCATGTTGCAGGGTTTGTATATACCCATACGAAGCTGCCGGCAGATGTATATTTTGCGATCTTGAGCGGATATGTTCCTCCCGAAACGTAAACAAAGCCGTGGTCATCATCATCTATATCATAGGCTGCATTGTCAGTGGTGAGGCTGGCTGGAATGAAAGTCAGGGGATCAATGACAAAAGCTTTTTGTCTGTCAAGGGTTGCCGCCATGCGAAATGAAACATCCTTACCCTTAACTTCAAAATCAGATTGCAGGCTTGCATGGTCATTTGCGTAAGAACTCAAAGGCGCATGATCAATAATATTTCCTATGGGGGTTTTAATCAAAACATTTCCGTCAGCATCTTTTTTGAGTTTACTCACATCGCCGGAATATCGCATTTTGATGAGTGAAACATCAGCGCCACCACTCGCAATGATCTTATATTTTAAGCCTCCTTTTTCAGGTATGGTATATTCCACATCAATACCCGGATAAAGATCTTTGTAAACAAGTTTTTTGTAGCCGTTGGCTTTAATGTTTTCATATCCTTTTTGTCCGTAAGTGTAATATCCTTCCGTTTGATCACTCACTTCAACGGTGGCATTTGGATTGCAGCCAACCCACGTCATGTTTATAAAATAAGTTTCAATTTTCCCGTGCTCTTCCTTTTCTTCATTGGGGTTGTCACCATCTTTGTGAACTTTGGATAGCAATTCACCTTTGTCAATTCTGTAAACCAAACCCTGGCTGGTGAAGAAAACTTTATCGGTGCTGTTGATCGCATATTTAATGGGTGCGGAAGATTTTACCCAGCTCTCGAATTGTCCGTAATTTTGAATAAAGACATCGGTGTGAAATGGATTAATGGTAGTCCACGCCGGGTTTTTTGTTGAGTCTTTTATATTGTTTTGTGATAAGGCGTTTTCATAAATACCCATTAAAAAGCCAACAATGAATAGGAAAGAAAAACAGAATTTTTTCATGACAAACAAGGTTTATTTTGTTTAATAATATCAGTAGCCAAATAAAAAAAGGAACTATTGTTAATCTAAAAAGAACAATATTCAACCAATAAAAATCAATGATGTCCTGTTTTAATCAAAACCATAAACGCTATAAACCCTCCCCGCGAACATCTATATATTAAAAAGCAAATGTAAGATTTTTTTGTGATCTGGATAATTTAAATTACTTTTTTTTAATAGCCAGTGTCATACTCTGTGACAAAATCATCAAGGCATGACATGATTTTAGTAAACACAATCCGGAGAATTCAAAAACCCTCAATAGGCGATATATTTATTTTGACTTTTGGAGATTTGAAAACTGCCCAAATATCGTTATAATAATATAATCACCGGACTTTTGTCTAACCCGGATTTAAACCAGATTTAAATGCAAGAGTACCGTTGAAAATTTAAAGACTACGGTACTAAAGTTATTCTGCCAAAATATTCGTGTTTATTTCCACCAATTTCTTTTACTTTGATCTTGTAAACATAAACATCCGGAACCACATCACTTGCTGAACCATTATTGTTCTTGGTGCCGTTCCAGGGTTCGGCATAAGTATCTCTCCAAATATTTGTATGGAAAAACACATTGCCCCAGCGGTCAAAAATATATTCATCGAAATTGTTAGGATCAACACTTATTCCTCGTGGTGTAAAGAAATCATTGATGCCATCACCATTAGGAGTGAATCCATTCGGGACATAAAAAGTGAAAATATCTTTTACCCTTACAGTATCAGTTGTTGTGTCAGTGCAACCATTGTTGTCGGTAATAACAAGTGTAACAACAAAAGTCCCGAGGCCGGAATATATGTGTGTGCTGCTTGATCCGGCACCCAAAGGACTGCCATCACCATAATTCCACAACCAGTTTACAATATTGCCTGATGAGTTATCAAGAAAAGAAACGGGTCCTTCCATTGAGGTCAGAACATTCGGGCTATAAGAAAAGCCTGCAGTGGGACCGGCAACACTATTGACTGATCCATTTGCAGTAGCTGAACAAGGCCCGTCACTAACGGTAACGGAGTATGCTCCGGGTGCGAGGCCGGTAATTGTTTGGGTTGCTAGCCCATTATTCCAAAGAAATGTGCATGGTCCACCACCTCCGACTACAGTTACAGTGGCTGTGCCATTGGATTGATTGCAATAATCAGGTGTCGTAGAAATTACTGCTGATGGATTATTTGTTGTGTTTATTGTAGAGCTGGCAGTGGCAGTGCAACCATTTCCATCAGTAACGGTAACACAATAATAGCCCCCGGGCACCGCCGTCAATGCGGGTGTTGTCTGAACAGGGGTCGTATTCCACGCACATACAACCGGTGCAGTGCCTCCTGTTATCGTAGCCGTTATTGAGCCGTCATACTGTCCGCATGTAGCGCTGACAACATTGGTTATTTGTGCTGTTGGTCCCGGTGAGTCTGTAATGGTAACTGTATTCGTTGCGATGCATCCGACATTGTCAGTAACAGTAACTGAATATGTGCCCGCAGCTACATTTTGCAAATTTGCTGTGGTCTGTTGAGGAAATGAATTCCAAAGATACGTATATCCGGGTGTGCCACCATTAGCTGTAACAATTGCCGAACCATTGGACTGCGAACATACTGTATTTACAACATTGTTTATGCTGGCGGATGGACCGGCAAGATTGGTTATTGTTACAATAGCAGTAACTGTGCAATTCCCATCATTGACTGTCACTGTGTATGTGCCTCCCGGAAGATTGGTAGCTGTAGTAGTGGTCTGAACAGGAACGATACTCCATGTATAAGTATAATTGCCGGTTCCACCTGTAGCCGTAACAGTGGCGGTGCCGTTTGCATGACCACAATTTTCGTTGGTGAATGTTGTTGTCAATACAGGGGCCGGGTTATCGCCAACAGTGACATTTCCAAAAGCACTGCAGGTGCCATCATTTACGGTTACATTGTAAGTTCCGGGTGTAAGATTGGAAGCCGTCTGTGTAGTCTGAGCAGGTGTGGAATCCCATGTATAAGTATAAGTACCGGACCCTCCAGTTGCTGTCACCGTGGCAGAACCATTGCTGTTTCCACAATTTGCATTTGTTGATGTTGTGGTGACTGTTGGTCCGCCGATATTGTTTAGTATTGCACTGCTTAAACATGTACAACTACCATCTGAAATGGTGCATGTATAAATTCCTGCCGGAATATTTGATGCAATAGCAGTGGTTTGTGCCGGAGTAGTATTCCATGAATAAGAATACGTTCCCGACCCACTGGCTGCTGTCACTGTAATTGATCCGTTTGAATTTCCGCAGGTAGGATCAGATGAATTTGTAATGGTTGAAGTTGGTGCAGGGTTTACTGTAACATTTACTGTTGAGGTAACATTGCAGAATCCATCATTGACAGAGATTGTATAGGTTCCTGCTGCCAGTGCAGTGGCTGTTGTGGTATTCTGTACAGGAGTTGTACTCCATGTATAGGTATAATTACCCGAACCTCCGGTAGCAGTAACAGTAGCTGTTGCGTTTGGATTTCCGCAGGTTCCAACAGTTGTGGTTGTGCTTAGGGTAGGAGCAGGGTTATCTCCTACTGTAACGTTTCCTATTGCGGTGCATGTTCCATCATTAACTGTTACTGAATAGTTTCCTGGAGCAAGATTTGAAGCTGTTTGTGTGGTCTGAACCGGTGTTGAATTCCAGCTATAAGTATAGGTTCCTGAGCCGCCGGTTGGAGTGACTGTTGCAGTTCCATTGTTGTTTCCGCAGCTTGCATTTGTTGAAGTTGTGGTTACTGTTGGACCTCCTATATTGTTAATTGTTGCGCTGCTCATGCAGGTGCAGCCTCCATCTGAAACAGTAACTGTATAGGTTCCTGCAGGTAAATTTGAAGCTATAGCAGTAGTCTGCACTGGTGTCGTGTTCCAGGTGTAGGTGTATGTTCCCGAACCTAGTGTTGCGGTAACAGTAACAGATCCGTTGGAATTGCCACATGTTGGATTAACGGTATTGGTAATGCCGGAAGTGGGGGCAGTATTTACAGTGACATTTACCGTAGAAGTAACGGTACAGAATCCATCATTCACAGTGACTGTGTATGTTCCTGCTGCAAGTGCAGTAGCTGTTGCCGTTGTCTGAGCAGGAGTAGTGCTCCATGAATAAGAATAATTTCCTGATCCTCCTGTTGCGGTAACAGTAGCAGTTCCATTTGAATTTCCACAGGTTCCGGCAGTGCTTGAAGTGGTCAGAGTAGGAGGGGGATTATTTCCGACAGTGATATTTGCTGTGGCATTGCAAGCACCATCATTCACAGTAACAGTATAATTTCCCGGAGGGAGATTGGATGCTGTTTGTGTAGTTTGAACAGGTGTACAACTCCAGTGATAGGTGTATGTCCCGGAGCCTCCGGTTGCAGTTGCTGTGGCCGTTCCATTGCTGTTCCCACAGGATGCATTTGTTGCACTTGTTGTAACAGTTGGCCCGCCAATATTGTTTACAGTAACATTTGCAATGGCATTGCAGGCTCCGCTGGTAACAGTCACAGTGTAATTTCCTGAATGAATATTTGAAGCGGTGGCTGTAGTTTGGGCAGGAACTGTATTCCATAAATAGGTGTAACTTCCGTTTCCTCCGCTGGCGCTGACAGTGGCCGAACCGTTATTCAGGCCACAGCTTGAATTTACTGCTGAAATATTGGTTGTAATATTGGTGATCGTAAAAGGCAAACTTCCCGAAGGTGCAACATTTCCACACAGGTCAGTTACAGAGCCGCAGTTGGATGCTACAAGATTTAAATTATAAGTGCCGCTTGTGGTAATTGCAGGACTAACAGTGATCGTAAAGGTTCTTTCCTCAGTTCCTCCGGCAGCACAATTGGCGCCTGTCAAACTGGTAATGGTGTAGGGTCCGCCGGGTCCGGTAAGGGTCAGATCGCAAGAGGCTATTGTGCTACAGAGAATGCTTTCTGAGAATTGAAAAGTAATTGTATTTCCACCACAAGGAATTGAAGAAATAATGGATTGAATATGGGGAGGAACATTGTCAAAGATCTGTGCTGTGGATGAACTGAAATCAACTGTGTAACCATAAGTAGAACCTGTCCAGTTTGAAACCATCATCACATAGATATTGCCGGCAGTGACCGGAATGTCCTGATTAAACTCAGGGCCGTTATCTGTTCCTGGTCCGTTGTGATTTCCTGAACCACCCATAGCAGTACTGGCGCCGGTTTGTCCGTTATAACCATAAGCATCACCCCAGGAATTACAGCTTATTTCCAGTGCTGAATTATTGTAAATATCAGCGCAGGTAGCATTGGTTAAATTAAAAACTGTCCAGTCATAATCATCACCTGAACCGGAAGTATTGTTTGGAGAAATAATAAAGGAAAAGTTGCCTGTTGTTTGCGCAGTAAAGGTGTACCACACACTATTGATTTCACCATCTGTGCAGGAACTGCCGGTGTTTACTTCATTATCTATATTTCCGGTACCGGAATAAGAATTTGATTGAGAATATACATTGTGGCATATTGGAATGGCGCCTCCGCAATCCTGGTTGGTAGGAGCCTGTGCAATTAAGTGAGAAGGGTGAAGAAAAATGAATGTCAGCAGATATATTAAAACCAGGTAAAGTTTCTTCATAAATATCGTTTCTAAAGAGACAGTGAAAAAATCAGAAAGTTGCCTAATATGTAATGAAAAAAACAGTAATTTAATAAAAATAAATGCCGGCAGTTAAACAAAGACTTCTGCAAAAGACTTTTCTCTTTTGCAGAAGTCTTATCTTTAAGGAACAATGGATATCCGGCCTATAAATTCGTGCTTGATACCATCAGTTTCTTTCAAAAGAATTCGGTACACATAGACATCTAAAACCACATCAGATGAAGCTCCCTTGTTATTCTTTGTGCCATTCCATGGCTCAGCAGCAGTGCCTGTCCATGTGGAGGTGTGGAAAACAAGATTGCCCCAGCGGTCGAAAATATATTCGTTGTAGTTATTGGGGTCAACACTTATGCCTTGCGGGAAAAACAGATCGTTGATTCCATCCCCGTTTGGTGTGAAAACATTTGGAACATAAAAAGTGAAAATGTCTTTTACCTTAACGGAATCAGTGATGGTATCTGTGCATCCGTTATTATCTGTAACTATAAGTGTAATGATGTATGTGCCAAGATTAGAATATTGATGCACTGAATTACTTCCTGCCTGATCAGGAGAGCCATCACCAAAATTCCAATCCCACGAAACAACCTGTCCGGTTGAATTATCCTGAACTGCCACCGGACCATCCATCAATGTGAGTATTCGCGGATGTACTGAGAACCCTGCCTGAGGACCCGGAGTTTCCATGACATTAATATTTTCTATTGTTGTACACATAGAATCGGTCACAGTTATAGTATAACCACCCTGAACAAGTCCTGATATACTGGCAGTGGTTTGTCCGTTACTCCACATCAAAGAATAATTTCCTGTCACGCCTGTTATGATAGCTGTTGCAGTACCATCAGCCTGATGGCAAATTTCATTTGTGGAAGAAACAGTAACAATAGGAGGAGGTGTATTTGTTATTACTACAGTATTGAATGCGGTGCAATGGTTGGCATCAGTTACAGTGATGGTGTATGTACCTGCATGAACATTTTGTAACAATGTAGTGTTTTGAGGAGGAGAACTGTTCCATGCATAAGTAAATCCCGGTGTACCACCGCTAACAGATACTACGGCGCCACCGTTTGAAGTGGAGCAGGTTTCATTGGTTATGCTTGCTATTGCAACGGAAGGACCGGCGATATTACTTAGTATTACAGATGATGTGCCGGTACATCCGGAAGCATCGGTAACTGTAACAGTATAAGTATTGGCTGTAAGACCGGTCGCATTTTGAGTTGTCTGACCATCTGACCACAGGAAAGTCATTGGAGTAACACCACCGGTATAAGTTGACTGGGCTGTACCATTTGCTTGACCGCAGGTTTCATTTGTGAAAGTCGTGGAAACTGTAGGTGGTGGGATATTATTGATAGTAACTGAAGTCGTGCTTGAGCATCCCGAACCATCCGAAACTGTTACTGTATAAGTGCCCGCTGCTAGTCCTGTGATGGTAGCTGTAGTGGGTCCTGTATTCCAGACATAAGAAGTCCCTCCTGTAGCAGTCGCGCTTCCATTGATCAGGTTGCATGTGGCCGGCGAAAAAGGACTGATCTGTGCATTCGGCGAAGGATTCACTGTTACCACACCAGTGGCGGAAGCTGTGCATCCTCCGTCAGTACCGGTAACAGTATAGGTAGTGGTTGTTGTAGGGCTGATATTCAAAGTAGCGGTAGTGGGTCCGGTACACCATGTATAAGATGTCGCTCCACTCGCTACAAGAGAAGCCTGCGCTCCATTACAAATAGCTGCATTCGTAACACTCAAAACCGGAGGTGGTGCAATTGTTACTGTTACTGAATCCACAGCGCTGCATGCTCCATTGGATACAGTGACAAAATATGTCGTTGTACTGGCCGGAGTGGCAGTAGGATTGCAGACATTGCAATTACTTAACGATCCTGCAGGCGTCCATAAATAAGTAGTTCCACCCGAAGCAGTAAGTTGTACTGATCCACCACTGCAGGTTCCTGTATTATTGCAGATAGTTATTGCAAATCCGGGATTGATATGAACTGTATCTACACCTCTCAGACGGATGCATGAATTATCAGTTACCGTAACATAATATGTGCCGGGTTGAACATTGGTAATGCTGTTGGTTGTACTTCCATTGCTCCATATATAAGTATATGGTGAGACACCACCAGTTACATTAACAGTTGCTGAACCTGTGCAGTTGGATAAAGTGTAAGTAATGTTGTCAGAAATATTGAGTTGCTGAACAGCACAAGCTGCTGTGGCAGGAGTGACCATCACAAAACCAAGCCCACTGACATACAAAGTACCCAGCATTCGGTCCAATTGCACATCATACACTTCATTGCTGGTTGCAATGGTTCCTGATGCAGTGAATGAACTGCCATTAAAAGCGAAAATATGCACCTGATTTGTACCACCCACATACACGTTATTGCAATCATCAACAGCAATTCCTTCGTGCGTTCGATCCTGCCCCCCAAGATAACTTGCATTTACTGTTAATGAACCTAGCAAAGCACCATTTGTTTTATTCCATGCCTCTACAATCTGTCCGTCATAGCTGAATAAATAATTATCATTTAATGCCAGTGCGTTTGCCCTGACTGTTTGGGGACCTGCACACATATTGGCAAATCCGGGTATTCCGGTATTGGCACATTCGTTAAAGTTGCCATAATTTGAATATGAATCCCATGCCGGAGGCGGAGCATAATTGGATGAAGACAGACTTTTCAACAAATGGCCATTATTCGCAACTTGTGAAGAAATGAGTGCATAAAAGTCTCCGTTTATATCCTGGACCACGGCAGCTATGTCATTATCGCTGGTTCCGTATCCGTCAAAATCACTACAAGCACTACTGGTTAAGCTGGTATCGGCACTGACTTGCATATTGCTTGAATAAATAACTCCTCCACCAAAACCGACCAATTTACTTGTACAACGGTTATAGAACATCACCCAAATTTCTTCATTTCCACTAAGGTTTCCGGTTGTCAACATTAATATTCCGCTTGGGCTGATTTTCTGTACCATCGGGCCTGACGGATTAAATCCTTCACCAATTACAACTGTTCCGGTTAAGGGCATTATACAGAATTTAGAATAGCAGGTGGCAGCAGCATCCCATGTTGAGGGGTTGGTATAAGTCCATAATGGAGTACCGGCTGCATTGTATTTTGAAAGTTTAAAAGAAAAAGTTCCTCCTGAAAAATAGACATTGCCGAAATCATCATAAGCAATATCATAGGCTGAATTGTCTGTAGCCATGGTCGTCGGAGTAATAGTCCAGGGATCTATAACAATTATATTCAGTATTGTATTTGTAGCATTGAGTCCACTTAATTTAAATGATACCACATCACCATTTACTACAAAGGCAGACACTATACTTGAGTTATCTGTTTCATAAAAACTTTTTGGAGCATGATCAATGATGGGCCCGGTGGGTGTATTAATAAGAAGATTTCCTTCGCTGTCAATGGTTATTTTGTCAACATCTCCGGTGTATTTCATTTTCACTGTGCTGATGTCTGCACCGGCATGTAGGATCAATCTGTATTTTATTCCTCCTTTTTCAGGTATAGTATATTCAACATCTACACCGGGATAAAGGTCTTTGTAAGTAAGTTTTTTATAGCCTTTGGCTTTCACGTTCTCATATCCTTTTTCACCAAAAGTATAATAACCTACAGCCTGATCGGTTACTTCAATCTTTGCATTTTTGTTGCAACCTTCCCAACTTAAATGGACATAGTATTTCTCAATTTTGACAGGTTCATCAGGCTCGCCTTTATCTTTTTTTGCTGTCTCGTATTGATAGCCTTGTTCCTCTTTTTCATTTTCGCCATCTTCTTTTTCGATCTTTTCACTCTTGTCAATACGGAATGTCAGACCCTGCTGGTCGAAAAATATTTTATCACCTTTATTAATAGCATATTTGATAGGATTTTCTGACACCACCCAATTATTGAACTGTCCGAGATTCTCAACGAAAACATCCGTGTTGAAAGGATTTTTAGCAGTCCAGGTGGTCTTGGAGGTTTTGGTTTTTGCAATGGTTTGCGAATGTATTTTTCCATTAAAACCCAACGAGAACACTGTAAGGATTAAGAAAGAAATGTAAATTTTTTTCATGATCAACAAGTTTAAAATTGTTTTTAAAATCCAATGTACAACAAAAGCGCTTCCCAATGAAAAGGCCATTGGGAACAGATAGAATACTGACAATACCGAACACTAAAACTGCGTTCGTTCTTTTTTCTTCTCAAACATAATCACAATGACTAAAAATGATCTAATATTATCAGGGTTCATAATAAATATCGGTGTTATCTGCGTTCCATTGAAATTTTGGAATTTTTCTATTCTCTAAAACAATTTAAACTTGCATTAATAAATATCCCTTTAACAGAAAAGGATTAGCAAAGATATGCAAAATGTAATAACAATTACATCAATGCGAACTATTTTTCGGGATATTTATTTAATAAGACTGAACTTGCCCAATTTAGTTGCTTTCAAGTTCATAAAATATTTTCTACAGAAGGATTTGAAATAATAAATTGGCGGAATGAGGAGATGGATAAACGACAGAAGTATAAGGAAATTTAGCGATAAACCAATATCCTTAAACCTTTATTTCGAAATAGCCTTAAAATCTTTTTTCAGAAACACATCAGGTTCTGTATCGCTGATGGTATGACTGTCATAATAAAGTACCTCGCCTTCCTTTGCAGTAACAAGAAATTTCCAGCATTTTCCACCAGTGATAGTTCCTGCAGGTCCGACTTTGTGAAGGTAAACAACATTGGGGTTTTTATCAGCAATGGCTTTATTGATTTCTTCTTTTGTGACGAGTTTCACTGTGTAGGGATAAACTGTTTGTATCTTTTCAACCGTATTGAAATCTGCAGGAAGTTCTTCTTTCAGCAGCCACAGTTCCTTGGTTTTTATATCGGTTTTTGAATCTTTGTTGATCAGTGTCAATTTGGAATTGGGATGTTCACTCGCATATTTAACATGAGTCTGCATGAAAATAAGTAAGCCTCCGAGCTTGTAGAGATAGGTGCTTTCATCCACATTCACGTACGAAAGAGGAACGGAACCGAGGTCAGGCATTTTATTCAGATCTTTGTTGCCACCCAAAATCAGGTTTAAAAAATTGTAAGTGCATACAACTTTGTCCTCAGTTTGCTCAGCTTCCGAAAGCATGATAAAGGAATTTGCACTGCTCAGTTTTTTTGTTTCAAACTGATCGGCGGTGATGACTTCATACGGAGTAATTGTCCAGAATTTTTTCATCGCAGCTTTTATCGAATCATTGAAAGATGACATTGGATCGCCATCTTCCACAATATATGTTGTTGATTTTAGAAATAATTTTACTTCGTCAGCGGTAGCAAAAGTGATCTGGGCACGGATCTGAAGTGCGATTATTGTGAATGCTATTATTGCAAGGATTTTTTTCATGATATTTTTTTCTAATAATGAATCCCATGGATTCAAATGTTTATAGCTATTGAATAATTAATGGATAAACGACCCTGAATTGGGTCGCATACTTAATTTGCAGTTCATTTTGAATTTTCATTTTCGATAAGCCGAATAGAAATTATTTTCCTTTTGTGAATTGTATTTACCGCAGTATCTTTAGCAATAATGATTTCTTTTTTATGTCTTTTAATTCTCTTTAATTTTCCTGATTCAAAAGCATCTAAAATATCTATTTCTTCATTGCTAAGGTTACTTCTCATAATTGAAATTGTTTACGGATGTTGTTAACTTACGACCTTATTTGTTTTACAAAATTACTTCTTTGATTTGAATGAATCACTACTGTGCAAAAAATATTCCAAAAATACTTCAATAATCAAACAAACACTCCAAACACTCCAAACTCTTCAAACATTTCAAACTCTTCAAACCCTCCAAACTCTTCACACCCTCTTTTTATTAAATTTTACTACATTTGCCTTCTTTAAATAAAAACCATGAGCAAGGAAAATATTATTTTTGGTATCCGGCCTGTTATTGAAGCAATAAAATCAGGAAAAGAAATTGACAGACTTCTCATTCAGACCGGCCTTAAAAGCGAAGGCTCCTGGGAACTCAAGAAACTTACAGGCGAGTTGCAGATACCTGTTCAGTATGTCCCGCTCGAAAAGCTGAACAAAATTACCCGAATGAATCACCAGGGAATAATTTGTTTTATTTCAGAAATAGCCTATCAGCCTCTTGAAAATATTCTTCCGATGGTTTATGAAAAAGGGAAAGACCCTTTTCTGTTGATAGTGGATAGAATTACCGATGTCAGGAATTTTGGTGCAATCACCCGTACTGCTGAGGGTGCAGGAGTTGATGCAGTTATTATTCCTTCCAAAGGTTCGGCAAGGATCAATGCTGATGCAGTGAAAGCATCGGCAGGAGCCATTTACAAAATACCTGTTTGCAGAGAGGACAATCTTAAAAAAACTATTGATTTCATTAAGGAAAGCGGCATAACTATAATTGCATGTACTGAAAAAGCCACGAAATCCTACACAGAAGTGGATTATTCAAAACCCTGTGCTATCATACTGGGTTCGGAAGAAGATGGTGTTTCGCAGGAGTACCTGCACAAAGCTGACGAAATGGTGAGGATTCCGCTGGCAGGCGAAATAGAATCACTGAATGTATCAGTGGCTGCTGGGATCATATTATTTGAAGTTGTAAAACAAAGAAGTCATTAGTCAATAGTCAAAAGTCAATAGTCAATGGGTATAGGTGGTCAATTATTTTGTGACATTTGACAGCTAACAACGAACAACGAACAACAAACTACAAACAAGAAATTTGAAGTTTTTAAAAAATAATACCGAAAAGTACTTGCTGCTGCTGATACTGGTGATTGGTGCAGTTCTCCGGTTTTATAATTACTGGGATATCTCTTTGTCGAATGATGAGTTCAGTGCACTTGCACGCACTCAACTCAACGGTTTCTCTGAATTTATCAGCAAAGGTATTTGTTCAGATATTCATCCTGCCGGCGTTGAATTCTTTCTTTATTTATGGATAAAGATCTTCGGTACCTCGGTGTTCATGCTCAGGCTGCCGTTTGTCATTGCAGGGATATTGTCCGTTTATGTTGCCTTTCGTATTGCCAACAGATGGTTCAATGCCCACACTGCTTTATTCGTTGCGCTTGCTCTCAGCATTCTTCAATTTCCGGTTATGTACAGCCAACTGGCAAGGCCTTTCGGACCGGCACTCCTCTTCTCTTTACTGTCGGTTTGGTTTTGGACAAAAATGCTTTTTGATGGACAAACAAACAAAAAGAACATCATCTTCCTTGCCCTTTCATTTGCTTTTGCTGCCTACTGTCATTATTTTGCCGCCATCTTCGTTCTCATTGTGATTATTTCAGGCACTTTTTTCCTGAACAGAACACTCGTCAAAGCTTATCTTCTTTCAGTGATCATTGCGATCATACTCTATATTCCGAACATTTTTGTTCTCATTTCGCAACTCCGGAATCCCGCAGGCATCAACTGGCTCACTGAACCCGACAGCAACCGCTTCTTCACTTATATATTTTACATCCTGAACAATTCGCATTTGTTGCTTTATTTCATCATTGCTTTTTTTGTTCTTTCACATATTTTCAGTTTCACGGAAGTGAAGTTTGCTAAATTTCACATCCTGTCCGTTGCCTGGTTTCTCATCCCTTTTCTTGTGGCTTTCTGGTATTCCATTTTTGTAAAACCCATACTCGAAAATCCGATACTGCTATTTTCGTTCCCTTTCTTCATCTTCTTTGTTTTTTCGATGATGCAGGACGAAAAGAAAATGCTCAACTATCCGGCGCTGCTCATTTTTGCAGGACTTGGCATTTACAGCCTGACCTTCGAAACGAAGTATTACTCAACTTATCATTTTGGAGAATTTAAAGACATTGCTGCCAAAACAATTGAATGGAATGAGCAGGTGGGTAACACAAATTGTACACGGGTTGTCAATATCAATAACCCTTATTACATTAACTACTATCTTGAAAAAGCCGGCAAGCCTCTCAGTTTCGCAATGTACAGAAACGAGGGGAAAGAAGATCTGCACAAGCTGAACAAACTGGTGCAAAACAGCAACACTCCCTATTTCCTCTATGCCTGGTCAGGAGTGGTTGACCCGAATGAAACGCGACAGATCATTATGTCAAAATATCCCTACATGGTGAAAGAGATAAATTATAACGACCTTGCAGAGATCACCCTGTTTTCGATGAACGACAGCAAACATGCATTGCCGCAACCAAAGCCGATTTATTACCTCTTCAATGGTTTTGAAAATAAAGAAACATGGGACAAGGATACAAGCATTGTGACCACTGAAAAAGTGTGGAAAGGTAAGTATGCTGCCAAACTTGGTGAAACCGATGAATTCGGGCCTGCTTTCGCAAAACGCATCTCAGCCATGACCGATAGTTCCTTCCGCCGCGTACAGGTGAGCCTGTGGGCTTATGCTACCGGTGTTTTCAGGGATGCACAAATAGTTGCCACCATCAATTTTAAGGATGATGATAACCAGACATACGCCAACTATTTCTGGCTTTCTTCAAAGTTTGAATACTTTATTGATAAGGATAAATGGGGACAGGTGTTCTTTTCATTCAACCTTCCAGAACTGCGCTCACGAAATGACGAACTGAAGCTCTATGTCTGGAACCCCGACAAGAAGCCGCTGTATATTGATAATTTTGAATTGAAACTTTTCAGGAAGTAAACATTTGAGCCTGCTCCGAAAAGTATAAAATGAAATAGTGCCACAAAAGCACCAATACACTTCACCCCGTGGGATAACTCTGTTTTTAAAGATACTCATTAAAACTGAAAGATATCCAACGAGGTAAATTACACAAAAAATAAAAACCAGTAAAATGGTTATTCGTGGAATTTTGTGTTTTTGAGTTTTCGTGGTAAAATAGTTTAATCAGAGTGGACTCAACATTTCAAACCCTTCAAGCAAAAAAAGACCCAGTCTTTAACCCTGAGTCTTTCTCTATTCTGTGGAGTTGGCGGGAGTCGAACCCGCGTCCAAACAAGCAGCCAAAATGCTTTCTACATGCTTAGCTTTTTATTAATTGTCAGGATGGTGCCGGGAAAAAGCCGCCCTACCTCATCCGTATTCCCTGAAGTTTTCGTCACTGCATCGGGAAACCGCAATGCTTATCTCAACATTTGCGACGCTTCTGTCGGGACACCGTTGAGAGAGGTTTCCCGGGAAACGGCTTGCGCTTAACAATCTATGTTAAGCAGCTAAAGCGTAATTGTAATCGTTGCCATTTATTGTGGCGTGAGAATTAGGTTTAACGGGCCATGTTCACAACGCCCGGCATGCTTACAATTCAACTCGACCTGCTGTCAAATCCGGTCAACCCCTGAATTGTGTGGCAAAGATAAGGAAAATTGAGGGAATGTGGAATTTAAAATTATTCGTGCAAATGAAAAATTTTTAATTTTGTACAATTGGTTGGCAATTTATAATAAGTGTAACGTTGCGAATAGAAATCAGTATAATCACTAATATAGTAACATCTGTTGAAACACACCTTTCAAATTTTAATAATAAATCCAATGGCTAAGATCCTATTTTCACTTTTAATTTTTGCTATGATATGCCCTTCCTCTGTGAAGGCTAAAACAAAATACACTGCAATTGATGCTGAATATGAAACACCGACCCACCTTTCGCCGGGCGACAACATTGCTTTTGCCCTGTTTCTTGTGAAGAAAAAAAATAAAAAAGTTTTGATCTCTGACAAGAAATACGATTTGCTTAAGGTGGTTACCGATGGTTGTGAATTTCAAAATGGGATATTGATTGTCAACAATAATGAAAAGACAATTCATCATCATACTGTCACTGTCCTATTCATGCTTGCTGAAGATACTTCTGTGAATAAGAAGATAGTTTTCAAACTGGATTATTGCACCACTCAACATTGCTACGATTGCCAGGGCGCAACGGGAACGGCAGGCTTGCAAGGTAAAGACAGAGGCACTCCCCTGATTGGTTGCGAGGGCACCAATGGGAATGATGGCCAACCAGCTTTAAACGGTGCAAATTGCACCGGAGGACATGTGTTTCTTCAGTTGGTTTACGACAGTTCGCTCAAAACTTCAATGCTTCATATTGCGGTTAAATGCGAGGGGAGCGCTGCCATGCAGTATTATCTTGTCAATCCCAATGGTGGTAAGCTGTTAGTCAGTGGGCGTGGCGGACAAGGAGGGCAGGGTGGACCCGGTGGCAATGGTGGCGATGGTAAGGATGCACAATTGCAGGCTGGATTATTGAAAGTTGACCGCGATGGCTGCCAGGGTGGCAACGGAGGTAATGGCGGCAATGGTGGTGATGGTGGCAACAGTGGCACCCTTGTAATTCGTTTTGATCCATCAGCAGAGGCCTACAGTAGTTGTATTATTGCCGATGTTTCCGGTGGCCCTGGAGGTCCTGGAGGTCAGGGTGGCATTGGCGGTCAGGGTGGACAGGGTCTTACAACAACAGGTGTTACAAAATACGATCTTGCAATAGGTGAAGAATGGAAATTAAAACCCGGTTTCCGTGGCGAAAATGGTCATACCGGTCAGCCGGGAAAAGCAGGGGTTGAAGGATTGGTTAGGAAAGAATATGGTACAGTTACTATACCGTGGTGGTGAAATAATATCCAACGAGGGTAAACATATTTTTTTGAAGGGAATTATTTATTAGGGATTAAAAATCCCTGGTTAAAACCTAAAGGATTGCAAATATTTTCGGGATCTGCAAATCCGAAAAGGCGGACACACGTGTTCGATCATGGAAAATTTCAAATCCTGTTTTTATAGGTTTTCCTATCTTTGCTTAAAAATTCCCCAATGAAAATTCTTCTTATCAACCGCACTCCACCTACTTTAATGACACTACCAGCCGAAGCTGTGAATGTTTTCAACCTTTATCTTACAGCAGAAACTGCAGTTTATTGCACTGCACTGTTGGATTTTTTTGAATACATTGATCCAAAGTATAAATGGAGTGATGATTTTGTCATTGAATTGTATTACAAGTTTTACAACGAACAATTAGACATTGACAAGGGCAAACTTCTTAAAATGTGGAAGGAAGACATTAAAATAAGAGCCATAAAACACAAATTGAAAGTTCATCTTATAGCAATTCACAGGTTCAGGAATTTAATTAATTTTATGAAAGCAGCTTTGGTGAAATGGCATGAAAATTTTCTGAAAAGTTTTGGCATATTTCCCTGGGCAGATCTTTTTAAAACTGATGATTCCTACACCATTTACAACATGTTCTATATGGATGATGATCAGGAAGAGGATACATTGATCCAGATTATCAGCGATCCATTATTTAAAAATGACACACTACTGATGTTTTCAGGAAATATTGGCGATTTTATGACTGAATGTGCGCTTGATAATGAGAAAAACAATTTTACCAACGACAACCCACCAGACTTTTACAGCTTTCCTTTGTTTAACATGCCAAATAAATACCCCGACAAAGACCATAATATACCCGGCAGCGAAACCATGATGCAGATCAGGAAAAACCTGAAAGAAAAAACAAAACCTGTGTGGGATATCCTCGACAGCCTTGAAAAAGATGTGAGAGCATCCGACTTTGAAACCACCGCCAGGCAGATTGCTCTCAACTGTTGCGATGCTGTAAAACCTGCATGTGCTGCCTTGCAGAAGCAGATTGACAATGACTTGTTATTACAACAAATGAAAAACGCCAGCGCCATTACTTTCAATGCCGAATTGTGGGCAGGCGTTATGAAGTTAGGCAAAGTGCCCGAATACTTTGAAAAAGCCAGGATCTTATTGCCTTTTGTAAGCAATGCGCTAAAAGAAAAACTTTCCAGAATGATGGATATTGATAAAGGCGAAGTTTTTTTATATTGCAAGGTGCCGCGTGATATACAAGAGGGGTTTGATGAGATTAATAAAAAACCCTCAACAAGTGAAGAAGGAATTTAGGATGGTGAAATAAAAAATGTTCCAGCTTTTTGAGGGGTGGAACATTTTTTTGAATGAGAATTATTTGAGGACATTCCTCAATTTATCGGATTGAAAATCCATATAGTAAAACGGCAGGGATTGCAAATCCCTGCCGACGGAAGACATTCATCAATTTATCGGATTGAAAATCCTTATAGTAAAACGGCAGGGATTGCAAATCCCTGCCGACGGACTAATTTAGAAAGTCCGAACCGCACGCACATATTGTGTGTGGAGCTTGTAGCCGGTGTTGTAGTAGTCCTGAGTGCCATCAGTGAAATTCTGGGTCCATGCAGCGCTAGCATTGGCTTCCGATGAACTCCAATAGATGCTGCTGGCAATGCCTCCAATTGCAACACGGTTTAAGTAAAGTTTGTTTAATTCATCTTGCGATGGTAAATACCAATCACTATATCCACCTAATACTAAATCGTAGCATAATCTAGCTGCAATACCCAACGAAGTACAACCTGCAACTATATTATCAGTATTTGCAGAACCAGCACCGTAGGCTAATGCAGTTCCGCCTATAAGTGTATTAAGGCAACCCCAGGTTGTACCTGAACTTTGGTCATATGGTGCAACTATCAAACCATGTTGAACAGTGCTGTCATATCCTGGATCACCACTTACTAAAATATAAGCAACTATACCGCCATAGTAATTTTGACCAATTGTCAATATTGGAGCAAGTGTTGCAAAACTTATTTCATTGCCATAGGCGGTACCAACACTATTTGTTGCATAGGCTCTTACATAATAAGTAGTCCCTGCTGTTAATCCTGTAATATTGCTTAAAAAATTTCCTATACCTGTTCCATTACTTGTCAAAGAATTAGCTATTGTTGGATTTGTATTAGTACTCCAACAAACACCTCTTGCTGTTATTGTAGCTCCACCATTACTAGTAATATTACCTCCACTTATTGCCGTTGTTTGTGTAATACTGCTTTGATTTGTAGTTGTTAATGTAGGAATTACTGCTGCTCCTGAATTTGCTACACTTATACCAGGGACAATAATTGATGTACCACCAATATGCAAGGTATCACCTGTTGATGATACTGATACATTTTTCACATTCTCTGCTGTTTCGGATGCAAAAGAATAAAAACTGCTTGCGAGTTCTAATTGCCCAAGACTTACAAATGGAGAAAGTGGCGAAACCTGGTATTCAACTTCCATCCAAAAGCCACCATTATCCCATGGAATATTTTCGAAAGCAGTTGATGGCGCTCCATTACATCCTGTACCCAATACATTTCGATTAAGTTGAAGGCTCATAAAACCATTTGCATTGGTAGAAGTTTGATGTAGGGCACAATACACCAGTGGCCCGCTTATCCCACCTAGTCTGAAAGTCAATCTCACACTAATAGGAGTATTTATCAAAGGTTGATTACTGGAATCGCGCACTATTGCAGAGAAATTTACCAATTGAGGTATATTTGTGGTTTGAGCAATACTACTCAATGATATTGCCAAAATTGCAACAATAAGAAAGAACTTTGTTTTCATTTTTTTATGAATTTTAATTTATGAATAGAATTAATTAATTTTTACAATACGATAGGATGCTGAAGCTCCAGGTAAATTATTACCTTCAAAACGCAATATGTAAATACCTGATGGAAAATTACTCATATCTATACTTGATACCTTTTGTGAAATACATTGATTAGCAATGGTATTACCTGTTAGATTAAATAAGGTTGCATTGCATTGTATTGAAAGGTCATAGGGGAAAAGAATATTTATTACACTACTTGTTGGATTTGGATACAATATTATAGGACTATGCTCTATCATTTTCATTGTATCAATTCCTGCTTCAATTGTTTGTTTGCCATATTCCGATGATACAGTTAATGATCCATTAGCATTACTTAAATACCCCGAAAAAGGCATTCCAACCACAGGCTGAAAATTATTATTACTTGATGCCACCGAGGAAAAGGAAATGCAATCCATTGATTGAGCATTCAACCCAATTTCTCCAGAAAAAAGAAGAAATAACACTGAAATAATTTTTTTTTGCATTTTCATATCTATTCACTTTCTATTGTTGTTCAACTATATTCTATTTTCACACACCCAAAAAT
>Ga0118677_10003995_pt1 | contig 27247 bp, 23 predicted proteins | sample AliMusrvi5mmetaG_FD_86154 | JGI IMG/M metagenome (GOLD analysis project Ga0118677, IMG submission 86154) | reverse complement strand
CGGGATATAGGAATAAGAAGCTGTACTCAAAGTCAAAAGAACAATTTAAACGCCAGGACATCAGAAAGCTAATTCAACGCATTCAACCAATAATCCTTTATTTCGGTCCTGGATTGAAATTTCAGGTTTTAATACCGCTTCAATTGTAACTATTTGGATCCATCCGGTTTTCAGCAGACCATAAATACAGATACAAGACAAACAGTTATCAAATTATAAAGAGTGGGTAGCAGGGTGTTGGTGCCCAATTAGGTCCGAATCACGCTTTAGCTCCAATGATATCCCTGTTTTTTCGAAACTTCGGCAAGATCAACAATCAAAGCCATTCTTTTAATGCCATCATCCGTCCACTGAAGGATGTTGGCATTTTTAGTTTTGTGTATTTGCTAAAAAGTCAGAAAATAAAAATGCCACAAAAGCACAAAAGCACCAAGTTTCACCAAAAAATATCTAACTGGTGAAACTTAGTGCCTTCGTGACTTAGTGGCAAGAAAAATAGTTATTGGATTGAACTAAATCTTGTTACTCATATTTAAACGCAATCTCATCGTTTTCCACATCAACCAACACCTTGGTGCGACCTTCCATATTTCCTGCAAGGATTTCTTTGGATAGATCATTGATCAGGTATTTCTGAAGCATTCGTTTTACCGGTCGTGCCCCATGTGTAGGGTCGTATCCTACCGCTGCAAGCCAGTCAATAGCCTGTTCCGATACTTTTATGGTAAATTCTTTGTTCGGTATACGCTGTATGATCAGGTTTATCTGAAGTTTCACTATGTCCCTGACATCTTTCCTGGTCAATGGAGTAAACATGATCACTTCATCGATCCGGTTCAGGAATTCAGGAGATATAGTTTTTCGGAGCATCTCGAAAAGATCGGCCCGTGTTTGTTCTTCCACCTGTGCCCGATTCTTTTCGTTCATTTCCTGAAACCGGTCCTGTATCAGATGTGAACCCAGGTTGGAGGTCATGATGATAATCGTATTCTTGAAATTGGCCACACGGCCCTTATTGTCGGTCAATCGACCATCGTCGAGTACCTGAAGCAATACGTTGAATACATCCGGGTGAGCCTTTTCAATCTCATCAAAAAGAATGACCGAATAAGGTTTACGCCTTACAGCTTCAGTCAACTGACCACCTTCATCATAGCCAACGTATCCCGGAGGTGAACCAATAAGCCTTGTAACCGAGAACTTTTCCTGGTATTCTGACATGTCGATACGGGTCAGCATATTCTCATCGTCGAACAGGTATTCGGCCAGTGCCTTTGCCAGTTCGGTTTTTCCCACGCCAGTCGATCCTAAAAAGATAAACGAGCCAATAGGTCGTTTCTCATCCTGAAGTCCTGCCCTACTCCTTCGTACGGCATCAGCAACGGCACGGATTGCCTCATGCTGACCGATGACCCTGTGATGCAGTTCATTTTCGAGGTGCAGCAATTTTTCACGTTCGCTCTGCAACATCCTTGAAACAGGGATACCGGTCCACTTTGAAACAATCTGAGAAATATCTTCAGCATCCACTTCCTCCTTAATCAGGTGTTGCGATTTATTACTGCCTAATTCGGCTTTAAGTTTTTCGATTTCACCTTCCGCTTCACCGATTTTACCATACCTTATTTCGGCAACACGGCCAAAGTCACCCGACCGTTCAGCCTGTTCTGCTTCCAGTTTCAGTGATTCGATTTCCTGTTTCTTCTGCTGAATGCCGTCGATCAGCGATTTCTCCATTTGCCATTGTGCTCTGAATTTTGATTGCTCCTGTTTCAGATTGGCTATGTCTTCATTGAGTACAGAAAGCTTCTTTTCATCCTTCTCCCTTTTGATGGCTTCCCTTTCGATCTCAAGTTGCATGATCTTCCGGTCGATCTCATCCAGCTCCTGGGGTACGGAGTCCATCTCAAGACGTAGTCGGGCAGCAGCTTCGTCCATCAGGTCAATTGCCTTATCAGGTAAAAACCGATCGGTAATGTAACGTTGTGAAAGTTCGACAGAAGCGATAATTGCCTCATCTTTAATCCTCACCTTGTGGTGATTTTCGTACCTTTCCTTCAAACCACGCAGGATTGCAATCGCGCTCAGGGTATCGGGTTCATCTACATTTACAATCTGGAAACGGCGTTCCAGAGCTTTATCTTTCTCAAAATATTTCTGGTATTCATTCAAGGTAGTTGCTCCGATGGCTCTCAATTCGCCTCTGGCCAGTGCAGGTTTCAGAATATTGGCAGCATCCATCGCCCCTTCACTCTTACCTGCACCCACAAGGGTATGAATTTCGTCGATAAACAGGATGATTTCGCCATTGGCATTGATCACTTCGTTAACAACTGCTTTCAGACGTTCTTCAAATTCACCTTTATACTTGGCTCCGGCAATCAGGGCTCCCATATCCAGCGAGAAAATCTGTTTTGATTTTAGGTTTTCAGGCACGTCACCTCTTACAATCCGCTGAGCCAAACCTTCGGCTATAGCGGTCTTTCCAGTCCCTGGCTCTCCAATCAGAATCGGGTTATTCTTGGTCCTCCGGGATAGGATCTGGAGGATACGTCTGATTTCATCGTCACGTCCAATAACAGGATCAAGCTTGCCATCCCGTGCCCGCTGATTTAAGTTTACAGCAAACCGGTTCAGCGAGTCAAACTTTTCTTCGGCACTCTGGCTGTCAACCTTTGCCCCTTTCCGCAGTTCCTTTACTGCAATTTCAAGTTCTTTCCGCGTAACTCCTGAATCTTTCAGCATCCGGCTGATGGTATCGCCGGTTTCCAAAAGACCCATCAGGATATGCTCAACTGATACAAACTGGTCGTTCATTTCCTGCATAATGGCAACTGACTTTTGCAGGGCTTTATTGGCATCAGGTGACAAATAGGATTCCCCTCCTGTGACTTTCGGATAGCTTTCGACAATCCGATCTAGGGCTTGCTGAATAATAACAGGATTTGTTCCCAGCTTTTTCAGCAAAAAACTGGTTACGTTTTCTGCTTCATGAAAAAGACCCTTCAGAATGTGTCCCGTTTCAACGGCCTGTTGATTATTCCCCTGGGCAACCGTGAAAGCATGTTGAACGGCTTCCTGCGATTTGATGGTGAAATTATTAAAATTCATATATTTTGATATTTTGCTTCCGTTATTAAGATAATATATGAGTTGGATCAAAAGCTTTGCCAAGGTGGCATTTGCGCCAACATTAGACAAATTGACTGATAATGAAATGTTACACGGAAAATATTACCAGAATAGTCAAAATTGCCCGACTTTCTGACATCATAATAAACAATTCAAGGTAGGCAAGAGTTTTTAAAAACGCAACACACACACTTCAGAAAAGAGTTATTCAGTATCTGTTTCCTGAAAAATTGAAACTATCGTTTCTTTTTATCCCGATCGGTTGTTAGAAATCCCAAGGGTTTACAATTTTAATCAGTCGATGTTTGTTTTTGAGAGGATGTTAGAAAGATCATCAGGAATAGGCTCCACTATATATAAAAGAAAGGGATGAACCCCTTCATCCCTTTCTTCACTAAACCAAACCAATTCTCTATGAAAAAAACTAATCTAATAACATTATTGCTCTGTACAAATATACGCCGGGATTGAGTTAATTCGATTAAATCAAAGTTAAAGAACTTTAAAACTTCAGCACCACTGTTCTTCTCCTGCGAAGGAAGAATGACTGATGTAAACAGGTGAAAAAATGGCAAAGAAAAAGGATGACCCCAGTCATCCTTCTCTAACCTAACCAAACCTATTCTATGAAAAAAACCTTCTTGTATAAATCTTCATTCTTGCAACGATACAAATATAATTCGTTCTTTAGTTAATATCTATAAATGATCGTTAAGTATTGTTAAGATTTTAAGAACCAAGCCGATAAACTAAATTAATAGACAAATAACTGACAAAAAAGTTCCGTTATAAGCCGGAAATATCAGGAGCAGAGCGAATATTGAGAAATGAAAACTGAAGGAGCCGGAATCGATCAAATCAGCAGTTGTCTCCTCGGTCTTTGTTTGGAAAAAAACTTTGCTTTATTCAATTATAGATTAATTTTAAGATGAACAAAATTAAAGCATCCAAAGTTTTTTTGCTTCATCAATGAATGTATATATTTGTGTTTCTATGATTGATAAAATAAAATAATGTGTTGTGCGTTTGTCAAGGTGATTGAACAAAACTTAACCAAAGTAAAAGGATAATTTTTGGAATGCTGAATAATTGAACTATTTTTGTAATTCATAATTTATCAACTCGCTACATATCAATAATCTATAAATTAATACTCTATGACAAAGTACGTTTATACGTTCGGAAACGGTGCAGCTGAAGGAAAAGCTGATATGAAAAATTTACTTGGAGGCAAAGGTGCAAACCTTGCAGAAATGAACCTGATTGGCGTTCCTGTTCCTGCCGGATTCACAATTACTACTGAAGTTTGTACAGAATACAATGCGCTTGGGAAAGACGCTGTTGTTACAATGCTTAAAGCAGATGTTGAAGCTTCAATGATAAAAACCGAAAAAATAATGAATGCAAAATTCGGTTCAAAAGGTGAGGCTTTCCCACTTTTATTATCTGTGCGTTCAGGTGCAAGAGCCTCAATGCCTGGTATGATGAATACCATATTGAACCTTGGAATGAACGACGACACTGTAAAAATTGTTGCTGAACAATCAGGAAATGAGAAATTTGCATACGATTCATATCGTCGGTTTATTCAAATGTATGGCGATGTTGTGATGGGAGTGGCTGGTGAAGAAAACGAACATGATCCGTTTGAACTGGTACTTGACAGAGTGAAAGACACCAAAGGATACGCTTCTGATACTGATTTTACTGCCGAAGACCTGAAAGGAATTGTTGAGGATTTTAAAGCTGTTGTTCGCACAAAAGCAGGAAAAGACTTCCCAACTAATCCATGGGAACAACTATGGGGCGCTATTTGTGCCGTATTTGATTCATGGAATACTGAAAGAGCTATTCTTTACCGTAAAATGGAAAAAATTCCTAACGAGTGGGGAACAGCAGTAAATGTTCAGGCAATGGTTTATGGTAACATGGGTGACACTTCGGCTACCGGTGTTTGTTTTTCACGCGATGCTGCAACAGGCGAAGATATTTTCAATGGAGAATATCTGATCAATGCTCAGGGTGAAGATGTGGTATCGGGTGTTCGCACCCCACAGGAAATCACTATTGAAGGTTCAAAAAGATGGGCAGAACGTGCAGGGTTGTCTGAAGCCGAAAGAGCATCAAAGTATCCATCACTCGAAGAATCAATGCCTGCTGTCTATAACGATTTAAATGCAGTTCAGTCTAAACTTGAAAAGCATTACAAAGATATGCAAGACATGGAATTCACCATTCAGGATGGTAAACTTTGGATGTTACAAACCCGTAACGGAAAACGTACCGGATCTGCTATGGTTCGCATGGCCGTTGAAATGGTTGAGCAAGGTTTGATTGACGAAAAAACTGCTTTATTACGTCAGGAACCAAACAGACTGGACGAATTGCTTCACCCGGTTTTTGAAAAATCCGCAAAAGCTTCAGCAAAAGTATTATCGAAAGGCTTACCGGCATCTCCGGGAGCTGCAACCGGGAAAGTTGTATTTACAGCTACAGATGCTGAAGAATGGGCTGCCAGGGGCGAAAAAGTTATTTTGGTTAGACGGGAAACTTCTCCTGAAGATTTAAAAGGAATGTACGCTGCCGAAGGTATTTTAACCGAACGCGGAGGTATGACTTCACACGCTGCAGTTGTTGCACGTGGTATGGGAAAATGTTGCATTTCGAGTGCTGCAGGAATTTCTGTATCACATACTTCTCTAACAATTAAAGGAAGAGTAATTAAACAGGGTGAATATATTTCATTGGATGGTTCAACCGGTATCGTTTACGATGGTAAAGTTGCAACCATTACTCCAAGCCTGGATGGCGATTTCGGTAAATTAATGAACATCGCTGACAAACACACCAGAATGTCTGTAAGAACGAATGCCGACACACCAAACGATGCCAGATTAGCTCGTGAATTTGGTGCAAAAGGAATTGGCCTTTGCCGAACCGAACACATGTTCTTTGAGGGTGAGCGCATTAAAGCCATGCGCGAAATGATCCTTGCTGATGATGTTGCCGGCCGCGAAAAGGCTCTCGAAAAACTATTACCAATGCAACGTAGCGATTTCGAAGGAATTTTTGAAGCCATGGCCGGTTACGGTGTAACCATTCGTTTGCTCGATCCACCATTACACGAATTTGTTCCTCACGAAGAAGAGAACCAACTCGTAATGGCAAAAGAGTTGGGGATTTCGGTTGAGCAGGTAAAACTGAAAGTGGAATCACTACATGAATTCAACCCAATGTTGGGACATCGTGGATGTCGTTTGGGAATCACTTATCCTGAAATTACCGCCATGCAGGCAAGAGCAATCATTGAGGCTGCCCTTAACCTAAAGGCCAGAGGCATTGATGCCCGTCCGGAAATCATGGTTCCATTGGTAGGAACAGTTGCCGAATTGAAGAACCAGACTGAAATTATTCGTGCCACTGCTGAAAAAGTATTTGCTGAAAAAGGAGCCCGCATCGACTATTTGGTAGGGACCATGATCGAGATTCCACGTGCAGCTTTAACTGCCGACCATATTGCTGCTGAAGCAGACTTCTTCTCTTTCGGAACCAATGATTTAACCCAGATGACTATGGGTTACTCACGTGACGATGCCGGAAAATTCTTACCAGATTACCTGAGTCGTGGAATTCTGAAAGAAGATCCATTCCAGGTTTTAGATCAGAACGGAGTTGGACTTTTAGTCGAAATAGGTGTTAACCGAGGCCGTATGACTAAACCAGACCTGAAGATTGGTATTTGCGGCGAACATGGTGGCGAACCAAGTTCAGTAGAATTCTGCGACAAAGTTGGAATGAATTACGTTTCATGTTCTCCATTCCGTGTACCAATTGCACGTGTTGCTGCGGCACAGGCTAACATCAAACATTCGAAGTAAAAGGATTAAGGAAACCGGGATAAGGGAAAATCCTTCCGATGCAGGCTGGGGAAACTGAAGACCGGTTGAATGATTAAAACATATAATGAAAGGGAATAATCCGAGAGGGTTGTTCCCTTTTGTTATTTAATAATGCAAAAAGTTTTGTAGATAAAATTCCAGACCTTACCGGCACAAGGGAAAAATGAATAGGTCAAAATCAAAGTTCATTAATTTAAGGATTAATTTTCCGTAGGATATTGTAAAATCACATTATATTTGTTGGAATAATCATTTTTAGATAGGCTATACAAACGTTAAACTTATATTACCATGAAAAAAATCATTTTATTGATGTCGCTGTTCTTGATTTCCGGCATCTACTTATCGACTCAGGCGAAAACGAAACAAGTCACTATAATGTCAGGTGAAAAAATATTTCTGGCACAGGCTGACAAATCTTTAACTTTAATCGAACAGGCCGCTCAAAAGATATCAATAAAGGGTGTTGCCATTGTTGCCTTTATCCCGGGTGAAGCAACTGATTCATGGACCTCAAAAATGAAAGTTGTGGGTCATTTAACCAACAATAAGGACAATCTGCTTGGCATAGCCAGTGCAAAAGCCGCAGAGATGGCAGCCACTCATCAGGACAGCGGCAGCGGAGTCCGTGAAACCTATTCAGGTGAACTGGGTTACAAGGGCGGATTAATTAAAAAGGTAAAATCAGGATACCTGATTGCAGCATTTTCGGGCGGAAGCTCTGAACAGGATCTGGAAGTAGCTAAAATAGGACTGGATTGGCTCCTGAAATATTATTAGCTTAGCAGCTTGTGTTGCAATTTAAATACTTAATTCAAAAGGCATGAGAGTCCAGAAAACATGGCATGAAAAACATCGTGAAACATTAAGCTTTGGTGGTCGTATAGCTGACGCAGTGGCAAATGGGATGGGTTCATGGAGGTTCATTATTATACAAACAATATTAGTAGTTCTTTGGATGGGGTTAAACCTGGTGGGCTTTATATATCATTGGGATGTCTATCCATTTATCCTGCTCAATCTGGTGTTCTCGACACAAGCAGCCTATGCCGCTCCGATTATCATGATGTCTCAAAACAGGCAAAACGAACGTGACAGGATGCATGCTGAAGAGGATTATAAAACAAACATTGATGCAAAGCAGGAAATAGAAGCCTTATCGATCATGCTGAAGTCAATCGAGGTGGAAAAATTAGATAAGATCATTGAGATGTTGCAGGAAATGAAAAAGGATTCTTCGAAATAATGATAACTCGCTCAAGATAAGTAGAAATGATCATTCGATAAATCATCCGAAGCTTTTTCTTAGAAAAGTTGATATTATCATATTCTGATATAAATTTGGAGAATAGTTTCATATGTGAGTTTAGTATTAATGCAAGATTCACAAACTAGAATAGTTAATTCTCTGTTTTTTAATAAATTTGTGTCATGGAAGAAAATATTAGGCACGAAGAATGGTATTTTCAATCTGACTATGATTTGGAGACTGCTGTCGATATGTTTAACTCAGGTCGGGCAATCTACTGTATTTTCATGTGTCATTTATCTTTGGAGAAAGCTTTAAAAGGTTTATTAATTAAACGAACCGGAGAATTTCCATCAAAAACACACAGTTTAATTTATTTTGTAGATAAAATCGGATTGGATATGAATGATTCAATTTACGAATTTATTTTCACATTAAACAAGATTTCTGTTCCGACCAGATACCCTTCTGATTTGAGAAAACTTTTTGCCACTTATACGAAAGAACGTACAGAATCGATTCTAAATCAGACTAAAGAAGTTCAATTATGGATAAAACAACAATAAATGAGGTAATTGATTTTTTAAAGAAATCATTAATAAAATGCGAGGTTCAGGTCGATGCGATAGCTTTGTTCGGATCTGCATTAAATGGTAATATGGACAAGGATAGTGATATTGATTTGATTATAATTTCATCAGATTTTATAAATCTTGATTTATTTGAACGATCTAAACTAACAATGAAACCTGAAATTGAGACTTTAAGGAAATTCAAAATACCGATGGATATTATTAATTTATCGCCAGAAGAATATATTGATTCTAGTTATCAATTGTTTTATCAAAGCAAGGTTGTTGCATAAGGTAATGCATCATATTATTTGCAATTCAGATCAATCATATCCTGAATGGATTTACTGCAAACAGTACAAAATACATCGGTTGTGTGCAGGTTATTCATCAGACAATAGATTGAGGGGCGATAAATCCCTTTCGACATATAACCGCCTCCTTCATAAACTCCCAGTTTATCAATGTTCCGCTGAGTTTCAGGGGTCGGGATCTTTGTTCCCTCAGGTAACATGCTTTTCCATTTTTTATCAAAATTCACCAGGGTAGTCAGGTTTGGCTCCCATGGTTCCACATCTGCAGGATAAAAGTCGGAATACTCTACTCCCCCGACATATTCGTCGGCAAGACCTGCAAACAGATGGCCAAATTCATGTAGATAGATCTTCCCTGATTCCTCGGTATGATGAGCTGCACTGATTCCATAGAAATTATAAACAGCGCCACCGCCATATTTATCGGTATTTACGAGTATATAGATATAGTCGTATGGGGCATTTCCTGCCATATCACGGACACCCTGAAAATCCTTAACCATCAGGTATCTATCGGAATCGAAGGTGTAATAGGATGAGTTTAAACGTGTTTTTTTCCAGATATTCTTTCCGGGAACATCAGTACCGGAATCTTTTGATGCAGCCCAAACACCACGGATATTGAACTTGTCCTTATTTGTTGAATAGGGAGCGGTGGAGAATAATTCTTCGGCAAATTTCATGCAATCATCCTTAAAAAGCTTTTGCTGGTTCTCAGTGTATCCTTCGGGTAACAATACGATATCGACTTTTTTAGCGGGATCACCGGAATGGACCACATCAAAAACCGGAAGTTTCTCTCTTTCATTTTTTATAAAATAACTTTTCGGATCAACTGTATACTCAAATTTCTTCCCTGCAATCCCCTTTTTGTTTTTACTAATGATTGAAACAACTACCTTTCGTTGTGGAAAGGGCATGATCAAGGATTCAGGGTAACAACATTCAGTTATTTTTGATTCCGGAGTGGTTTGCCATTCACTAAAAAGAGTACTATAGCCCCGTGAATAGATCAATTCATGTGTATCCAAAGTCCGTACTTCTACCAATTGATTTCCGTACCCTTTGGTATCAATCAGGCTTTCTTGTGATCCGGCCCAATAGGGCTCCTGGATTATTTCCTTAAAAAAATACTTCTCGGAATCAGCATTCCCGCAATGATAATAATCAAGCCGCAGAGTCTTCTCTTCAAAGAATTTATTGAATTGGGCAACTGATCTTTGAGCAAATAACAGAACAAAAGATATGAATAAAAAGTACTTCATAGATTTAGAATTATAAAAACCATCAATAAGACCAAATATAGCACAATAAAACTCTTAACAGTATGCGGATTAGCATGAATTTGATACATTAACAAAGATTCTCTGAAAAAATCCCGTTGAAGTAATTGGGGACTGTTCCCTGTGACATTTAACTTTTTATCCATTTGGTAATTCAATCATTCTCTCATCTATTTTTTACTAAATTTGAAACCCACATAATTTTGGTAATCTATAAACTATTAATCAGTGATAAAGACATTAAAACTGATTTTCTTTCTTGGATCAATTCTTCTATGCTTACAATTACAGGCAATAGGGCATTATCAACCAAAAATGGCCAATCCGGTACTTGAATCCTGGCACTGGACTAATTTCCCGGAATATGATACTATACGGATTTCCTGCATGGTGAAAGGGAAAGATGGCGGAATGTGGATGGGAATCGGCAATAAGGCCGTTTATTTCGATGGATATAAAACCAATTCCTTTATACCAGATAGTACAGATATTCAATCACTTATTTTCGAAAAAGGTAATACGCTTTTGGTCGCTACTTCGAAAGGCATCTTCAGATTCAAGGAAGGTATATTCAATAAAATATTGAATTTCAGTTTTAACAGTCAACGGAATTTCATTCGTGATAACAATAAAGATAGTTGGATTGGTTCTGATTTCGGACTTATCCGGATTACAACTGAGTCAATCTACTGTCTGAATCCACAAGGATACTTTGAAATAAGTGGTAATGGATCGGTGATAAATACATTAAGGCTACAATTATCCAATGATTATCGGATTAATTCGGTTCAGGAAATAAAATTTCCAGTTTACAATCTGGATATCGACCAGCAATCCCGTGTTTGGATGGCAGTTGATTTGCCCGGCAAGAATATGGCAACCATCGAACTGAAAGGATTGCCAAATAATTTGCCGATCTGGAAATTCATCAATGCACCTGCTCTTTCAGTCTTCGATATTTCCGGAATCTGCGAACATAATAATTCTATTTTGGTAACGAGTACCAACGCTAACGTCATGCTATTGCAATACCTGATTTCCAAAGATAAATGGGAAAGTATAAACCTGAAAAATCTTGGTGGCGATAATGTTCAGTCCTCAATTCTAAAATCTGCCGATGGGACTATCTGGATTGGTGGTCACAGTAAACTATATTCACTAACGTCATCAGGCTGGACGGTTTATCAGTATCCTGAAGTAACCCTTCCGCTTTCGTATATTGAAATCTACCTGGATGATCTGGATAATCTATTTGTTTATGGAGCAAGTGGCAGCTTAATGAAACTCGATCTTTCCGGCAAAAGGTTTTGTACTTATTATGGCTTGAATTTTCAATGTAATACTCCTGATGGTAAGTATTGGTTCACTACAAATAAGGGAAATGTTGTTGTGAGCGATCCTCTTCTACAGCAATTTCAGGAATATACAACAAATGATGGCTTAATGGATATGGCCATGACCTTGCATTATTCAAAGACAGGTGGACTCTGGGCCGCAGGCAGTCATAAAGAGAAAGCCGCCATTGCCAGATATCAAAATGAGCACTGGAAATTGAGTCTGTTTCCTGAGTTATACCTAGGAATTGCTTATAATGGCATTTGCGATTTGGGTGATTCTGCCATTGCCTTTCCGGTAAATGGTATCCTCGAACTGAATAATACAAATTATATGGGTGGATTTGTAGAGTACAATTACAAGCATTCGGTTTGGGTGAGTATTTCAAAAGATAAGGTACCTCAACGAATTCCATCCATTGGACAGACTTCTGATGGAATACTTTGGTTCTCTGGGAACAACTTCATGAATTTTAACGGTAAAAAGTCCTTCCGGGTTGAACTTCCGGTTAAATCATCAACATGGACCGATGATATAGGCATTACATCTACAGATCATATCTGGGTAGCCCAGGGAGGAACCGGCCTGTTTTGTTATGACGGAAAGAAATGGATACGCTATACTACCTACAACAAACTGGCAAGCAATATGGTAACGAACCTACTGATCGAAAACGATAGCTCGGTTTATATTGCTTCTGACAAAGGGATTTCATTTTTTGACGGCAAGCAGTTCACTCCCCAAATCATTCATCCAGAAATAAACATACAGCGCGAACGTGGATTTCTTCGGAAGTCAACAGATGGTGCACTCTGGATTAACCAGGCTACGCGCGAATGGTATCTGTATGATTTTAAAAACTCTGCAGAAGATCCATCCGTCTTTAAAACCATCGTCTACCATAAAGAAAATAAAGCTCCTCAAACGACTATTGCATTATCAGACCGTGAAATTTCATCCTCGGGCAATGTTATGATTGCATTTAGCGGTATCGATTACTGGAATCAAACCCCGTCAGGTAAAATTCAGTTTTCGCATAGACTGAATCATGAAGCATGGTCTCTTTTTTCAGAAGAAAAATCGAGCGTCTTTCTTGATTTGACTTCAGGAAAGTATATCCTTGAAGTTCGGTCACGTGATCTGGATGGAAATATTGAGCAATATCCGGCCCGGATTTCATTCACCATTCTGCCACCTGTATTTCTGCGCAGTTGGTTCATTCTGACTATTCTTACATTCCTTGGGATTATTGGATGGTTGCTTATTCGCCTTTATATCCGTGACAGGCAGATTCACGAAATGGATCAGTTGAAACTAAGATTGTTTACTGACATTTCGCATGAACTTAAAACTCCCCTAACACTTATATCATTACCGCTCCAAAAGCTACTCGATAGGTCAAATCTGAAAGATGAAACCAAAAATAGCCTTGAACTGATATATACCAATGTTCAAAGACTTTCAAATCTGGTCACCCAGGTGGTAGATTTCCGACGACTCGAAGCAGGCAAAATTCAACTTGAGATAAGTCCTGGCGATCTTATTCTGCATCTCAGAAATATCTCGAACTATTATACTCCTTTGGCACATGAGAAGAATATCACTTTCGAATTCACCTGCAACATTAAGGAGAGTTGGGTAAAATATGATGCGGATAAGCTTGAAAAGATCGTTGTAAACCTACTTTCGAATGCATTCAAGTATACCCCTGAAAATGAAAAAGTGGAATTTATCGTACAAGTTGATCCATCCTCAGAAAAGTTAAATTTTTGGGTAAATGATTCTGGTCCTGGTATTCCACAGGAGATGCAACAGAATATCTTTGACCGGTTTTACAGGCTTCAGAGTGAAAAATTCAATCGTATTCCCGGAAGCGGAATTGGATTGTCGCTGGTGAAAGAATTAATAAGCCTCCATCACGGAACCATAGAAGTAATCAGCGATGGCATTCATGGTACCAGCTTTCATGTGATCCTTCCACTGATTCCAGCAGAAAAAACAAATGACACCAGCCAAAAGATAATTGAAAACTTTGATCTGAGCAAATTTGATTCATCTGAAAAAGCTACGATACTACTTATTGAGGATGAAGAGCCGATGCTACAATTTGTGTCTGCCGAATTGAAAAATTATTTTGAAGTGAAAGGTGTTGGTTCTGTAGAAAAAGCTTATGAATGGCTATCAGGGGAACTCCCTGATTTGATTATTACCGATGTGATGTTACCAGGAATGTCCGGCATAGAGTTTTGCAAAAAACTAAAGGCTGACCAAAACACCAGTCATTTACCGGTTATTTTACTAACAGCACACGACACTGAAAATGATATCGTGGAAGGATTGGCAACAGGAGCCGACGATTACATTACCAAACCGTTCCGTATGAAGGAGCTTCTTGCCCGTTGTTACAACCTTATTGAGAACCGTAAACGATTGAAAGACCGTTTTGCAGAGGATGATGAACTCGAAGGTAAAGCGTATGCCCAAAACCCTGCCGATCATGATTTTCTCGACAAAGCTATTCGATTGGTAAACGATAATCTTGACAATGCTGAGTTTGATGTTCCTCAGTTCTGTCAGTCAATGAATACAAGCAAAACGCTTTTGTATTCCAAACTTAAGGCATTGACCGGCCAGTCGGCTACCGAATTTGTACGTAACATCAGGCTGAAAGAAGCCAAAAAGCTGTTACTGATTAATGGACATCAATATACCATTGCCGAAATCAGCTATAAGGTCGGCTTTAATGATCCGCTCTATTTTTCGCGTTGCTTCAGAAAGTACTTTGGAATTCCGCCTTCAGAGGTAGGGAAAAAGGAATAAATTGATTTCTATACTAAGCAGATAACATAAGTTCATACAGTTCCGATCCAATAACACTAAACCAAAATGTATTTGAATTGAAAAAGTAATGATATCTTCGTCAAATAACTTAAATTCGTCAAACAATACTTAAATATTATGAAACTCAAAGCCTTCCACAAATTATCATACGGAATGTACCTTATTGCCACGGAGTATAAGGGTAAAAAGGCAGGATATATAGCCAACACCACTTTTCAGGTGACATCAGAACCAGAACAACTGGCCATTTCATGTCATAAAAATAATCAAACCACACAGTTCATTCTTGATTCGGGTATCTTCTCCGTTTCTGTCCTGAAGAAAGAAGTGAACATGAAAATCATAGGCGACTTTGGTTTTATGTCTTCAACTGATATCGATAAATTCAATGGGATCAGTGTCACTACAGCTAAAACCGGCGCACCTATAGTCCTTGACAGCTCAGTGGCATGGTTCGATTGCAGGGTAGTGAAGTCGGTCGATTTGGGTTCGCATTATCTGATCATTGGAGAAGTACTTGACTCAGACCTGATTTCGAATGAAGAACCATTGACTTACCAATACTACCGTGAGAAATACAAAATGCTTTCGCCAAAGAACTCACCTACTTTCTTAGAAAAGTCTGCATTGGATGCAGAGACGTCAGCGGTCGCTGTTGATGAGAAAATGCCGGAACCGGAGCATGAACACGTATTTAATGGTGAAAGCTATGTCTGTGCAATTTGTGGATTTACCTATAATCCTGAGGAAGGCGACCCTTCGATGGGTATCCCACCAGGAACAGCTTTTGAAGATTTACCGGAAGATTACAAATGCCCGATCTGTAACGCTGGAAAGGAGTATTTTAAAAAAGCATAAATGGATATCTGCCATTTATTACCAGATGGAAACTGGTTTTGTCGTAACCCCAACAATAAGGCTCATGTTTCCTGAAATTGTTTTATTTTGGCATTCCAAAATTACCTTAAAGAATGAAGAACAAGAACTACAACATCGCATTGACACAACTTTCACTGGATGGATCTCCTGAAGTGAACCTTAAAAAATGTCTGGAATGGATTCGTAAAGCAGCTAAACAGGGAGCAAACGTGATTTGTCTGCCCGAATTATACAGTTCATTCTACTTCTGCCAAAGCGAGAATCACGATTATTTCGATTTGGCCGAACCCCTGTATAACGACTCATATAAGGCTTTCAGCTCACTCGCAAAAGAACTGTGTGTAGTTTTGATTGTGCCTTTCTTTGAAAAACGTACTGCAGGTTTATACCACAATTCGGCTTACATCATTGATACTGATGGTTCTCAGGCTGGTTTGTACCGCAAGATGCATATTCCTGATGATCCATCTTACTACGAAAAATTCTACTTTACACCAGGTGATCTTGGGTTCAAAGCATTCGATACCAAGGTTGGTAAAATCGGAACTTTAATATGCTGGGACCAATGGTATCCCGAAGGAGCGCGAATTACTGCACTTCAGGGAGCCGAAGTACTCTTCTACCCCACTGCCATTGGCTGGCATCCTTCTGAAAAAGAACAATATGGAAAGAAACAATACGATGCCTGGCAAATCGTACAGCGTGGTCATGCAGTTGCCAATGGTATTTTTGTAGCTGCCTGCAACCGTGTTGGATTTGAGAAACCAGTTGAATCATCGGCAGGAATTGAATTCTGGGGAGCCTCTTTTATTGCCGGTCCGCAAGGCGAAATCCTTGCCCAGGCCTCACATGACAAGGAAGAAATAATCATGGCTGAAGTTGATCTTACACTATTGGAAGACGTTCGCCGCAACTGGCCTTTCCTGCGCGACCGGAGGATTGATGCCTATGGAGATATTACAAAGCGATTTATCGATTAAAGAGGATAAACAACGTTTTAATTTCATTTATGAAACCCATTTCATTATGAGACTTAATAAAAAATGGAGCCTTTTGTTCCTTGCTCTATTCTTTATAATTACTGGAATGAGCTGTCGGAGGACAAAAATAGATGTCAATGACAGTTTCGAAGTTTCCCGTCTGAACCATATCTGGACTATGGATAGAATGGAATTACATTCTTATGAAATTCAATCAAAGATCTTTCGTAAAGGGAAACGTGCTGCAAAAATCACCCTGATAACAGGGGATATTGTTGAACCTGCTACGGATAAAGATAAAGCTACAGAGCGTGATGAATTGATAGAAAACAGTTCACTCTTTTCCATCGAGGACAACAAATACGAATATCAATTTAGCATGTTTCTTCCCGAAACTTTTCCCATTGTACCAGTTCGTCTGGTTATTGCACAATGGAAACAGTATTGTTCAGGTTGCGCATGTTCTGAATATAGTCCGATTCTTGCCATAAGGTATGTGTCAGGGAAACTATTCATTACTCTTCAGACTGATAGTGTTCGGCAAACTCTTTATGAACTTAAAGATGAAATTCGCAATCGCTGGTTGGATTTTAAATTTCAGATACGATTTTCAAGGCAAAGCAATGGAGAAGTTACAGCCTATCTGAACGAAAAGAAAATAATAGACTATAAAGGGATGACAAGCTATTCGGAAAGTTGTGGATTCCTCTCAAAAAAGAATAGGTACTATTTCAAAATGGGCTTATATAGAGATAGAATGCCAGAACCTATGTCAATTTTCATTGATGAATACGGGAAAAAAGAAATGACTGTGGCAAATGAACAGCTAACTATTCCCAAATAATAACATTATACCTAACTCAACAAAAGTTTGAAACTAAATAATCCAATGAATACTATATCCCGACGATTCCCTGCTGAATGGGAGAAACATCAGGCTACACTATTATCATTTCCATCTGAAGGTCGTGACTGGCCGGGAAAGTATCATGCCATCAAATGGGCATTTGTTGAATTGATCAAGAAAATAACCACTTACGAACCCTTGATTCTGGTCGTGAAGTCAGACGAACTGCAGCAAAATGTTAAGGTAATGCTCGAACAGGCACATGTTGATCAGTCGGTGATAAGTTATATCATTAAAGATACCAATCGAAACTGGATGCGCGACTCAGGTCCGGCTATTGTAAAAACTGCAAATGATGGATTGGAAGCCATCAAATTTGGATTTACCGGTTGGGCAAAATACAAGAACCACAAGAAGGATCAAGGAATTCCTGAAGCGGTTGCCAGTCATTTGGGTATTCCAATTACGCAAGCCATATACAACAACAAACTTGTGGTGTTGGAAGGTGGTTCTATTGATGTCAATGGACAAGGAACGCTGATAACTACCGAAGAGTGTCTGATGGATCCGGTTCTGCAAGTTCGCAACAAAGCCTTCAAAAAAGAAGATTATGAAAATATATTCCGTGAATACCTCGGAGTAACCAACACCATATGGCTTTGTGAAGGCATTGAAGGCGATGACACTCATGGACACGTCGATGACATTTGTCGCTTCGTCAACCGGAATACGGTGATTGCCGTTCAGGAGAATGATACCAACGACCCGAACCACCCTAAACTGGAAGCAAATCTGAAAATACTAAGGAATGCCATACTCGAAAACGGTGAAAAACTGAATATTGTGACCATACCCATGCCTGGAAGAATTGACTTCGAAGACCTGCGTTTACCTGCAAGTTATGTGAATTTCCTGATGACTAATAGCTGTTTGTTAGTGCCTACCTTCAACGACAAAAACGACTTTAAGGCACTCGGAATATTAACTGATCTATTTCCTGATCGGGATGTAATTGGCATCAATGCAGTTGACTTGGTATGGGGACTTGGAACCCTACATTGCCTAAGTCATGAAATTGCCGGATGATTTGTATAACAAATGATGTTAACTCTGTCTTACTTCTGTCTCGTTTCGATCACTTCAAATTGTTGAGGGTAATTTTTCCTCATGCATAAATCGCAATTCGTCTGAATCCTTTACCGAACCTCCACAATCAACAACCTGGATAAGCAATGAAAGTAACCTGTACTCTGTTCACCTCCCCGATATAAACCCCTACTAAACCCTTCTGTAAATTTGCATGTTTATAGTTTAATCCGGATATGTTTTTTGTAAGTATACTTAGGGTCTGCTGAAAAACTCATAATATTCAGTACTTCAATAAAATGACCGCATTAAACTTAAAATAAGTGCAAGGGAATTTGAATTGAAACTTCAATATTCATGCACCGACCTCTTGTCGTGTGCTATGCCAAAATACTTCTTACCAAAAGTGAAATACATTTCTGCCCTGTTGTGTCGCCTTTAATGAGCCTTTGCCCCTTTAAATTATTAGAAGCTTATTAGAAGGTTATTCGAAGGTTATTCGTTGATATTTCAATTTTGTTCTAATAACCATCGAATAGGTTTCTAATAATTAATGAATAAGTTTCTAATAATTTAAAACTCTGTTAGATGGGCGGTATAGGGGAGAACAAATCAACACTTTAACCTTGAACAGACAATGGTTTTAAGAATCAATACAAGGATAGGAAGAAATCTGATCTGTCAATTTCCACGTTTAAATACCGCTTCAATTGTAATAACTATTTGGATCCATCTGGTTTTTCAGCAGACCATAAATACCTTATTCCAAGGGTTTCACGACAGTAATGAATCTATTCTCTGTCCTGCCTCTGTTTTACCTCTGTCTTATCCTTCTTTTAACAAATTCAATACAAATACGTAACAAATTTGATTCGAATTTGTTACGTATTTGTTAAAAGAAGGATAAGTCAGAGGTAATATACCTTGAACAGCCTATAGGGAACAATTCATCAGGAGAACAGGAGGAAAAAGCAGAAGAATTTCACTTGATGATGTATGGAAATAGCGCCATCTATAACGGCGGAAGATGATTTGAATTATTGCTGGATAATATGTATAAAACTCCTGTTACAGCCTTATCTTACTTTCAATATCTTTCCAACTTAAACAGTTTTCCGGGTGGTCTTCCATCCGTTTAAGCCGTTGTTTTACTATTTCCTGATGCTCCAACGGAATGTCGATATCTGTTTCCGAGGTTTCATCCCAGATAACCCCGCCTAGTTGTAATTTCTCCTTTGGTGAGAGCTGCCGCACAATGTCAATAATCTGGTTCAGACTAACCTGTATGTTTACCTGAAAATGTTGTGTGCTCATGATTACATTATTTTGAACTATTCAGGAATAAACTGTAAAAGTTCGTTCAATTCTCTGGCTGAAAGATTCTCCTTTTCTGATTTGTCGTAAATGGAGAGCAAATAAACAGTCTTTTCCGTAATTATAATATTGGTAATAACCCTTCCTCCGCCTGATCTGCCTTTGCCTTTTGAAGCGATGGCAATACGGATTTTGAAACAATGATTCCCCAATGCTATTCCTTGTTCAGGCTCCTCCCTGAGTTTCTTTATTAAAGATAAAATCTCATCTTTCAGCGATGGATATTTCCTGATAAGCCTTTTGGCTTGTCGTTCAAAGACAGCAATGGATATAACATTAAAGCTCATTCAAAAAGTCTTCGGCGTTTCGGCCTTTCTTTTTTCCTGACTTTATAAGCTTCATCTCTTCAACCGCCTCCTTGATTTCCTCCAATAATAATGCTTTTGCTTCAGTAATGGGCTTGGCCTTAACATAAGAGATGCTCCTCAATACATCCATTAATGAGTCAGCTTTATTGTCGGGTATATCTAATAATACTTTCATTATATTCGTTCAAATGTGTATACAAAGATACTGTATATAAATGGTTTAAAAAAATTAATCCTTTTATATGCAAACACACTTCATAGGGAAAATCAACTATTCAATAAAATTAATAGATATCATAAAAAAAAGCTCCCCGCATTGAGGAGCTTTTTATATCATTCATTCTACAGAATATCAGGCCGCTTCGGTCAGGAAGATATACCGAACCACGACAAGTACAAAGAGCAGGTACATCATCCAATGTACTTTCTGGTATTTACCGGTGATTACTTTCAGGATGGTATAGAATATGATCCCTGCAGCAACTCCATTGGCAATGCTATAGGTAAAAGGCATCATGATGATACACATGAATGCTGGGAAGCCTTCAGTGAAATCTTCAAAGTCGATTTCCTTGATGGCAGAAACCATCAGCAGTCCTACAATGATCAATGCAGGAGCAGTAGCTGCACTAGGGATCAGCAGGGCGATTGGTGCCAACACAAGGGCAAACAGGAATAGGATACCTGTAGTCACAGCGGTAAGCCCGGTACGACCACCTTCACCGATTCCGGCAGCACTTTCAACATATGCGGTAACCGTACTTGTACCCATCAGAGCACCGAAAGATACCCCAAACGCATCGACAAGCATCGCTTTTCCGATCTTGGGAGATTTGCCTTCCTTGTCGATTAAACCGGCTTTATTGGCTGTTCCGACAAGCGTTCCGAAGGTGTCGAACAATTCGACGAAGGTGAAGGTAAACACTACCGTCCAGATACCCATGCTTAAGGCACCTCTGATATCAAGTTCAAACACGGCAAGGTGAGAGAAATCAGGAAGGGAGAACGGTGAGAAACCATCTGCAATCTTGGTTACTCCCATCGGAATACCGATAATGGTAGCCACTACGATTCCGATAAGCAGCGAACCTTTCACCCGAAGTGCCATTAATGCGGCTGTAATGACGAGCCCGATCAGGCAGAGCAACATATTCATGTCTTTCAGACTACCCAGACCAATGTTCCATTCGAAGAACATCAGACCTGACTGACCATTGTGAGCCTGCATATTGGCAAGTGTCAGAGGGATAACGTTGGCCGAAGCAACCATGATTCCTGACAGTTTCAGTCCGATAATGGTTATAAACAAACCAATACCCACTGTAATTGCTACTTTCAACGATTGAGGCACAGCCACCACCAGGATCTGCCGCACCTTGGTAAGGGTCAGTAAAATGAAAATCAACCCTGAGATGAAAACAGCACCAAGTGCAACCCTCCAGGGCATTCCGACACCGGCTAAAGCAACAGTTGCAAAGAAGGCATTCAGTCCCATTCCCGGAGCCAAAGCAATCGGGAAATTGGCAACCAATCCCATAGCAATGGTAACGAATCCCGCAGCGATAGCGGTGGCAAAGAAGACGGCATTTTTATCCATCCCGGTAGCCGAAAGAATATTCGGGTTCAGGAACAGAATGTAGGCCATGGTCATGAAGGTGGTGATACCCGCAATGATCTCGGTACGTACAGTCGTTTTATTCTCCTGTAGTTTAAAGAATTTGGTAATGAATTTCATATCCGTTCAGATTTAGAAAGTGTATTTCATTGCGACAGTAGGCTGAACAGCAAATCCCTGTAATCCGCCAAAGTTCCAGCGAAACCTTACCTCGCTACCTGCTGCGAAATGGCTGTTGAAATTATACCAAAGTTGAGGTTCGGTAAGAAATGTGAATTTGGATACTTCAATAATTGGTACTCCGGCAGTAGTAGTTCCAGTTTGATAGGAATTGGTTTCTTTCCAGAAATCAGCAAAACCATCAAATTTCAATTTGTTCTTTAAGAAATTCACATACCAGACACCGGTCAGCTGGAACGAGGCATTCGTTTTACCGCGTATATTTTTGTACAAAGTTTCAAAAGTAAACCCTTTGGAGAAATCTTTGGCATTCCATGAATATTCAACACCACCCAGGTAGGCATCATTGATCGTGTAGGCGATTCCATTATCCTGATATTGATTATTTGGCATATACTGGCCAAAACCACCATTGTATTCAATGTGAGCGGCAAAAGGTGATTTTGCAATGGTCCATGAATGAGAAATTTCCCAGTAAGCCATATCCACTCCTTTTACTCCGGCTTCGTCATAATTCATATCAATGAAAAAGAACGTACTTCCGTGCTTGTCAGGTTTAAACATTTCGACAGTTGTGGTCAGAAAATTACCACTACTGCTGCCCAGGTGGTATAGTGTCTGGATATTTTGGGCATTCGCACCCAGGGTGAACAAAATTACAGATAAGGCAAGCACCAATTTCTTCATAGACTAATCTTTAAGTTGTTTGTTTAAATGAGCGCCAAAAATAGTTAAAAAAGCATTTCTGATTCTTTATTGTCATTTCTACAGCCTGATTTGTTACCAACATCTTTCTAACAATACTTCTTTATCTTGAATTTCAATTGTTTAGAGCAAATCGTATTTATACCTGAAAATTTTTGCTTATATTCATACGCTGTAAGCCATCGATGAAAGTTAGGTTCATATAGAACTATTGTCTTATTTTTAGCGTTCTTAACAGAAATGATCAAACACTATGAAACAGATTTCAAGACGACATTTTCTTCAGGCCGGAATAATCGGAGCCGCTGCCATCACCACTGGATTCACTTCTATTGCATCAGTTACTGCAGTCAGTTCAAATATCGATAAGGTTAAACTTGGAAAAACCGGTCTTTTGGTTCCTCGTCTGGCTCTTGGAACCGGAACTCATGGCGGAAACCAGTCCTCGGATATGACCCGTATGGGAGTCGAGAATTGGATTAAAGTAGCACGCCATGCCCAGGAAAGGGGAATGACTTTCTATGATGCTGCCGACCTATACGGCTCTCACCAAAACGTAAAAGAAATCCTGAAATATGTCTCCCGCGAGAAAGCAACATTGCTCTCCAAGATCTGGACCCGCTCTGAGAAGTGGAATCAGGATACTCCTTCACTGACCATTGACCGTTTCAGAAAAGAAACAGGATCGGAGTATTTCGATATCCTGTTGCTCCATTGCATGACAAACAACAAGTGGCAGGAAGAAAAGAAACCCTATATTGAGGCCCTTTCATTAGCCAAGCAAAAAGGGATTATTAAATCAGTCGGTCTTTCATGTCACAGTTTTGATGCTCTGAAAGTTGCAGCCGAAGATCCATGGGTGGATGTGATCCTGGCACGGATCAATCCTGAAGGGGTTATCATGGATGCCAGTGCATCGGAAGTGATGGCTGTACTCCAGAAAGCTCACGACAATGGGAAAGGCATCATCGGAATGAAAATATTCGGCGAAGGAAGGTTCACCGAAGAGGCACAACGCGAAAAGTCACTCCAATATGCCATCGGAAGTAAAAACATCGACTGCATGACCATTGGCATGAATACCATCGAACAGGTGGACGAGAACGTGAACAGAATCATGCGTATTGTCGGTAAAGCATAAGAAGGCAGTCATTTGTAGTCATTGATGGTCAATAGTTTCACGTCATTAATAGTCAACTGGTTTGTTGGATGATTTTCTATAACAATATATGAATATGAATGACCATAAATGACAACAAATTACAAGACATAAGCTTGAAATCTGACTCAACTATACTATGAAAAACGATAAACTCATTGCCCTTTACGCTCAGTCGTTCAAAGATAACTGGTCGACACCTGCCTTTTCCGACTTCCAGGGTACATCTGTAACTTATGGTGAAGCGGCTCAGATCATCAGACAGATACATTGTTATTTCCGCGAAAGCGGTCTTCGTAAAGGGTCCAAAATAGCCTTACTTGGACGAAACTCATCCAACTGGGCCATTTCGTTTTTAGCCATTGCAGGATATGGCGCTGTCTCAGTACCTGTACTGCCCGATTTTAATCCTGAAGATGTTACGCATATCCTTAACCATTCCGAAGCAGTATTTCTGTTTGCAGCCGACAGCTTGTTTGAAAAGATTGATAGTGCGACCATTCCTCTCCTGACAGGTGTTGTAAGCCTGACAAACTTCTCAGCACTATCCTTTAAAAGTCAGTCTGAGAAAGAAAGATGGGGCAGTTGCTTTTCGCTTGAACATGCCGGAATATCAAGTCCGGAGAACTTTGAACTGGATGAATATGAGGGGAAAGACCTCAGCATCATATCCTACACCAGCGGGACATCAGGATTCACTAAGGGAGTGATGATTCCTGCGCAGAGTCTGTTATCCAATATCATCTATGCACAGGAACATATGCCGCTAAAAGCAGGAGACCGGATTGTTTCCTTTCTGCCTATGGCTCATGTTTTCGGTCTGCTATTCGAATTCCTTTTCCCTGTTTCAGTAGGCTGCCACGTTACTTTTCTCTCGAAAGCCCCCACTCCGCAACTCATCATCAAAGCCTTTCAGGAGGTAAAGCCAAAGCTGATCCTGTCAGTACCCCTGGTCATCGAAAAGATCTACAGCAAACGGATAAAGCCTGCACTCGATAAACCTTTGATGAAATTCCTGCTGCGAGTACCAGGTATAAAGCAGCTACTGTATAAAAAAGTACGTGCCAGTCTTATGGAAACTTTTGGAGGCAACTTTCACGAAATTGTCATTGGTGGTGCACCCCTTAATCATGAAGTAGAAGCCTTTTTCCGAAAGATCAGGTTCCCCTTCACCATCGGCTATGGCATGACCGAATGCGGTCCTCTGATCTCTTATGAGCCCTCCACGAGTTTCAGGCAGTCTTCAGCAGGAAGATTAGTTGACCGCATGGAAGTGAGCATTGACTCCGATGATCCGTACAAACAGGTGGGCGAAATCCTCGTACGAGGCACCAATGTGATGGCGGGCTATTACAAAAACGAAAAGGCAACGTCAGAAGCCATCGACAGCGAAGGCTGGCTACATACAGGCGATCTGGGAATTATCGATGCCGACAATTTCATCTACATCAAAGGCCGAAGCAAAAACATGCTGCTCGGGCCATCGGGACAAAACATCTATCCCGAGGAGATGGAAGTAAAACTTTGCAATCTCCCCTACGTGCTGGAGTGCGTGATCACTATGCGTAACGAAAAGCTGGTAGCCTATGTTTTTCCTGACCCTGAACGGATTGAACAGGAAAAGCCATCTGAAGAACACTTAAATGAAATCATGGCACAGAATTGCAAACAAGTCAATAAGAAACTTCCAAGATTTTCGCAACTGAGTTCTATCATCCTGGTGGACAAAGAATTTGAGAAGACCCCCAAACGAAACATTAAACGGTATCTGTATACCTAAGGACTCCATCTCTTTTTGAAAGATGGAATCCCTTTTCAGTCCTAAAATTCATACCTTTACACTAAGAATTTAAAACAGGGATATATGAAACAATTGACTCTAAATATCAACGACAATAATTTCAAGACTTTCTTAGAGTTTGTAAAGACATTGGATTATGTAGAAATACAGGAAGCTGACAACTCAATGGACCAACTGCAAAACAGCCTCAAACAGGTGAAGATGATGCAGGAGGGTAAAATTCAAAAACAAATGGCCAAAGACTTTTTGAATGAGCTATAATGTAATCCCAACGCCTGACTTTAAAAGGTTATTCAAAATACTTTTAAAGAAATACCCATCTTTAAAAAGCGACCTGAATGAGCTAATTGAAGTACTTTCTGCAAATCCTGAAACTGGTACTTCTCTTGGTCATGGCGTTTATAAAATACGGTTGGCCATTTCATCAAAAGGCAAAGGAAAGTCTGCAGGAGCAAGGGTAATCACTTTTATTGTTACTAAAGACAATGAAGTTTATCTTGTATACATTTACGATAAAAGCCAACTTGAAAACATTACAAAACAACAAGTATTTGAATTGCTCAAGAACGCACAACTGTTGTAAATGTCTGAAGGACAAAGTCCTCCAAAAAACGTTATGTTGCTTCCAATATAGTCCTTACTATTCCTTAATAACCACTTCTTCGGAATACCTCCCCGAAGCTGAAATCAGCCTTACAATATAAACTCCACTTTTAAGAGAACTTACATCAATGCGATGCAGAGTTGAGCCGCCTTCCAGGCATTCTGTCTTTACCAATTCCCCTTTTACAGAGTACAATTCGAGGGTGTAAGCTTCTTCATTTGTTGAGTTTGACTGAATAATCAAATCACGGGAAACCGGATTAGGAAATACCGTGAACAGAGAGTTTTTATCTAGTTGTATGAAACCGTCAGGGTAAGTAGTGATCGTATCACAACGAGTTTTTTCAAACTGATAGAAACCCAGATCAGGATCAGAGTAACACCTCAAAGCTCCAAGACCAGGCATATCCATAATACAATCAGTATATTGGGGAAATAGGTACATCGTACTTCCAATCTTTTCGATAATAGGCCATCCATCGAACCCCCAGTCAGACCCTTTCTTATGGGTAGCGTAATAGGCTTTAAGCGAATGATTGTTTATCGTAACAGAAAAAACCGAATCGATACTACTCCAGCCATACGGAGTTTTATCAACACAATAATTTGGCATTTCAGAATAAAGCAATATCGAATCACCTTTAGAAAGTGAAAAGTTATACAAAACATGGAACTCTCCGCTTTTCCAATAGGAAATTGTATCACCATGCTGGTAAAGGTATTCATATCCCATAGGAAATGGAATTCCCCCATATCTGTAATTTGTCTTTTGAATAACTTTTACTCTTTTCCCTTCAATAGTTGAGTCTTTAATGCAAGTATGTTTCACGTAATTTGCCATCGGTGGCATAAAACTCACATATTGTGAATAATACCATTCGGCGCCTATGGGTGCAAATTCGCTTTGAGTAAAACCTTTCAGGCAACCGATTAACATTAAAAGTAATATTCCTGATATTTTCATGGTTTAAAGATGTTATTCCTTAGCATTTGGCTTTGCTTATAAATTGAAATAACTATATGATGCCTGATCCGACCACTTTTCTTAAATACCAATGAAACTAGGAAAGAGATCAGTACAATAT
>Ga0118677_10003993_pt1 | contig 27251 bp, 27 predicted proteins | sample AliMusrvi5mmetaG_FD_86154 | JGI IMG/M metagenome (GOLD analysis project Ga0118677, IMG submission 86154) | reverse complement strand
GACCAGGACATAGACATCTCGAACCCGGCAGATATTGAGTGGGCACTGGCCACGCGCTTCCAGGCAGACACGGACATGCTGGTCCTCAAAGACCAGCCGGCCAGCTCGCTCGACCCGTCGGCGCGGCACGTGCCGGGCGGCAAGAGCCGCTCCGCCAAGCTGGGGCTCGACGCCACGGTCAAGTCGGGGCCCCCGGCGCTCTACCGGAAGGTGACGGACTGAGGCCAGGACCCAAATGAAGCTCTCCCCCTCCCAGCGCGCCATCCTCTCCGGCAAGAAAGGCCGTGGCGCGGCCAAGGCCATGGAGATCCTCGCCGCGCTGGGCCGCATCCACGGCGCGGCCGACATGGTGCCGGTCACTTCCGTCCAGGTCTCCGGCGTCAGCTACAACAACATCGGCGAGCACGGCCTGGCGTTTTTGGAAGAGTGGGCCGGCATGGGATCGCGCGCCGTGGTCACCGCCACCATGAACCCGGGCGGCGCGGACCGCCGCATCTGGAAGAGCCTGGGCTTCCCCGCCGCCTTCGTGCGCAAGCAGGAGCGCGTCATCAAGGCCCTCGAGGCCCTCGGCATAACGCCCACGCTCACCTGCACCCCCTACCATGTCGGCGTCGTGCCCAAGCTCGGCGAGCATGTGGCCTGGGCCGAGTCCTCGGCCGTCTGCTACGCCAACTCCGTGCTCGGCGCCCGCACCAACCGCGAAGGCGGGCCGTCCGCCATAGCCGCGGCCCTCGCCGGCTGCACCCCGCGCCACTCCCTGCACACCGACGCAGGCCGCCGCCCCACCCGCATCGTCAAGGTCGGCTGTCCCGTGCCCACGGCGGCTGACGCCGGAGCCTTGGGCTACCTCATCGGCCGCCTTGTCAGCCCGGACCCTGGAGGAGGCGTGCCCTTCATCCAAGGCGTCGAGCCGCCCTCCGGGCTGGAGCGGCAGGCCTGGCTCAAGGCCCTGGGCGCGGGCATGGCGGCCTCGGGCTCGGTCGGGCTCTTCCACCTCGACGGCGTCACGGCCGATGCCGTCGCGCTCGGCTCCCGTCTGACCAAGGGCGTGAAGGTGAAAAGCGTTATCAAGGAACTCGGCGAAGGCTACCGGGCACTGCACCGCGGGCAGGGAAGGCTCGACCTCGTGGCCTTGGGCTGCCCGCACGCCTCTCTCGACGACCTCGCGCGCATCGCGCGCCTCCTGCGCGGCAAAAAGGCCAAGGTCCCCTTCTGGATCTTCGTGGCCGAAGCCGTGCGCCTACAGGCGCAGGCTGTCGGCGTGGCCGCGTCCCTGGAGCGCTGCGGCGCGACCTTGGTGGCCGACACCTGCATGGTGGTGGCGCCCTTGAAGGACCTCGGCATCCGCATATTGGCCACGGACTCGGCCAAGGCGGCCTTCTATCTTGCCTCCCATCACGGCGCGAGCGTCTATTTCGGCCCGCTGGAGCAGAACGTCGCGGCCGCGCTCAAGGGCGCTTGGCCGAAGGACCAGCATGCCTAGAAAGACCCTCAAGGGCCGCCTCATCTACAGCGGGAAAGGATCGGGCCGGGTCCTGAAGTCCGATGTTCCCCTGGGCCTCTTCGGCCACCTTGACCCCAAGACCGGGGTCTATCACGAGGCCGGCCACCCCCTCGACGGCAAATGCGTCAAGGGCCGCATATTGGCCTTCCCGCGCGCCAAGGGCAGCACGGTCGGCTCCTACATCCTTTACGCCCTGCGCAAGACCGGAAAGGCCCCGGCCGCCATCCTGTTGCGCGAATGCGACACCATCGTGGCGGTGGGCTCTATCATCGGCTCCATACCCACGGTGGACCGCGTCGACATCGCGGCGCTGCCGGACGGCGCTTTGGTCAAGGTCGAGGGCCGGGAGGTATCCCTTGCGTCCCATTAACGTCTTCGTCAAGCTCGGCGGGTCCTTCATCACGGACAAGGCGGTCACGGACAGCCTGAAGGGGTCCCGGATCACAGCCGCGGCCCGCATGCTGAGCAAGGCCGTCGCTCTGGCCGCTCGCCGCGGCCGGCCCATCCGCCTGGTCCTGGGCCATGGCGCCGGCTCCTACGGCCATATCCTGGCCAAGAGGTACTCGGCGGTCGCGGGCGTCCATCCCAAGCACGGTTGGGAAGGGCTTTTCCGCATCCGCGAGTCCATGACGCGCATGAACCTGGAGTTCGTCCGGCATTGCAACCGAGGAGGGCTCTTCCCGGTGACGGTCTCGCCCTTCGCCATCGCGCGGGCCAAGGACGGTTCCCTTTCTGGCATCGAGACCGGCTGCATCGAGAGCTTGCTCGAACGCGGGCAGGTCGCCCTGCTCCACGGCGATGTGGTGCTGGACTCCGAGCGCGGCTTTACCATCGCCTCCACCGAGGCCCTTTTGAAGGCCCTAAGCCGCCATGTCCGGTTCGACCGCATCGTCATGGTCTCGGATACGGACGGCGTGCTCGACAGCAGCGGCGCCACCATCCCGCGGCTTCGCCGGGCCGACCTCGGCCGCCTCGGCCGCGTCGTGGGCGGCTCGGCCGCCCCGGATGTCACGGGCGGGATGCGCGGCAAGGTCGCCGCGCTCCTGGCCATCCTCGCGCGCGGCGGCGGGCAGGCACGCATCATGCGCTGCGACGGCCGCGCGGAGAACCTGCTCAACGCCGTGCTGGGTGAAAGCGGCGGCGGTACTTTAATCCAAGCCTAACAGGTTCGCTTCAACGCCGTTCCCTGCGCGCCCAGACACGAAGTGTCTGGGCGCCACCGCCCCGCTTCGCGGGGCGGCAGAACCTCTTAGGCCGGGCCAATCGATTTAACCTTGACATTCCCGTTATGCCTGTTATAATAACAGTGTATTAACGGAGGCGTCCATGGTAAAATTCCTCACCAGAGTCGGCAACAGCGAGGCGCTCGTCATAGACAAGGCGATACTCTCCCTTCTTCATATATCCGAGGCCACGCCCCTGGAGATCACCACGGACGGCAAGAATCTGGTCATCTCGCCGATTTCAGAACCCAGCCAGGTCAAAGAGGCCACAAAGGCCTATCATGCCGTAAAGAAGCGGTTTGGCCGCGCATTGAAACGGCTGGCGGACTGATTGTCACCGCGATTCCTCTTGCTGGTGGAAGGCGGGACGCTGATCGAGCCCTAGAACCCGAAAGTCGGCCCGTTGCAGACCGGGGTCTGTATCCTGTTGCGGTGGGCCGCGGCCTCTTTGACCTTCGGAGCGAGATACGCGCAGAGTGCGTCGCTGTCTTTCGAGCCTTCGTCGAGCCCCTTGAGCAGGTAGTAGGTGAATATCCCGTGCCTTTCATCCTGAAGGCTTTGGGCGATCTCGTCCGTCTGCGCCGCCGCCAAAACCGTCGTGTTCGGCTGGGCGGCCCCCAAGTGGACCGTCACCAGCGGGCGGGCGCCCTTCTCGCGCACCGAGCGCGAGCCGGTCCCTGAGAAGCAGGCGTCCATCGCCACCAAAACCTGCTTCGACTTGAGTTTTCCCAAGGCCCCGTAGACGCTGTTGAGAGATAGGGCGGTCTGCTCCAGGAATCTCGGGTCGCCGTCCCAGGAGAGAAGATAAGCGTCGCCCTTGGCGGGCTCGGGAGCGCCGTGGCCCGAGAAATAGAAATACACCCTGGAGTCCTCGGAGACGTTCTTCGGCAGCCACGAATCCAGGTAGCCCCTCAGCTTTCCGTAAGTAGCTTCCTTGCCTTTCAGTTGGATGACGTTCTTCTTGGGGACGCCCAAGGCCCTGAGATACGCGGCCACGGCGTCCGCGTCGCGTTCGGCGAACTCGGCCTGCGGCACTTCGGCGTCGTTGTAGAACTCCACGCCGACCACCACGGCGAAATCATGCGGGCGTTCCGGCCGGGGTGCGAACAGCGGCCGGTCCAGGCTCGGCACGGCCTCCGGAGGTGCGAGCCTGGGGCTTTCCGCGTAGGAGATCATGCTCCTGGCCGGCGCGGCCGCGGGGGCCGTATCAAGGCTGCTCAAATCGACCTCGATAGGCTTCTGCGCGACGGCCTTCTTGGTGGGCAGCGCGGCATAGGTTTTGCCTAATACGTCGAACTCGGCCGAGACCACGGTCAGCTTCGAGCCCTCATGCTGGAAGACGAGGCGCGGAGTTGCCTTTTGCAGGGCCTCGTCGAAATCCTGCGCTGTTTCATTCGGAATGCGCTGGGTGAGAAGGAAGTTCTGCTCAAAACCGTTCTCGTGGAAGTAATGGGGGTCGGAAGCGAGCTTGATTCCGAACACCTGCCTGTCGGCATCGTAAGCGGTCTTGACGACCTGGGGCTGGCCGAAGAGCGCGCCCAAGGCATCCTGGAGTATCTCGTTGCCGCGATAGGGAGATAGGCGATACTCGCCTACCCGGCGGTTGTGGTCTGCCAAGGACTGCTGGTATTCCCGTCTCGCGTCCTCAACCCGATTTTCGAAGCGGCTTTGGCTTTCGTATTTGCTCTGGGTGAAGACCGGCGGAACCGCCGGCTTTTCCCCGACAGAATTCTCAAAATCCCTTTTGGCCGCCTCTGAGACGGCCGCGGCCAAGGTCTCCCATACGGAATGCGTCTCGGCGTAAGACTCCGGGGGCAGGGGAACGGTCGGATGAGTTCCCCCTTGCCATACAATCCTTCCCCCCGCAAGCTCGTCTATTGCCCGCTGCTTCGCGGCCTCGGCGGCCTTTCTGGCCTCCTCCGCAGCCAGCTCGGCCCGCTTGCGGGCTTCCTCCGCGGCCTGTGCAGCTTTCAACTCCCGTTCCCTTGCCGCCAAGGCCCCAAGTATTTCATCTTTCGGGCAACGCGACGATGCGTCCCGGCAGGTTACGGCGTCGGCAGTCTGGCCGATCCTGTTCTTGTACAGGGGGTCCGCTCCCGCCTCCAGCAGGTATTTGACCTCGGCAAGTCTGCCCTTGGCGGCCGCCGCGTAAAGAGGCGTCAGGTCGAAAGGCGCGATGGGGCCGAGCTTCGCGCCGCGCTTGACCAGGAATTTCACCACGCCCAGGTGGCCGCTTCTGGCCGCGGCATAGACTGGCGTCACGCCGTCGCTGGCGTAGGAATTGACGTCGGCATCCCTGGAGATCAAAAGCTGAACTGCCGCCAAGTCCCCTTCAGAAGCCGCCTCAAGCAGACGGCTGTTGAGGTCGGAGGAAGACCAAGCGAAGGCCGGCAGCATGAGGATCGCGGCGGCGGAAAAAACAGTTCTAGTCATGGCATGCCTCTTAGAAGTTGTAGGTAAGAGAAATCCTCTGCGCGGTCCCGACGCTGCCGTAGGGGACGAAGGCGTAGTCCACGTTCATCCCCTCGTAGCCGATGCCGATGCCGATCGATGCGCCGGTGAAGCCTGTGATGCCTTGGGCCGTCTGCGAGCTATACCCCGCGCGTCCGGCGAACCTCCACGATTTTCCGCCGACCAAAAGGTATTCGGTGCCTATGTTTGCGTAGGGGTTGTTGTTCTTGGGGGCGTCCACGTCCAACGCCACCAGCCAGTTGGATGTGATCCGGTATGCGCCGCCGGCTCCGGATTCCAGTAGAGGGCCGTGGCGTCATCAGCCACGGCGCTATAAGCGCCGCCCATGGCGGCGGCCCTGGCGCCGACGCCGAGGTTTAGGAAATCAGCGGCGGTAGTGCCTGCGGCGGAGGAAGTGAAATCGGCGGCGCCGGCATGAACGGCAGCCAAGGCCAGCGTAGTCGAGATGAAGAATCTTGTCATCGCTCCACGATGGCCTTATAGGTTTCGCTCTTGCCCGACGCTTTGACGAAGATGAAATAGACGCCGCTTGCGACATCCCGGCCTGACTTGTTGGTGGCGTCCCAGGCTGCTGTCCCATCGGCGGCGGTGGTGAGTTCTTTGACGAGTTGGCCGGTCAGGGTGTAGATGCGTATCTCGGTATTGGGCGGGCCGAGGAAGCGCATCTGGTGCTGGCCGCGGGAGGGGCGCAGGGGGTTGGGGCCGATCTTGAATTGGGAGACGCTGGTAAGCAGGGTGGCCTGCATGATTTGGAAGACGGAGAGGTGGTCGCTGATCGCGGTTACCGCTTGGGTGAGTGGGTCTACGGTTGAGGCCAAGGGAACCCAGACGCCGGTGGTGGTGTCACAGCGGGCGATGACGAAGGAGCCTGGGGTGAAGGCGGTGACGTTGGCGTTTTGGTAGGACATGCTTAGGCCGACGGGCTGTGAGGGTTCGATATTGGGAGAGAGAGTGGCTTCGAGGCCGATGTTGGTGGGGGTGAGGTTTTCGGCCGGCGAGGCGCTGCAGGTGAGGCTGGCTGGGGTTTGCAAGGTGATCTGGACGGGCTGGGTGTAGGCGCCGGCGGGTATTTGGACCGTCGAGGGGCCTGCGACGCCTTGGTAGACAAAGGTTCCACTGGAAGTGCCTATGGTCATGGAAACAGGGGGAGCGAGGAATAAGAAGCCGCTGGACAGGACTGCGGTGTTGGGGCCGGTGGTGACGGTGACGTCCCAGTAGCCCGTGGCCGCGGCAAAGAGATTAAGGTAACAGGTGATGGTGCTTGAACTGACGACGGAGACATTGCTCCCCTGGATTGGAGATTGACCGGCCATGGTCAGAGCCACCGTGTCGCCAGGAACGAAGCCTTGACCTGTGATGGTGACCGAAGCTGAATTTGTGCTGATGACTGAACTTGGAGCAATGGATTGAATGGTGGAAGCTAGGATTTGGAACCCGTTAGTAAGAATCGCCATGTTCGGCCCGCTGGTAATGACGACGGTCCAATAACCCGTAGTCGCGCTGAATAGATTGAAATTGCAGGTGATGGTGTTGGAGTTGACGACGCTGACGTTAGCCCCCGGGATCGGCGGCTGGCCGGACATGGTCGAGGCCGACGTCTCCCCTCTTTCTAGGCCAATGTGGACTGGTGTTTAACGAGGGCTAGATTTTTTAGCATAGCCGTGTGTCTTTCAGCAAACTCTCGTGGCGTTAAGCCGTCGAGAGAGCTGTGCGGTCGTTCGTTGTTGTAGTCTTTGCGCCAAGCCTCGATGATCGTCTGAGCCTCGGCCAGCGTGAGGAATTGATTGTCGTTGAGGCATTCCTCACGCAGCCGCCCGTTGAAGCTCTCAATGAACGCATTCTCGTTCGGCTTGCCAGGCCGGATGAAGTCGAGCTTCACGCCGTTGCGGTAGGCCCAGGCGTCCATCTCGTTGCTGGCGAACTCGGGGCCATTGTCGCAACGGACTCCGGCCACCTTGCCCTGAAGCTCGAATAAACGATCCAGGATCTGCGTCACGGCCTTGCCGTTGAGCCCGAAGGCCACCTCTATGGCCAAGCATTCCCTCGTGAAGTCGTCCACGATCGTCAGCATCTTCAAGCGCCGGCCAATCCGCAGCCAATCCCACACGAAATCGATCGACCAGACCTGATTGGGACCCGTAGGCGTGGGCAAGGGCACCCGCACCGCTGAAGCCTGCTTCTTGCGCCGCTTGAGCCTTAGGGAGAGCTTTTCCTCAACGTATAGCCGCTGCACGCGTTTCTTGTTCACTTTCCAGCCCTCCCGCCGCAATAGCTGCCAGATCCGGAAGCCGCCGAATCGTCGGCGCTTTGCCGCGAGTTCGCAGATGCGGACCCGCAGCAACTTGTTCTCGGCGCTCTCGGGCAGCCGCTGATACTGCCAGGTAGCTCGACAGAGCCTCACCAGCTCGCACGCCTTGCGTTGGCTGCGGCCCAAGCCTTCGACCGCGTAATGCGCCGCGGCCCGACGCTGCTTGGGCCTTAGAAGTTTTTTGTGAGCAGCTCCTTGACCGTGTCGATGTCAAGGATGAGCTCGGCCACCTTCATCTTGAGCCGCCGGTTTTCTTCCTCGAGCGCCCGCATCTTCTTGATGTCGGGAACCGTCATCCCGGCGTACTTCGTGCGCCAGGCATAGAACGTGTTGGGGCTGACGCCGTATTTGCGGCAGAGTTCGTCCGTCTTTGCGCCTGCCGCCGCTTCCTTCAAGATCCCTACAATCTGCTCTTCCGTATATCGCTTCCGTGCCATTTTGTGGCCTCCGTTGGTCTATCCTAGCACCTCGGAAACCCAATTCACAGTGGCCTAGTTACGTGGGGAGACGTCAACCCAAGACAAGGTTGGCGTTCATGCCAATAGATAATGGGGGCTTGAATTCAAGGACTCTGTTGTTGCCCTCATCTGCCACCCACACATCCCCTGCGCCGTCCACGGCAACGGCCACGGGACTGTGCATGCCAGACGTGGATGCGCCGTAGCTGTAGACACCGGATGTGAAAATGGGCTGACCAAGGACAAGGCTAGCCTTCATGAGTTGGGAGAATGGGGGCTTGAATTCAAGGACACGATTGTCGCTAAAGTCTGCCACCCACAGATTCCCTGAGCCGTCGACAATAACGCCATCGGGGTGGTACATGGTATCCTGGAATGTACCGTAAAAAGTGGTGGATGCCAAATTGCCCTGGCCAAGGACAAGGCTTGGGTCCATGCCACTGGAGAGTGGGGGCTGGAATCCAAGGACTCGATTGCCGCCAAAGTCTGCCACCCACAGAACCCCCGATCCGTCCACAGCAGCACCCGTGGGGCCGGAAAACCAACCAGGGAAACCGGATGTAAAATTGGGCTGACCTATAACGATGTCGGCCAAACCGGTCTGGATCGTTCCCCACGCCGTGGCGGCTAGCGTCAACCCCGATAAGGTCAACAAAAAAAATGCCAGCATCCTTCGGGGAATAGATTTAATGCGCAAGGACAGACTCCCTTCGAGCGCATCGGCTAAAACGCATAGTTCGGTGCTCCTCCCACGATCCTTAGTTCCTCATCGCTTGTGACGTCGATGTTACAGAACCCCAGATTTCAGCCGGTGTATTACACGCTCTTTGGATCTCTGTTCTAAACCCTTGCAGATTTTTGGGAATTTGCAGGGCAGACAACACTCTGCGCGTATCAGGGCAATGCCCAGAACTAACATGGCCAAGACCGGAAACCCCCACCGGATCCAGTCACAGCATAGGCAGATTAAGGAATTCAAGGCCCAGAGATGGATGACTAGTATCCCGAGTATCGCGCAAGACAAGGCAAGAAAATGCGCTTTAAAAATTGTGGGGAGAAATTCAAAAAAACCGCATGGAGAGAATTTGTCGCATGGGTTACATGGATTCCATCCTAGTGGCAGGACTTTGTCGATGCCGATCTCTCGTTCCAATCGGGACATGACGGCCTGTAGGACGCGATAGTTGTTGCTCAACGCTAGGACGTAATATAGTGCCCAACCTAGAATAGTAAGGGCACCCAGCGCGGCCGCTGTTAAAATGAGCGCGTCGTGCGGTGACAGAACAGGAGAAGTGGTTTTGGATAAGGCGCATCCATATCCTCCGACGGCTGTCACTAAAGGAATCAGTATCTTAATGAATTCTTGATCTAGCGACCTGATATGCTGAAGCAAAACGCGATGATAGGCCGCCATAATTTCAATTTCAGAAGCACTTGCGTTATGAGGATCAGTGCCTGGAGCAATACGGCGCAACAGGTCGCGTAATAAATCCCAGATGTTAGACATGAGTTCCCCTTAGCACTATCGCCGGCGGCCGCAATAGGACATCAACGATCGGCAATTCTTCAAACAGCGTCAATATCCATCCGCACATTGTGACATCAAATCCGAATTTCACAGGATACCATGCTCCCGCCTTCCAGTCAATGCCAAATAAGCATAATAATAATCCGCTTATTTGGCATCTTGCTACCAGGTGGTCAGGAGCCTAAAATGCTCCTAAGGACACCATGGAAGACATCTACGCGCACATCGGCCGCCGCGTGCGGGAGGGACGTCGGCCACCTCGAAAGAGGCATCAAGAAGCCCAGCCTGCGCACCATCCAGGGCCTCGCAAAAGTCTTCGCGATAAAATGCGGCGATTTATTGGACGAACCACTGCCCCGCCAGCAGCCCTATCCCATCGAAAAGAAGTTCACCCAATCCGTTCGGCAGTCCAAACGCCTCGTCGGCAAGTAAGGCCGGATTCAGGTGCCGTACCGCCGCTTGCGCCGCTGGTAGGTCCTGATGGCCCGCCAGAGGTCTATCCGCCGGAACTCCGGCCAGAACACGTCCGAGAACGACAGTTCGCTGTAGGCGCCCTGCCACAGCAAAAAACCGCTGGTGCGCTCCTCGCCGGAGGTCCTGATGATGAGGTCGGGCTCCTGCTTGGGCAGGTGCGCCGTGTACATATGCTCGGAGATCATCTTCTCGTCGATGCCCTCCACTGCAATCTTGCCCTCCTTGGCCTTGAGGGCGATCTGTTTGGCCGCATCCACGATCTCGGCGCGGCCGCCGTAGGCCAAGGCGATGTTGAGAAAATGCCGGTCGTAGTCCCGGGTCAGCGCCTCCGCGGCGTGGGCCAGCCGCTGGGTGCTCTCCGGCAGGAGGTTGAGCCGGCCGATGACCCGGACATGGACCCGGTTGCGGTGGATGCGCTCGTCCGTGGCGATGGCCTTAAGCTTCTCGTCGAAGATGCTCATGAGCCCGGCCACTTCCTCCGGCGACCGGGTGAAGTTCTCGGTCGAGAATGCGTAGAGGGTGATGGTTTTGACCCCCGCCTCGATGCACCAGTCCACCAGAGCGTCGACCTTGTCCACCCCGGCCCGATGGCCGAGCAAGCGCGGCACGTCCTGCAGGGACGCCCAGCGCCGGTTGCCGTCCAGGATGAAGCCGATGTGCTCCGGGATGCGCTTATCCTTGATCTGGTTCCACAGGTAGCGCTCGTAGACCTTGTAGACGACCAGGTTCAGGCGGATGTGCCTGGCCAGCAGAGTCAGGTTCTTCCAGATGTTCAAGAGCCTTCGTAGCAGCCGATGGCGCGGGAGATGACCAGCCGCTGGATCTCGGAAGTCCCCTCGCCCACCTCGATGAGCTTCTGGTCCCGGAAGAAGCGCTCGATCTGGAACTCGCCCATGAAGCCGTAGCCGCCGAAGAGCTGCAGGGCGTGCGTCACGCACATCCGGGACACCTCGGCGCAGTTAAGCTTGGCCATGGCCGATTCCTTGGCGTAGGGCCGCTTCTGGTCCTTGAGCCAGCAGGCGTAATACAGATAAAGCCGCGCGTGGTCGATCTGGGTCGCCATGTCCGCCAGCTTGAAGGCGTTGGCCTGGAAGGTGGCGATAGGAGCGCCGAACTGCTTGCGCTGCTTGGCGTACTGCAGGCCCAGCTCGTAGGCGCCCTGGGCGCAGCCCAGGCCCATGGCCGCGATGGACAGCCGCCCGGCGTCCAGGGTCTTGAGCATCTGCTTGAAGCCGTCGCCCGGCTTGCCCAGCACCTGGCTGTCCGGGATCTTGACCTTGTCGAAGTAAAGCTCGCCCGTGTCCGAAGCGCGCCAGAGCATCTTGTCCTTCATAGGCCGGGTGGTGTAGCCGGGAGCGCCCTTCTCCACCAAAAAGCAGGTGTACTCCTTCTTGCCGTCCGGCCGCTTGCCGCTGACCGCCTGCACGGTCGCGCCCAGGGAGCAGGGCACGGTCGCGTTGGTGATGAACATCTTCGCGCCGGTCATCTGCCAGCCGCCGTCCACCTTGACCGCCTTGGTCTGGGTCCCGCCGGCGTCGGAGCCGGCGTCAGGCTCGGTGAGGCCGAAAGCCCAGACATGCTCGCCCGTGCAGAGCTTGGGCAGGTACTTCTTCTTCTGCTCCTCGCTGCCGAAATCGTGGATGGGCCCCACGCCCAGGGAGTTGTGCGCGGCCAAAGTCGCGGCCTGCGAGCCATCCACGCGGGCCATTTCCTCGACCGCGATGATGTAGGAGATATAGTCGAGGCCCTGGCCGCCGTACTCCGGCCCGATCTGCATGCCGAAGAGGCCCATCTCGCCCATGCGCTTGGTCAGCTCGGCGGAGAAGGTCTCCCCGCGGTCGAGCTCGTGGGCCTTGGGGCGGACCTCCTTCTCCGCGAAGGCGCGCACCGTCTCGCGGATCATATTGTGGTCTTCGCTCAGGTCGAAAGACAGGGCTGATGGCATGATATCCTCGCTGGCCTAGGCGCCGCCTAGGGTGGGTGTATTATATTCTTTTCCCAAGGCCGGCCCTTACTCGAAGGTCATCAAGGGCTGGCCCATGGGGATCTGCTGGCCCTCCTGGGCCAGCACCTCGCGCACCTTGCCCGCCGCCGAGGCCTTGAGCTCCAGCTCGACCTTCATGGAATCCAGGATGATGACCGACTGCCCGCGCTTGACCGCGTCGCCCGGGGCCACCAGAATCTTGACGACCTTGGCCGGCACGGGCGCGGCGAGGACCTTGTCGTCCTCCGCGTCCGCTCCGTCCGCCAGGCCATGCTCGGCGTCCTCCTCCCGCAGTTGGAAGGACTCCCCCTGTATCTGCGCCAGGACCTCCTGGCCGTGACGGACGATGTAGACGGGCAGGCGGCCCTCCGGCGTCTCCAGGAGCAGGATGTGCTCGTCGAGCTGCACGCAGGCGGCCTGCCGCTCCTCGCCTTCGTCGACCCGGTACTTGACCTGCCCGGCCTCGGTCTGCGTGAGCCAGATCTTGTGCAGCTTCTTGCCGACCCTGAAATAGCGGCGTTCCATGTCAGCGGCCCCAGTCCCCTACGGTCTGCCAGGGATTGCGCTGCGCCGGGGCGGATCCCGTGGCCTGGGCCTGGCGGCGCCCGCGATAGAGGGCGGCCGCCAGCAGGGCCGCCTCCAGTTTGGCTTGGCGCGGCTGCCAGTCGGGCAGATGCTGCTTGAGGAATCCCGTGTGCAGGCGGCCCTCGCGGAAAGCGGGCAGGTCCAGGACGTCCAGGAGGTATTCCCGGTTGGTGCGCAGGCCCAGGATGATGTAGTCGTTGAGGGCCTCCTTCATGCGCGCCACGGAGGCCTCCCGGGTCTCCCCCCAGGCCACCAGCTTGGAGATCATGGGATCGTAGTGCGTCGTGACCTCCGAGCCGGAGCGCACGCCGCAGTCGTTGCGTATCCAGGGGCCGCTGGGTTCGCGCAGGAAGGCCAGGCGTCCGGCGCAAGGGATGAAGTCCGCCGCCGGGTCCTCGGCGTAGATGCGGCACTCGATGGCGTGGCCGCGGGCCCGCAAAGGCCCGGGACGGCGGGGCAAGGGATGGCCTTCGGCGATGCGCACCTGCCAATAGACCAGGTCCAGGCCCAAGGTCATCTCCGTCACCGGATGCTCCACCTGGAGGCGGGTGTTCATCTCCAGCAGATAGAACTTGCGGTCCGCGTCCACCATGAACTCGACCGTGCCCGCGCTGGTGTAGCCCACGGCCTTGGCCAGGCGGACGGCGGCCTCGCCCATCTCGGCGCGCAGCGCGTCGGTCATGAACGGGGACGGGGTTTCCTCGATGATCTTCTGGTGGCGCCGCTGGATGGAGCACTCGCGCTCGTTGAGGTGCATCACGTGGCCGTGCAGGTCGCCCAGGACCTGGATCTCGATGTGCCGGGGGTCCTTAAGGTATTTCTCCACGAACACGTGGTCGTCGCTGAAAGCGTTGAGCGATTCCCGCTTGGACATCTCCAGGGACTGCTTCAGGTCCTTGAGATGCTCGACGACGCGCATGCCCTTGCCGCCCCCGCCCGCGGCGGCCTTGATGAGCACGGGCAGGCCCAGGGCCTTGACGCGCTCGGCGAAGTCCGCGCCCGCCTCCCGCTCGTCCACCGCCGGGATGACCGGGATCTTATGCCGCAGGGCCAGGGCCCGGCTGTTGAGCTTGTTGCCCATGTCCCGGATGGCCTGCGCGGTAGGGCCGATGAACACCAGGCCGGCGTCGACCACGGCCTGCGCGAACTCCGGGTTCTCGGCCAGGAAGCCGAAGCCGGGGTGGATGGCCTGGGCCCCGCTGGCCTTGGCCGCCTCCAGGATCTTGTCGATGCGCAGGTAGCTTTCCCGCGCCGGCGCCGGCCCCAGCAGATAGGCTTCGTCGGCCAGCTCCACATGCAAGGCGTTGCGGTCCGCCTCGGAATACACCGCCACGGTCTTGATGCCCATGGCATGCAGGGTCCGCATGATGCGGATCGCGATCTCGCCCCGGTTGGCGATGAGGACCTTGCGCAGTTCCTTGATTGCGGGCTTCTTGGTGGCGGGCATCAGGGTTTCCGTGATACGGGCCTGGTTTCCAGGAAATCGCGCATGCCTTTCTGCGCCTCGGGGCCGGCGCGCAGGCGTGCGATCATCTCCACCGTATAGGGGACGGCCTCGGAAAGGGACATGGCCGGAACCCGCTCCAGGAGCTCCTTGGCCTTGGCCTGGGCTTGGGGCTTGCCAGCCAACAGGGCCTGGGCCAGGCGCTTGACCGCGGCGCCCAGCTCAGCGGCCGGGACCACCTCATCTACGAGGCCGAGATCCAGGGCGGTCTCGGCCGAAAATCTCTCCCCGGTCAGGAAATAGCGCCGCAGGCGGCCCGCGCCGGCACGGCGCAACAGATAAGGGCCGATGCAGGCGGGCACGAGGCCCAGGCGGACCTCGCTCAGGCCGAACTTGGCGTCCTGGGAGGCCACGACCAGGTCGCAGGCGCCCACGAAGCCCATGCCGCCGCCGATGGCCGCGCCGTTGACCGCGGCGATGGTGGGCTTGGGGAGGCTGTAGAGCTTTTGGAACACGTCGGCGATGGCCTGGGAGTCCGCGACGTTGCGCTCGAAGGTGAAGTCCACCACGGCGCGCATCCACTCAAGGTCGGCGCCGGCGCAGAAGCAGTCGCCCCGGCCGCTTACGACCAACACGCGCACCGAAGGGTCGGCCGCCGCCTTATCGAGCGCGGCGCAGAGTTCCTTAAGCAGTTGGGAATTAAAGGCGTTCTTGACCTGGGGCCGGTCGAGCCACAGCGTGAGCACGGCGCCGTCCTGTTCCAGGGCGATGGTCTGGTATTCTCTAGCAGGCATCGTTAAAAGCTCTTTTGCATTTCCGGGTGGCGGCCGGCAATATGCAGCATTTTTCCAGGCATAAGATGGATAGCGATTCCCAAAATGGCCACAACTATTCTCATAACGTCAATCAGGGCGACCAATGCAAGACGCCGTTTTCGCCGGGATGGGCGGCAGCATCCTGGTTGCGCCAATGAAATTTTACTTTAATCTCGCACTTTAGCTGCTTGGCGAGAGCAAGAGCGTTTTTCCAAGCAGTATCGGCGTTCATGTTTTGAAAAAAAATACTTGTGCCAGGAACAGGATGAAAACCTTTCCCTGCGACATCCCCTTCCTTGACTTGTGCAGTCAAGTATTTCTGTAGACGATCTATGACATACCCCCCTTGGACTGCCAACTTGAGGCCAACGCGAACAAGTTCATTCCAAGATTTTGCATTCTCAGCACCGAATTCTCCAAGGTCGATAGAAGTAAATGCGAGGCTGTCCGGGGGCTCCGGCGGCAGTTGGATAGCTTTGCTTTCGGGCAATGGCCGTTCCTTCTGTACTTCTGGCTTCATTGATGGAACTTGTGGGATGTCCTTTAGGCTGCGGCCCGGTGCACTCTTAATAAAATCTTCGGCTTCTTTACGGGAAATCTCATGACCATCCTTCTTCATTAATTTAACAAGCGCTTCTGGCTGGGATGGATACGGCGACTCCTCCGTAAGTCGTTTCGCTTTGGGAAGCAGTTCCTCCATGGCGTTTTGTCTTCGCATGGACTTTAGGAAGGCTCGCGCATTCTTTGCTGCCTTCCCGTTTTTCATGTTTATCTTGCTCAAGAACATGAAAAAAGACCGCTCTACGTCCTCAATCTTGTCGGAGCCAATGTTGATATTCTTAAAAAACTTGCTGGAAAATGTGCCCGCGGTATGCTCATAGTAGAGCCTCCAGTTGGCACCGTCCGTTATGACGCAGAATTCTGCGCTCATATCACGGTTGTAATTACGAAGCTGCTCCTCAGTCTTTTCAAGATTCTCTGCTACATGTCCCACCTTCTTCGCTTCTATAAACACGGCGGGGGCATTGGGTTTAAGAAACAAGGCGAAATCAACCTTCTTCTTGTCTTCTTTCGGTACCGCTGAAAATTCAGGACGCACCTGACATGGATCCCAGATGTCCCAACCCAAGGACTGCAATAGTCTCCCTACTATAGCGAAACGCACACATGCTTCGTTGCAATATGAATCGTCTCGTAATTTCTTTCGAATATCCGTGATAATCTTTCTCATATCCCCTGAGGAATCCTTAGGTATCACGTATTCGTTCTGCTCGGTTTGCATTGCAACTCTTTCACGTCTTTTTCTCAGGCTTCTACATGCGGTAGACGCTGGTGCGGTACTCGGCGATGGGCGCGTTGAGGCTGGCGGCCAGGGCCAGGCCCAAAGTGGTGCGGGTCTCGAGGGGGTCGATGATGCCGTCGTCCCAGAGCCGGGCCGAGGAGTAGTAAGCGTAGCTTTCCTTCTCGTACTTCTCCAGGATGGGGCGCTTGAACTCCTCTACCTGCTGGGGCGTCATGGGGGTGCCGGCCTTGGCCAGCTGTTCCATCTTGACGGTGCACAGGACGTTGGCGGCCTGCTCGCCGCCCATGACCGAGATGCGCGCCATGGGCCACATCCACAGGAAGCGCGAGCCGTAGGCCCGGCCGCACATGCCGTAGTTGCCGGCCCCGTAGGAGCCGCCCATGATGACGGTGAACTTGGGCACCGTGGAGTTGGCCACGGCCGCCACCATCTTGGCCCCGTCCTTGGCTATGCCGCCGCGCTCGTAGGCTTTGCCCACCATGTAGCCGGTGACGTTCTGGAAGAACACCAAGGGGATGCGGCGCAGGTTGCACATGTCGATGAAGTGCGTGGCCTTGAGCGCGCTCTCCGAGAACAGGATCCCGTTGTTGGCCAGTATGCCCACGGGGTAGCCCATGATGCGGGCGAAGCCGCAGACCAAGGTGGAGCCGTAGAGCTTCTTGAACTCGTGGAAGCGCGAGCCGTCCACGATGCGCGCGATGACCTCGCGCATGTCGAACTGCTTGCGGATGTCGGCCGGGATGATTCCGTAGAGCTCCTTGGGGTCGTAGGCCGGCTCCTCCGGCTCCTCCTGGCCGATGTCGGTCTTGGCCCGCAGGCCCAGGTTGGCCATGATGCTGCGCGCCATGTGCAGGGCCTGGTGCTCGTCCGCGGCCAAATGGTCGCTCACACCCGAAATCTTGCAGTGCACCTCGGCGCCGCCCAGCTCCTCCGCGGTGACCTCTTCGCCGGTGGCGGCCTTGACCAGGGGCGGGCCGCCCAGAAAGATAGTGGCGTTGCCCTTGACCATGATGGTCTCGTCGCTCATGGCCGGGATGTAGGCCCCGCCCGCGGTGCAGGAGCCCAGGACCACCGAGACCTGCGGTATGCGGCGCGCGGACATGACGGCCTGGTTGTAGAAGATGCGGCCGAAGTGGTCGCGGTCCGGGAACACCTGGTCCTGCAAGGGCAGGAAGGCCCCGCCCGAGTCCACCAGATAGAGGCAGGGCAGGTGGTTCTCCAGGGCGATCTCCTGGGCGCGCAGGTGCTTCTTGACCGTAATGGGGTAATAGGTGCCGCCCTTGACCGTGGCGTCGTTGGCCACGATCATCACCTGCCGGCCCTGGATCACGCCGATGCCGGTCACCAGCCCGGCGGCGGGAGGGGAGTCCGGCGGGTATATGTCGTGCGCCGCCAGCAAAGAAAGCTCCAAAAAGGGAGTGTCCGGGTCGAGGAGCTCCTCGATCCGGTCGCGGACCAGGAGCTTGTGGCGGCTCTGATGCAGCTGGCGGGCCTTCTCCGGGCCGCCCAGCTTGACCTTCTCCGCCAAGGCGCGGTAGCCCTCCAGGAGCTTGAGGTTGTGCGCCACGTTGGCTTGGAACGACGCCTCGCTGGGGTTGACTAGGGACTGGAGCTTATCCATGTTTGCTCGCCAGGGTGCTGACGACGAAATATACCATACTCCGGATTCGCTACGCTAGCAAACGCCCGGCTCGACCCGGAGCAAATGCAGGCGGAAATACTCCTCGAATTTTCTACAATGAACCAGGGAATCAAAACCGTGGAGGTTGGGCGCCAGTGGAAAAGACGATCCACATCCTGAATCAGATGGCCGCAGACCGCGTCATCGCTGATTACGCAATCGGGGGGGCCATCGCCGCGACGTTCTGGGCTGAGCCCGTCACGACCTACGACCTGGACGTATTCGTGGTTCTGCCGGAATCCGAGATGCGCAAAGCCGTCCTCACGCTGGATAAGCTCTATGGCTATCTGAAGGCGAAGGGCTATCGAGCGCATGCGGAACACGTCATCATCGAAGGGATCCCAGTCCAATTCCTGCCGGTCTATAACGAACTTATAGCGGAAGCCGTTGCGAAATCGGCCAAGACGAAATATGGGCAGGTGGAGGCCAAGGTGGTAAGGCTGGAATACCTTTTGGCTATCATGGCGAGCGTTGGCCGGCCCAAGGATCGCGCACGCATCGCCCACGTCATGGAAACCGCCGAGCCGAACCAAAAGCGCCTGCGTGACATCCTCGACCGGCATGGTCTTTTTAAAAAATGGGAGTCTCTGGCGGGACGGATATGAAGCGATATCTCGCGGCGTCGAGGATGGCCCAGCGTCTCTTTGCAGCCAAACGCCGTCGCCGCCAGCAGCTGGCCAGACTGTCCTTCCGGGAGAAGATCGCTATCGTGGTCAGGATGCAGGAGATTGAAAACGGAATACGTCAGGCCCGGCACCGTCCCCTGCGGCCGGCATGGATCGCCTAGACCGGAGCTGCGACACCGCGCGGGCCGAAATTGATGTAAGCCCGGGCTCTATTTCTGGATCTCGATCCTGCCGATGGAAGGCTGGGGGACGAGGGCCCGGGATATGGCGCTCAGGCCGCCTGAGACATAGAATGTGGCGACGATGACGACGCTGGAGAGGAGTATCCCCATCGCGACGTTCCCTTTCTGAAGCTCCTTGCCGTCCTGCATCTCGGCGGTGAACCGGCCGAACATGCGCAGGGTGACCGAGATGGTCAGCACGGCCAGCAAGAGCGAGACGGCCAGGTGCCCCAGGCCCACGAGCGCCAGCTGCCAGAGCGGAATCGGGGAGTGGGCCGGCAGGGCCGAATAGAGACGTGCCATGCTCACTACCGAGGACATCCCTTTTTCCACGAAGACCGAGGAGCAGATGATGATGACGCCGACCAGGAGGCCCGTGGCCACATTCCCCTTCTTGATCTCCGCCTGCATGTCGAAGTCGGGGTTGGCCTTGATGAAGACACGGTAGGTCACGCAAATGACGACGCCCGACATGACCACCGCCAGAAGGAACTCGAAAAGGCTCGACAAAAGCCGGATCAGGAACATGTTCTTCTCCTTTTACGATTCATCGAAGAACGGCTCGATGCGGAATCCCGCCGCGGCGTTGAGCTCCGGCAGGGTGTCTGCGCCCACCGTGCCCGGGGAGAGCCACGCCGGCCCGGCCGGCTCGACGAGGACGTACTGCAGGCCCCGGTATTCCACGAACACGTCCCCCCGCGCGGGGATGCGCAGCACGCCCATGAGGTAATGCCCGGGAGGCGTGATGCCGATCATGCGCATATTCGGCCAGTTGGCGAGGATCGCGCCCATCAGCCCTGTCTTGGAGTCGCAGTTCCCCCACCCGCGCATGAGCGTCATGACCGGGGGCAGGATGCCGCCTGTGCGCAGGCCGTTGGCCTCGAGCGGAGGGATCTGGAAGCGGATGGCCGTCTGGACCATGGCGGCCACCGAGCCGATGAGGTTCTCCGAGTCGTAGCCTTTCTGGACGGCGATGCGGTCGAAGGCCGACGAGAGGGCTTTCAAGGGGCCGGAGCTGCGCCGGATCATGGCGGGCACGTCCGCGGAGATGACGTCCGCGGAGAGGCGCTTGAAGCCGCGCGAGGCGAGGTAGGCGTCGATGGCCGGGCCGCTGAGGGTATTGAGGAATCCGCGGCTGTACCAGAAGCCGGCGCAGTAGGAGTCGTAGGCCCGGCGCGGCGCCTGATAGCCGATGTGGAGGAGGTCGCCGTTGAAATTCTGGAACCCGTAGTCGGCGCGATAGAAATCCGGAGCCTGGCTGAGGCGCTGCGTGGCGTGCGCCTCCCCCCCGGATCCGGGATCGGCCGCCTGATCGTAAAGGGCCTCGGATGGCTTGAAGAGGACGCTCTCGCAATGCCAGGAGAGGGACGCCAGGCCCGCAAAGGCGGGCAGGACGGCCCAGGCGCAGCGGCGGATCACCCGCATGCGGAGAGGATACAAAGATTTCTAGGCGAAGCTCCCACGGATCAACGGCCTGAACTTTTTCCGGCGGAGCCGTAGACGCTCCTGATGGGCGGAGCCGAGAGAGTCCCGGTCACCGAGCCGGAAGCGCTGCCGCCGGAGCTGGAGGCGTAAGCCAATTTGACCGTCACGTCCTTGGCCGCCGTCCCGCCGCGGTTCATGAAGGAAAGCGTCGTATTGTCGAAGTTGGAATTGGTGAGGCTTCCGTTGGCCGCTGTGAGCGTGGTCACCGCGTTGCCGGTTGAGCTGCCATACTTAATCTGATTAAAGGAAGTAGAATCGCTGATGCCGCCGAGATTGTTGGGAGCATTGCCGGAATTGAGGCTCAAGGACCCGCTCGTGATGGCGCGCGCGGCGAAGTCCACATTCATCGTAAGACTCAGTCCGCCGGTGACGGTCTTTGCCGTGGAACAAGACCCCCCAAGACAAAAAGAATAATCGCCGGTTCCCTGATAATAGCCGGTCCCGGTCTGCACGCCGCGCACCTGATCCCAGGTGGAAAGCCCGTCTGCGATAGTGTTGGGCAGATCCATAAGAGTTCCGGTCGCCGATCCAGAGGCGCTAGGACCGTAGCTGGAAGCGTAAACCAAATCGACTTTCATGTCCTTAGCCGCCGTCCCGTCGCGGTTCATGAAGGAAAGTGTCGTATTGTCGAAGTTGGAATTGGTGTCGTTTCCATTGGCCGCGCTGAGAGTGGTCACCGCGTTGCCCGCTGCGCCATACGAGATCCGATTGATGGAAGTGGCATCGCTGATGCCGCCGGCGCTGCCGGGAGTGAGGCTCACGGATCCGCCCGTGATGGCGCGCGCGGCGAAGTCCACATTCATCGCAAAATTCAGCCCGCCGGCGACGGTCATTCCCTTGGCGCAAGCCCCCCCGGAACAGGAATAATCGCCGGTTCCCTGATAATAGCCGGTCCCGGTCTGCACGCTGCGCACCTGATCCCAGGTGGAAAGACCGTCCGCAATAGTCTGGGCGAAGGTCTGGGAAGCCACCTGCTGCGTGGTATTCGCCGAATCCGACAAGTCGAGCACGCCGCCGGCCGTGCCAGCGAAGATGCCGCCCGCGGCCGTGCCCTGGCCCGCGGCATGTGTCGCCGAGGTTTCGCTGTCGCCCATGGCGGCGGCGTGCGGCCCGCCGGACGGCGGCAGTCCCAAGGCGCCCAACAATTGCTGAAGCAGCGCGGACATGTCGACGGGGGACGTCGGCGGCCCGCCCGGCCCGAGAGTGGTCCCGAAGCCGGGCTGGGTCAGGTCGACCCGTCCGTTGGCGTTGAACACGAAGACCGCGCCGGGGTTCTCATTGGCGTTGTTCTGGGAGCCCGGCCCCAGCAGGATGACGGTCGCGCTCTGTCCGGAGACCTGCCCGGCCGCGATGGTGCCGCGGATGCCTATCGTCCCCACGGGAAGGTTGACCTTCATGCTCGCGGGATCCTTGCGGGCCACCTTGCCCGTGACGAAGCGGAACACCCCTTTGGTGATGCGGGCCGTGACCTTGCCTTTATCCGTAGCGGGGTCATAGACGAACTCGTCCAGGACCATGTCGCTGTTGGGGCCGACCGTGAAAACGGTCTGATCCAGGAGCAGGACCTGGAGGCGGCCGGCGGCATCGGTGGTCACGTGGTCGTTCAAGTACAGCGGCTTGCCGCTCTGCACCACGCGGCCCACGGTCGCGCCCGGGGCCGTGGCATTGACCAGGCCCCTGACCGCGGCGGCCGCGCCGATCCAGGTCAGGCCGACGGCGGGCAGCTGGGCCGACGCGCCCACGGCGGCGGCGAGGAAAAAAGAAAGGAAGAAGTTCATAGTCCGACCTCCCAGCGATAGGTCAACAGGCCCGCGATCTTGTTGTTGGTGTATGCGTAGTTCTCGACGTTCGAAAGGGCCTGGTAATACTCATAGGTGAGAGTCAGGACCAAATCATCGAGGCGGGGATGGACGAAGGACAGCGGGGCGCCCAGCGTGCCCGAGGCCCGCAGGGTCTTGTCCCGGCGCATGATCGAGCTCAAGGTCCGGTCTGGAGCGTTGTAGATGTCGTAGTTGAAAGTGAAAGAGGACAGGGCGAAAGCCCCCCGACCCAACAGCCAGGCGTGATTGACGCCCGCGGCCCAGCGGGAGAAAGCCCAGTAATCCTGGCGCGCGTCCTTGCGCGTGTAGCCCAGGAGCGTGCCGAACTTCATGACCGGGCCCAGGAAGTGCTCGCTGCCTCCCGTGATATCCACCTGGACGCCGGTGCGGTCCGGAGCCGTGGGGACGCCGGAGGTCGCCACATAGCCCTGCATCACATCCCTGACTTCGCAGTAGAAGTTCGTCTTGCGGTGGTAAGGGACATCGAGGCGGATATCCGCGCCGCGGTTGCGCAGGAAGGTGGACTGGGCGAGTTCCACGTGATCGAAGAGTATCTCGGGAGTGACTTGCAGGAATCCCGCCTTGTAGACGCCGCCGGCCTGGGCCGAATAGGATTTCAGGTTGAGGTCCTTGGCCAAGGTCTGTTCCGCCTGGTAGTAGTTGAAGTTGCCGAAGATCTCGTGCCTGGCCTGGGTGTCGAGCTCGTGGCGGACCCCGGCGTTGCCCATGAACAGGATGCTCGTGTCGGCGCGGCTCCGGGAGTTACCCGTGAGGATGAAGTCGGTGTCCCCGAAAAGCGCCCGGCCCGAGGACGGGGCGGCGTTGCGGTTGGTGTCGTATTCGAAACCCGGGCTCAGGGAACCGGATATCCGGGTGCGCTTGGCGCGCCGGCTCGCGGCCAGGACATAGCGGTCCGCCTCCTGGCGCAGGGCGCCGGGCAGCGGCAGAGTCCGGAGGATATCGAGTTCGCGGCGGGCCTCCGCCAGGTTGTCGAGGCGGTAAAGCACGACCGCGTAGAAGAGGCGCACTTCATGCTGGTCAGGATCCACCATGAGGATGCGCTCGATCGTCGCGGCCGCGCCCTTGAGGTCTCCCCGCCGCACCTGCTCCCGGGCATAGCGATAATTGAGCCGGAGGTCGTCCGGGCGGGCCATCACCTCATCCCACGTCACATCCGCGCCGGGCGCGGCCCGCTTGGCCGTCTCGTCCGCGAGCCCCTCGGCCTGCTGCTGCAGGGCCGCATCCCGGGCTGGCTTCTGCGCATCCTTTTCAATATCCTGAGCGACAAGGCCCGCTGGAAGGATGAGAAAAAGTAACGCGGGAATAAGCCTTTTGCGCACACGCTATCATCCCAAATCTGCCCATTTCCGTCAATGACGCATTGCATCGGCGCGCCAAATTCTGGACAATGGCTCCTGGATGAAAACGCCGCCTCAAGCCGCCGCGAAGGCCGCGGCCCAATGGTACCGGACGCGACGCCGGGCCATCCAGGGCTGGGCGCATATCCTGGTGCCCGCCGCGCTCTTGTCCGGCCTGCTCCTGATCCGGGTCTCCGGCTGGAGCCTCGTCGAACTCGCGCAGATGCGGACTTTCGACGCTTTCCAGAAAATCAAGCCCCGGACCTACGAGGAAACCCCGGTCCGCGTCATCGACATCGACGACGAGAGCCTCTCGCGTCTCGGGCAATGGCCCTGGCCGCGGACTTTGGTGGCCCGGCTGGTCCGGCGCCTCGACGGCCTGGGCGCCGCGGTCATCGCCTTCGACGCGGTCTTCGCGGAGCCGGACCGGACCTCCCCCGCCCGGGTCATCGACCTCTGGCCGCGCACTCCGGAGACCGAGGCCCTGCGCCGGCGCGTGGCCCGGCTCCCGGACCATGACCGGGCCCTGGCCCAGGCCTTTTCCCAAGCCAAGGTCGTGACGGGGTTCTCATTGATCCCGGCGGCCAACAAGGTCCTGCCGGAAGTGAAGGCCGGCTTCTCCTACGCGGGAGAAGGCGTGCTGTCCTATCTGGCTGACTTCTCAGGGGCGGTGACCAACCTGCCGGAGCTTGAAAAGGCCGCCGCCGGCAACGGCGGCTTCAACTACGTGCCGGACGCCGACGAGGTGATCCGCCGCGTCCCCCTGCTCCTGCGGAAAGGCAAGGAGCTCCTGCCTTCCTTGGACGCCGAGGTCCTGCGCGTGGCGCAAGGCGAGAGGACCATCAAGATCAAATGCACGGATGCCAGCAGCCAGGCCGGCGCCGGCGCCCGGGCGGGCATCGCCCTGGTCAAGATCGGGAAATACGTGCTCCCCACCGATGCCAACGGCCAGTTCTGGGTCTATTACACCACGGCGGCGCCGCAACGCACGATCCCGGCCTGGAGGGTCTTCGAAAAAGATTTCCCCCGCGAACGGATCGCCGGCAGTCTTCTTTTTGTCGGGACCAGCGCGGCGGGGCTCAAGGACTTGCGGCCCACGCCCTTGGTGGCGACCATGCCCGGCGTGGAGATCCATGCCAACGTGATGGAGCAGATCCTCCTCGGACGGCACCTCCGGCGGCCGCAATGGGCGGACCGCACCGAGGTCCTCTACATGGCCTGCCTGGGCCTTCTGCTCATCTTCCTCCTGCCCCGCCTGGGCGCGTTCTGGTGCGCCTTGCTGGGCGCGGCCGGCATCGCCGGAGCGGCCGCATTCTCCTGGCGCCTGTTCTCGCTTCAGGGGCTCCTCATCGACCCGGTATTCCCGTCTTTGACCATCCTGGTGATCTACATGTCCTCCTCTCTGATCAGCTACCTCAAGAGCGAGACCGAGCGCCGCCAGGTGCGCCACGCCTTCTCGCGCTACATGCACCCCAAACTGGTCGAGGAACTGGCCAAGCATCCGGAGAAGCTTCGCCTGGGCGGAGAGACCCGGGAGATGACCATCCTCTTCTGCGACATCCGGGGATTCACCACCATCTCCGAGCAGTTCGACGCCCACGGCCTCACGCAGTTGATCAACAGGTTCCTCACGCCCATGACCGGAATCATCATGGACCGGCGGGGCTACATTGACAAATATATCGGCGACTGCATCATGGCCTTCTGGAACGCGCCCCTGGATGACGCGGAGCATGCGCGCAACGCCTGCCGGGCGGTCCTGGCCATGCACCAGAAGCTCGCGGAGCTCGAAGGGACCTGGCAGGCCCAGGCGCTGGCGGAGGGCCGCAAGTCCATCCCCATCCATATCGGCGTAGGCCTCAACACCGGCCCCTGCTGCGTGGGCAACATGGGCTCCGACCAGCGCTTCAACTACTCGGTGCTGGGCGACGACGTCAACCTGGCCTCGCGCCTGGAGGGCCAGACCAAGGCCTACGGCGTTAGCACGATCATCGGGCCGCGGACGAGGGAACTGGCCGCGGACTTCGCGGCGCTCGAGCTCGACTTGATCAGGGTCAAAGGCAAGACCAAGCCGGTGCGCATCTTCACACTGCGGGGCGACAGCCGCCAATCCCGGGAACCCGCTTTCCAGGAGCAGGCGAAGATCCATGACCGGATGCTCGCCGCCTATCGCGGCCGGAAGTGGGACGAGGCGTCGGCTTTGCTGGCCGAATGCCGGAAGTCGGGGCTGCCGCTGGATAAGCTCTACGACCTCTATGAAGGGCGCATCGCGGAGTTCCAGCTTCACCCGCCTGCGGCGGATTGGGACGGGACGTTCACGGCGACCAGCAAATGATCCACCCAAGGCCGAACGTCTGGACAGCAATACGCGCGCGTCTTGACCATTAACTTACTGGCACACAGCAATTATGCAGGTACGGCCGGGGGCGTCGCAGGAAGTCATTTTGCCGCCAAAGGCGCCGACAGAAAAACCCGAGCCGAACCCGCCGCTCTCCCAGGAAAAACGGCACATTGTGCCGCCAATGCATGAATTGATGGTTTGCACCGGCCGACACAGAACGATCCTTCCATAGCCGCCGTCGATATCGCAGCCTATCTGCCCGTCATTGGTCCAACCCAGCGCCCAGACGATCTTCGTCCCTGCAGGGCAGTTCACCGCCGCCGTATTCGTACCCCAACTATGCACCATCTGCGGGTAGGCAGAAACCGGTTTCCATTGGCTGCCGTCAAAAAAATAAAGCAGGTTGACGGTCGAATTGTAGACGATAGAACCGGCCGGCGTGCTGGCGGCGAGCATTTGCTTGTTTGTCATTCTCGGCGGGGCCAAACCGCTGGTCGTCGATTGAACATCCAAGGCAGCCTGTGGCGAAGCCGTTCCGATACCCACCTTGCCGCCGGAGGTGGCAAGGTAGGCATCCCCGGTCACTTCCAGCCCGAATGCTGGCATTGCTGGCGACGGGTTGCCTGGCGTTAATTGACCTATGCGGACCCCGCCGCCTGGCTGAGTGGCAAGATAGGTCTTCCCGGTGGTGATCATCTGCGTGTAGACGCCGGATGGGGCAGGATAATAAGTCGTCAGGTTCACGTTTTCCGAGCCCAGCTGGGTCGCGCTTATGATGACGATAGCTGCTGTGACGGCAAGGATCCATGCCCGCGGCGGCAGATTCAAATCCAAGCAAAAGCGGATCGTTCTGGATTTTCTTCGCGTGGTCCACATATGCAATTGTTGTATAACCCCTTCAAGCAATAATGTCAAGTGACGTCCCCACCCGCAAAGGGCCGGCAGTCCGCTTCGGCCTGGACTATAAGGGGATGAGCGCTGTTCAGGACGCGCGCGCATCATCGCCCAGACGTTCGAAGGCCAAGGCTTTGAGATGCACGGAGAGCTCGTTGTTGTGGGCGAGCAGGTACTGCATGTCGGAGTAGTTGAGGCGGAAGATCTTGGAGTCTTCGAGCACGGTGGCCGTGGCCGTGCGCACGCCGCCGCGCAGGAAGGCGATCTCCCCGAAGAGGCCTCCCGGTCCCAGCGTCGCCACCGTCGTCGTGGCCGAATCGGACATCTTCTCTATGCTGATGCGGCCCGCATGGACGATGTAGAGATCGCGGCCCGGCCAGCCCTGGAGGACCAGCACCTGGCCGCGCGCGTAGGCGAAAAGCCCGCTCCGGGGGAAGAGCTTGACGGCCTCCTCGGGTGTGAATTCCGGGAAGAACCCTTCCAGCCGCAGGACGCGCTTGAGCAGATCAGCGACCCCGGCGTTTATCTCCAGACGCACCGCTTCTTCCATAAGGCTAACCGGAATCTAACACAAATGCGCCGCGAAGTCAATTTCCCTGTTGGGTCTGTAGAAATTTTTTTAAAATGTCCGGTCTGCGTTTTTTAGAAATGTCCGCTTTTGGGGTACCCTCATGGGATGGACGACACCGAAGTAATAGGGCTGAGCATGCGTGAAATCGACAGACTG
>Ga0118677_10003992_pt1 | contig 27253 bp, 20 predicted proteins | sample AliMusrvi5mmetaG_FD_86154 | JGI IMG/M metagenome (GOLD analysis project Ga0118677, IMG submission 86154) | reverse complement strand
TGAATAGTATTGATATTCAGTTACATATAAAATAGGGGGGGTAAAATTAGGTTTTTAGAAAACCATATTATATATTTGTGTCGAACCTGGCATCAAAAAAAGTAGTTTTTAGAGGTGCCCTGAAATAACAATATCGTTGGTAATGTTGTTCACGCCTGTCACAAATGGAAGAGTTATGTCGATATGTTGTGCAAAGGAAGATGAAGAAATTGAACCTGCCATGGAAGTGTTCCTGAAAATATAAAGCTTGTTGGCATTGGGATAATTTGAATATCCGACAATATCAATCTTTCCATCCCCGTCAATGTCACTAAGCCGGATTTTACCCTCCAGGGTTGCAGGAAAATCGATATTCTCACCAAATGAAGTGTAATCTAAAACTCCTGTACCCGCAAAAGATGGAAGAAAGTATTCCTTTGTCCAGGCAGTAAGGCCCGCGACAGTTACGGATACTCTCTGGTAGGTTGCACCTGGTGGAACTTTAACTGTAATGTTGGTACTTGTTGCTGTGAGCACAGTAGTTCTGACCGATCCAAAATAAACAATGTTACTGGTCGGTGTTGTACTGAAGTTTGTCCCTGTTATTGTAATGGTTGTCCCCACGCTTCCCCGTTTAGGAGTGAAGTTCGTAATTGCCGGTACTTGTGCAATACCATATCCTGCACCAAGAATGAACAGGAGAAAAATGGATAGCTTTCTGATTGCCATTGAGTAGGAATTTGGTTAAATGAATTTACGTAAACGTGTTTGTTCTATTCCCTGGGGGAATTTGTTCTCAAAAATAGTAAACATAAATAAAAATAGCAAAACTTCAACAGTTTTCCTCATGAAACAGCAATTTTCAAATTTGCTCAATTCCGGTTTTTTATTTATTTTTGTGATAGCCCGATTTTGCAGGCAATGTAAACGTTTACTATGAATCAGCCGGGAGGCCCGGGAAAATTCGCCGGGGAATCGCCTTATGCACTTGAGACCCCCCATGGTATCAGATGCGGGATTTGTCCCAACAACTGTACCTTAACGGAGGGAAAAGAGGGCATTTGCCGGACACACCTGGTGAAAAACGGAAAACTTTACACCATTGCCTACGGGAATCCATGTGCAGTGCACACAGACCCGGTTGAAAAGAAACCGCTGTTTCATTTTTTACCGGGGAGTTCCAGTTTTTCGATCGCCACGGCCGGGTGCAATCTCGCCTGCCTGAACTGCCAGAACTGGGAGATTTCACAGCAAAGTCCGAAGGATATCAGCCACACGGAGCTGTTTCCCGGGAAAGTTGTTGAGGAAGCAATAAAAAACAGGTGCAGGTCAATTTCATATACCTATTCGGAGCCAACTGCATTTTATGAATATATGTATGATACGGCTGAGCTTGCCAGGGCAAACGGGATTAAAAACCTGCTCGTTTCCAATGGTTATATCAATGAAAAGCCCTTGCTTGATTTGTGTAAATACCTGGATGGGGCGAACATTGATCTGAAATCATTCACAGAGAAATCATATGCCAGGCTCACCAGGGGCAGGTTGCAGCCCGTCCTGAACACCCTGGCAACCTTGAGATCTGAAGGAGTATGGCTTGAAATCACCAACCTCATTCTTCCCGGTCTTACAGATGACCTGAATATGATCAGGGAGATGTGTGAGTGGCTTTTTCTCCGGGGATTTGCTGATAGTCCATTGCATTTCAGCCGGTTTCATCCGATGTTTCAACTGGCCGGCCTGCCATATACGCCCGTTGAAACGCTGGTGAAGGCAAGGGAGATCGCACTGGAAACCGGGATCCGGTATGTCTATATAGGCAATGTGCCCGATAACGAAAGTGAAAACACCTTTTGTCCTTCCTGTAAAATGGTGGTGATCAAAAGAAATGGATTTGCGGTTCTTTCAGAGAACCTGGAGCACGGTGCCTGCAAAAACTGCCGCACCGCGATTGCAGGTGTGTGGGAGTAAAATCCACCGCGGTTTTCGCGCAGATTCGCGCATCGCCAGCCGCATTTTCGCGTAAAATTTTTGATCTCAATCTTTTTTGCCAGTGCCTTTTTATCTTTTGGACTGAATGATATCCACCCTTATCGGCAGATGATCTGAAAAACCCCCGTGATATTTTGGTCCTGAGTAGGTGCGGTTTAACTTTTCACCGAGATATGCGTTGTCTTCTTCAAGCAGGAAGGAAGAGTTGAAGATTCTGGCATTTCCAGGTCCTGCTTCCAGGCCCGACCGTCCGTACATCAGTGCCCCGGAAACGACAAACTGGTCGAATGTACTCCATTGATCGCGGTATTTTATGGTTCCTTCCTTCCGGTTTTTATTCCTGATTCCCATCAGGTTGTATAAGCAGGTATCATGACGGGGAAGCGGTTCGGTCCGTGCCGTCAGGACCTTTTTCAGGCTCTCATTTTCGGGCTCGTCATTGAAATCACCCATCACCAGGATATTCGCCGCTGGCTCTGCCTTTTGGACTGAATCGATGAGTTTTCGCAGCACCGAAGCAACGTAGATTCGCCGGGGTTGGGAAGCCAGGTAGCCCCCGCGCCTCGATGGCCAGTGGTTTATGAAAATTGAAAGCGTGTCGTGGTTGAACAGAATGCCTTTTACGAGGAGGATCTCCCTGGTCTGCACCAGCGTGTCGAAGGGGAAACGGATGGTGAACGTGCGGCTGAAAAGAACCTTAAACAACGCAGGCCGGTAAAGCATGGCAACATCAACCCCTCTGAGATCAGGCGATTCATGGTGAATGAATTTATATTTCCATGCTTTAAGGGGTGTTTCATAAATGAGTTTGTTCAGCACATATCGGTTTTCGACTTCACACAACCCCACCACGGCAGGAGGCGACCATTCACCGATTGCCATGATTGTTTTTGCCACATGGTTCAGTTTTGTGCTGAATTTCAACCAGGTCCAGTGCTTTGCTCCCGTTGAAGTGAATTCATCATCCAGTTTGGTGGTGTCGTCGTAGGGATCATATAAATTTTCCACATTCCAGAAAACAATCCTGACAATTTTGGTTTTTATTTGTACAGAATCTAAATTGGCACGATTTTCGCAGGTAACTTTATTCAGGTAAGTTGATGCCATGATAGATCGAAAACCGATGCATGAACCTGAAAGTATTATCAGGACAAAAATTAACCTGTTTTTCATGATTAATGGGTTTTTATGCAACTTTTCGTGATTCGGGTGTCTCTTAATCGGATAAAGGCCGGAAAGTGAAATGAAAATTGACAATTTTTTTAACGTTTTATTAACAGGAGATTAACAGAAATTAACAATGAAGGTGAAAATATCAGCTGGTATGCATCGTTTTTATCGGAACCTCCTCTGTAAGGGAGAACGATAACAACTGTAAGTCAAACCTGGTTAAACCAAAAGAACAGAAGCACTATGAAAAGAATTGCAGGAATTTTTTTAATTGCATTTTTAGGAGGAGCTGTTTCGCTGGGACTTTATAAAGCCTTTGAAAAGAAACAGTATTATTTGAATTCCCGTCCTGAAGGAATCCCCATCAGGCAGGTAAGTTATAATCCGTCTGCAGCCTTCAATCAGCCTGATTTTGAGGCAGCAGCATCGGTTTCAATCCATGCTGTCGTCCATATCAAATCTGAATTTCAGAAGAAGAGCCTCGTTTATGATGATTTTTTTGAGTTTTTTAATTTTGGCGGACGTCCTCAGCCCCGCGAATACAGCACTCCTTATACAGCAATGGGTTCCGGGGTGATCGTTGCCCAGGACGGGTACATTGTTACCAACAACCATGTTGTTCAGGATGCGACGGATGTTACCGTTACACTGAACGACAAGCGCGAATATAAAGCCAGGATCGTAGCAACCGATCCAAGTACAGACCTGGCCCTGATCAAGATCGAGGAGCAGTCGCTTCCCTTTTTGACCTACGGGAATTCTGACGATGTCAGAATTGGGGAGTGGGTGCTTGCAGTTGGCAACCCCTTCAACCTCACCAGCACGGTTACCGCCGGAATCATCAGTGCAAAGGCACGCAACATCAATATCCTGGGGTCCCAGGGCGCCATCGAATCATTTCTTCAGACTGATGCAGCAGTCAATCCCGGCAACAGCGGCGGTGCGCTTGTGAACACCCGTGGGGAACTTATTGGAATTAACGCTGCGATCGCATCCGGTACAGGCTATTATACCGGCTACAGTTTTGCCATCCCGGTAAACATTGTACGAAAGGTGGTTGGTGATTTTATGAAATATGGGAAGATCAAACGTGCTTATATCGGTATCTTCTATCGTGAAATTGATGATCAGTTTGCCAAGGAGAAGGGATTTACCGATCTCAGGGGAATCTATGTCGATGATGTCGCCGAGGGCGGTTCTGCTGCCTTGGCAGGTTTGAAAAGCGGGGATGTCATCATCCGTATCGACAACATCCCGGTTAATGGCAAGGCGGAACTGATGGAACTTGTCGCGCAGAAAAACCCCGGCGATAATGTCACCGTGGTGGTGAACCGGGAGGGAAAAGAGTATGAACTGCCCTTGACCCTGCAAAGTGAAGAGACAAAACTGGTCGCCGAAAAAAACAGTAAACAGGTAATCCAGGGAGCCACTTTTGAGGTTCTTTCCGACAACGAAAAAGCCAGGTTAAATGTTGACTTTGGCTTTAAAATCACTTCATTAACTAACGGCAAGTTGAAAAATGCCGGGATCAGTGCAGGTTTTATTGTGTTATCAGTTGATCGCAAACCTGTGCGTACAACCCAGGATTTAAAAGAACTGCTTTCAAACCGGCAGGGAGGTGTCCTCATCGAAGGACTCTACCCGAATGGCTTGCGGGCCTATTATGGAATCGGACTATGAGACAATTAAAAATATCAAAATCGATTACGAACCGTGAAACCGCATCTCTCGACAGATACCTTTCCGATATAGCGAAGGAAGAGTTGATTTCAGCGGATGAGGAGGTTCAACTGGCGCAACGCATCAAACTCGGCGATCAGGTGGCCCTTGAAAAGTTATGCAAAGCCAACCTGAGATTTGTGGTTTCTGTTGCGAAACAGTATCAAAACCAGGGGCTCACCCTGCCCGACCTCATCAATGAGGGAAATGTCGGGCTGATCAAGGCAGCCCGCCGGTTTGATGAAACCCGCGGATTTAAGTTCATCTCCTATGCGGTTTGGTGGATACGCCAGTCTATTCTGCAGGCATTGGCAGAACAATCGCGCATTGTGCGGCTGCCGTTGAACCAGGTGGGTTCGCTAAGCAAGATGTCGAAAGCAAACATCAAGCTGGAACAGCGCTTTGAACGCCCGCCGTCTGTTCATGAACTTTCGGTAGAACTGGAAATGTCGGAAAATAAAGTTGCGGAAACCCTCAGGATCTCCTCCCGTATTCTGTCGATGGATGCACCAATCGACCAGGACGAGGAGATCAGGCTGGTGGATATATTTGTAAATGATTCACCCGGGACCGATGAGAACCTCATCAGGGAGTCGCTGGCAAAAGAGGTGCAGCGTTCGCTTTCATCACTTGCTGAAAAGGAGCGTGAAATCATCAATATGTTTTATGGCATCGGGGTTCCGCACAGTTACACCCTCGACGAGATCGGCTCCATGTTCGACCTTTCCCGCGAAAGAGTGAGGCAGATCAAGGAAAAGGCACTTCGCCGGTTGAAACACTCTTCCAGAAGCAAGTTGTTGAAATCTTATATGGGGTAGCAATATATACCACCCAGGCACTAAGAGCCCCTGGATACACTTAGAAAAAAATCTAAGCGAGCCTTTGTGTCCTAAGTGCCTGGGTGGTTTTATTTCGAGGTTATTAACATCCTGTTGAAAAAGAAATTTAAAAAAACATGGAACTGTGATGCAGGTCAGAAATATTTTGTAATTTTGCCACCTGTTAATCATTTATCAGCTAATGGTCCGTCACCAAAAACGCAGTATCGCCTTTTTTCTCTGCTTGCAGGCTATGGCTGTGGCAATTATCTGCCTCGGATCACTGATTAATTTTCACCAGTACAAAATATGGGGAAAACCATTGATCCCCAATTTCGTTGGCTATAAGCGCGATATTGAAAAATATTCCAGGACTTTATCATTTTCAAAACTATCCCGCGAAAAACAGCAACTTCAAAATGACTTTCACGGCTTCAACTGTGATTGTTCTAACGACTACCACCATTTTCCATATGGACCGGGGTCTTTCATATCATTTGACCTTTTCCGACCAGCGCCGGTCTCAGACCGTGTTTCCTCCTGTGGTCTGCGCGGCCCTCCAATTTCCTGAATAAAAACTGACAAAGTGAATAGTTGCGGGTTTATGAACACATAAGTTCATGACCACGTGATTACCAGGCAATTTTATTGCACCAAAAAATTCCTGTTCACTCAAGGGGGCACTCAGTTCCGCCCGTCCGCCGGTTCACTTTTCCTGTTGTCAGTTATTTACACCAGTGATTCCGTTCACCCAATAACAGAGTAATCAACCACCCAAATATTCTTTCATGAAAAACCTGTTTCCCATTGTATTTATAAGTTTCATAATGTCAGTTGTCATATCCTGTAAAAAATCGGATAGCACCCCTGCCGTTTCGGTGATTACCAAAAGGTCAGACTCCATCAGCATGTCTGACGGCTATGTCAACGAGGTTTACTACAATATGACGACCGGGAAGGTGCAGACATCGCCGCGGGCTACCTGGGATATCGCTTTCCGTACCATGAAACGCAGCTCTTCCATCCTGATCAATGATGGTGCCGGAGTGAAACTTTATACCTATCCCAAAGCCGATACTTCCGGGTGGGCAACCATGGACACGACCGGGTTGTCTGGCTGGAAGCCCATGTACAACGACCCTGCTAACTGGGAAAACGGAGCATTTTCACGCAATGCCAGGGGCCACCCCGATTATGGGTGGGCCATCTACAACGATGTCAACCATAACCTCATCGGCGACTCACTCTTCGTGATCAAATTAAGGGACGGAAGCTATAAAAAACTCTGGATTGTTAAAAAACTTTCCACATTGAATATTTATGTTTTCCGCTTTGCCAACCTCGATGGCTCCGGCGAACAAGCTGTGAACGAGGATATCAGCTCCCTGGCAGCCACCGATTTCTCAGGCTATTCGCTGGAAACCAATACGCGTGTTGCCTTCGAACCATTAAAGAAAAACTGGGATATTCTTTTTACAAAATACATGTCGGTGCAGCCCGACGGTACTCCTTACCCTGTTATCGGCGTGTTGAGCAATGACAGTGTAAAGACTAAAAAGTTTTATCCGGTTGCACTTACTTACAGCAATCCCTCTGCCGGTACCTGGGATTCAACCCGCTCTTCGATCGGTTGGAACTGGAAAAAAATCAACATGATAACTTTTGCATACAGCGTGGTCGATTCTACCGTTTTTTATGTAAAACCTGTCAACGGAGACATGTATAAAATGTATTTTACGGCATATTCAGGCACCCCCGGCGGTGTTGTAAAATTTAACCTCGAAAAATAGGGAAAAGGGTTGCCATGAGCACAAGCACCATAATTCAATTGTCACATTTTTTCCATACAACCGGTAAAACCGGTAAAGACCTTATCTTTATTCTTGCAGATCTGACAGGCCGACAACTCCGTGCAGATCGTCCGAATCGAATGACTGAGGGGCCAGATGCTTATTCAAAGGATATAACCGGGGTGCAACCCGGCATTTATGTTGTTCCGGTTTTCACCGCAGCGACGAAAACGGTGAACAGCATAACTATATCACTTTAAGCATGATTAAAGGCCTATTCAGCCTCCTGATCGGACTTTTCAGTCTTTTGGCCGTAACCGCTGGTTACGGCCAAAAGGCTTTTATCAAGGTTATAGACCAGAAAAGCCATGAACCGGTAGCCTTCGCACATGTATGTTTTGAGGGGTTGAAAACGGGTTCACCAAAATATAGTCTCACCTCCATGGAAGGGACCGTTTTGAACGAAGTAAAAGAAATTTCCAAGATCGCAATCAGTTACATGGGGTTTGCGACCTATACAGATACCATTCATCCGGGACAATCCCTGGATATAGAATTGCATCCCAAGGTTCTGAACATGGATGAAGTGGTTGTAACAGCCCAGTACATCCCTGAGCGGGCCGATAAGTCCATCTATAAGGTTGAAGTGATCAACGCCCGCCAGATAGAACAAAAGGCGGCCACGAACATGGCAGATTTACTGAAAGACCAATCGACCATGCGGGTAACGCAGAACGGGGTGCTTGGTACCAGTTTGAGGATTCAGGGTATGTCGGGTGAAAATGTTAAATTTCTCCAGGACGGGGTGCCACTCATCGGGCGGATGAACGGGAATTTCGATCTCAACCAGATCAACCTGTTCAATGTGGACCATGTGGAGATGATCGAAGGCCCCATGTCCGTCATCTATGGCAGCAATGCGCTGGCAGGGGTTATCAACATCATCACCAGGGAGAACAAATCCTCTCAGCTAAACGCAACGGCAAATGGCTACGTTGAATCTGTAGGCGTATACAATTTCGATGCATCGGTATCAGCCAATCATGGAAAGCATGGCTTTTCACTTGACGGAGGAAGGAATTTCTTCGGGGGCTATTCGCCGGTCGATACCAGCCGCGCTCAAATTTTCAAGCCACGGCGTCAATTCTTTTTTGATGGATACTATACCTATACCACCGGGATTTTTAAACTGAAAATTGCCGGGGACTATTTTAATGAACTGCTGCTCGATAATGGACCATTGGTTGGCCTGTACAAGGAAACAGCATTTGATAACCATTTCACAACTACCAGGTATTCTGGCCGGGCGGATGCCTCGATCAAACTGCCAAAAAGTCATTTCATCACTCTTCTGGGCTCATGGTCGGGTTATTCCCGACTGAGAGAGACCATTTTCAAGAATCTTACCACCCTCACCGAAACGATAGTTCCTGAGTCCTGGGCCCGGGATACGACAACGATTGGCAACCTGATTGCACGTGGCACTTTTGCAAAAAGCAATCCCGGCCAGAAATTTAATTACCAGGCCGGTTTCGATATCAGCGTCGAAAGCGGAACAGGAAAAACCATTACCGGTAACAGGCAGGAAATTGGAGATTATGCTTCTTTCGTGAGCCTGAAATGGGATCCGGTAAAAGCCCTGTCGATTCAGCCCGGAGCCAGGCTGATATACAATACAAACTACCATGCTCCTCTGGTGTATGCACTTAGCGCGAAATGGAACATCGTTGAACCGCTGAACCTTAGGTTTTCGTATTCCCGTGGTTTCCGGGCTCCTTCGATCAAAGAACTATACCTGTCGTTTGTGGATGTAAACCACAATGTTTTTGGCAACCCCGACCTCAGAGCAGAACAATCCAATAACTTCAACCTCAATCTCAACTGGGCTTCGGAAAAGAGAACATCGGCCTGGTCGATGGACATGACAGGGTTTTATAATTTTATTGAAAATGTGATCCTCCTGGCACAAACCGGCGACGCCCTTCAATACCATTATGAGAATGTAAGCCGGTACAAGAGTGCAGGAATACAAATGGGCTGCTCTTATTCGATTTATCCGGCATTCAGGTTTCAAATGGGAATTGCAGAAACCGGCATCACAGGCAGTCCTGACGCTTCCATTTCCTACGCTCCCTTCAAATGGGCTACTGAGTTGACCATCAGTCCGTCCTACCGGTTTATCAAAGCTGATGTTACGCTTGCCCTCTATTATAAATATACGGGTTCTGCACCACAACTTATGGTAGATGCCGGGAATTTAACCTGGGGTTGGGTGGATCCGTACAATACCATGGATTTTACCGCAAGCAAGAGTTTCTGGGACAGCAGGATCAGGTTGTCTGCAGGAGTTAAAAATATTTTCAACACAACCACCATTGCATCGACAGGCGGAAGCGGCGATGTGCACGGCGGGGGAGGTGGTGAGGCGAATATCAGCTGGGGCCGGACAATGTTCATAAAACTGTCATTTCAATTCAATAAATACAAATGATGAGAACTGCCAGTTTTTTCCTGTTGCTGCTCATGTCCATGATATTTCAATCCTGTTTCAAAAAGGATCAGATGATTGCCCCGCATCCGAGGGAGAACGTGCTGACCGATACGATCCCCATGACACAAAACTACCTTCACCAGGTTTATTTCAGCCTGGATTCTGCGAAAATAGTGAGCATGAATGTGAAAACGGTGTACGATCTTGGTTTCGAATGCAGCCGGTCTGGCTGGCATGTTATTCTCAACACGAGCGACTTCATGAAGGTAGCCGACCTCGGATCGGTTCCGTTTGGCAATCCCCACGATACGACAGGCTTGAAACTGAGTTTTGACAAGTCGGACGGGAATCCCGATTCCACGGCGATTGGCCGGTGGTTCACAATTTCCGGACAGGATACCCTAGCCAGCAATCATGTTTACGCGGTGAGCCGCGGGCTTGATGAACTTGGAAATCCATTGGGACTTTACCAGTTGATCCTGGACAGCCTGAAGTACAATACTTTTTATTTTCGTTATGCCCCGTTGAAAGGCGGACCGGTCTCTTCCGCCGCAGTTACAAAAAATCCGGAGGTCAGCTATATTTTCTTCAGCCTGAAATCAGGTTCAGTGGTGCCTGTTGAACCTCCCTCTCAAACCTATGATCTGCAGTTTACCCAGTATACCACCCTGCTCTTCACCAGCCTTGGTTTTCCATATCCATATCTTGTTACCGGGGTCCTTTTAAATCGTCACAAAGTGGAGGCGGCTGTTGATTCCACCCTTGATTTTTCCACAATCAACCGCGAACAGGCGATGGCAATGACCTATTCGAAGGCGATGGACGCAATTGGCTGGGAATGGAAAGCATACAGTTTTTCAACAGGTGTTTACACCATATGGCCAAACCGCAACTATTTCATTCACACTGTTTCAGGCTCCTATTGCAAACTACGGTTCATCGGATTTTACAGCAAGGATGGTTTGAAAGGGTACCCGGTGATCGAATACAAAATATTGTAGCTGCGACGCCTCTCCTCAACTCATAATTTCCTCTTTAAATGAAAAGTCTTGCATTTTCGTGTTTAAGTTGTTAAGTTTGCAATAGGGTATTTAACTTCTTAGACAAAAGAAACTGTTTCTTTGAAGAATATCACCTGTTGCGTGGCGAAAAAAGGTGTGTTTGTCATCCTCAACATGGCATTGTTCCTTGTCATGACAAAAGGTCAAACACCTGATCATGAAGTGCCCGGCGTTAACCGCGGAATGTATTTTTCCCACCTGACCCGTGAAAGCGGGCTCCCCTCCGATTTTGTCATGGATGCCGTTCAGGATTTCAGGGGTTATGTCTGGATAGCCACTGATAACGGGCTTGCCCGCTACGATGGAAAAAACATCACCGTTTTCCAATGCCACGATGGCAAGCTCAACACCATCGTTGATAATTATGTGATCATTCTCAAAGAAAGCCGGGACTCCATGCTCTGGATAGGTACCCGGAACGGGATTTCCATTTACAACCCTTTTACGGCAACCTTCAGGAATTTTCCATTTGACCTGAGAGCGCCCGGCGCATTCCCCTGCAGGTTTGTGCGGTCATTTTACGAAGAGAACAATGGCACCATGTGGATTGCCACCAATGACGGGTTGGTACAGTCATCCAAAGGGTCGGGAAAATTTGCGTGTATTAGGCTGAAATGGATCGGGTTCAGCAAGGACCAGGAGTCGGGATTCAACTTTTTGACCACCGTTATTGCCGATCCGCGCGACACATCAAAATTGTTTCTTGGAACGATGGGAGGGATCCTGCTCTTTGACAAATACCGGAAAATTGTGGTGAAGGATTTTTCCAAGGTTATTAATGGACGTACCTCCGTATATGATCTGTATATTGATGACAATCAGCATCTTTGGTCCTGCGGATGGTTTACCGGACTGAATTGTTGTGATCTCAAAACCGGAAAATGGCTGGAGTACCCTCATCAAAAATCGAATCCCATAACGATAATTTCAATTTGCCAGAAAAATAGGGATGAGTTCTGGCTCAGTACGATAGGAATGGGGTTGGGTATCTTCAACAGGAAAAAAGGAACCTTCAGATTTATCCGGCACGATCCGCTCAACACGAGATCAATTATTTCGGATGATATAAACCACGTGATGCTGCCCAATACAAACAAAGACTTGTGGTTAGTCGGATCAGAGGGAATTTCCATCGAAAATAAACAACTATCTTCATTCAGGGAGAACAAACCGCCATTTTCGTTTTCCGCCATCACGGACCTTTACCGTGATAAGGCTACCGGTCGCCTTTATGTCGGGGCATTTGCCTGCGATGGTTTATTCGTTCTCAAGGAACAAACCGGAGAATGGACGATAATCAGGGAAGCAGAGCCTGGAAAACACTTATCACTGCTGATAAACTCATTTTACAGGGACAGAAAGGGGATACTCTGGCTTGCCACGAATAAAAACCTGATGTATCTCGATTCAACCTGTAACAGGATCAGACAGTTCAGAATGCCCGACGGGAGGCCCCTTCAGATTATTGATCCGCTTATCTGTGTCCTTCATGAAGATTCAGGGGGAAACCTGTGGGTTGGAACAAGAAGCGACGGAGTGGTCAGGATAGACGCTGCCAGGACAAAAGCCATATATTGCCGGCATCGGCAGAATGATCCCCGCAGCATTCTCGGTGGGAGTTATCACCGGGCAATCAAACGGGATAAATTCAACAGGATATGGATCAGTAACAACGAAGGAGTAGCCATTTTTGAGCCTGTTAGTGAACGGTTCCTGAATTTTTTCATGGACACGCTCAGGAAACATGGGTATGGCAACAAATTGGTGTACAATATTGAAAATGATACGCTTGGACGAATGTGGATGACCATTGACGGGCTGGGTTTGCTTCGCGTGGAAATGAAAGATCGCAAAAGTTTCAGTCTGAAATTGTTTGAAACTGTCCAGGGGCTCGATGCGTCGTCAATTTCGACAATGCGGAAGGATGCCGAAGGCGACCTTTGGATCAACAATGTAAGCCTCGTCCATTTTAACCCATATTCGGAGGAGTTCAAACTCTATAACACCCAAAATGGCTTGTACAGCATGCTTAGTGTGGGCCAGAAACTATACATCGATTCCGACCTGAATATTTATATCCCGGCAGAGTCTGGTTATGAAGTCAAAAACAAGCATGCCCTAGAACCAGGCGGGGGGATTATCAACCTGATCCTTGAAGCCATCGAAATCAATGGTAATCAAACCAACCTTGGTTACAACAGGCATGGAAGCTGTACGGTTAATCTTACTGCCGACCAGAACAATATTACCTTCTTTTTCACGGCAATCTGTTTTGATGATATTTCGAATGTCAAGTATATGTACAAACTGAAAGGGTACGACCAGGACTGGTACCTGTCAGGAAATTCGAGGGAAGCACGGTATACGCATCTTCCCCCGGGAAAACTTGAATTTATTTTCAAAGTTTTGAATCAACCTGACTATAAAAATACGGAAAATCATATTCTGATGAATATCAGGCCTTTTATATGGCAAACCTGGTGGTTCATAAGCAGTGTTGCCTTCCTTGTTCTTACATTGTTTTACCTGGCCTACCATTTCCGTGGCAGGCAGCTGCTACGGCTGGAGCGGCTAAGAATGAGGATTGCCACCGACCTCCATGACGATGTGGGTTCAACATTGAGCAGCATCTACATCCTGAGTGAAATGGTGTCGCAAAAGGCGGTGGACAGCCAATCGGTTAAAATGCTTAAAACCATCGGGGAGAGTTCTTCCCGGATGATGGAAAAACTGGATGATATTGTTTGGGTTGTTAACCCTTCAAATGACAGATTCAGGGATCTTGGTTTGCGCATCAGCGAATTTGCCATCCCATTGTGCGAATCAAAACAGATAAGTTTTATGGTCAATTTTGACAAAGAACTAACGGGGATGCGCTTGTCCATGGAGATAAGGCGCAACGTATACCTTATCGCAAAAGAAACGGTCAACAATGCTGTGAAATATGCAGATTGCAGTGAAATCAGCCTTCATTTCAAACCTGACCACGGCGGGCTGTTCATGGAAATCTCCGACAACGGGAAGGGTTTCGATCCAGGATCGTCCAATTCACGGAACGGATTACGCAACATGCGGCTGCGTGCAAAACAAATCAACGCCTCTATTGGCATCACCTCTGTTCCTTCACTGGGAACCACCGTCACCCTGATGGTGAAAACCCACAAGCGTATTTCAAAGACTACCTGATTATGTAGTTGCTTATATCCTATATTCGACGTAACATTGTATTCCGTTTGATATCCTGACATGAGTGTAAAGGTAGCCATATACGAAGATAATGATATCCTGCGGGAAACATTGTCATACCTCATTAAGGGGACCGAATCACTCGAACTCACGGGGGCCTATCCGAATCCGGTGGGAATTCTTGAACACTGCATGAACAATAAACCCGATGTGATCCTGATGGATTTGGAAATGCCCGTCATTTCCGGGATCGAGGCCACAATTCTGGTCAAAGACAGATTTCCCGGCATCAACATCATGATCCTGACTGTTTTCAAGGACAAGGACAATGTTTTTGATGCCCTCTGTGCAGGTGCTACCGGTTATCTCTTGAAAAACTCAACTTCGGTGCAGATTATCGAGGCGATTATCGAACTGGATAATGGCGGGTCACCAATGTCAGGTGAGATAGCCCGGAAGGTACTGGCATTTTTTACAGCCTCCCCGGTGAGCCGAAACAATGATTATGCTTTATCATCAAGGGAAATTGAAATACTCAAACACCTGATCAACGGCCATAGCTATAAAATGATCGCCGATGCCTGCTGCATCTCCATCAGCACGGTACAGTTCCACATCAAGGGGATCTATAAGAAACTCCATGTAAATTCAAAGTCGGAAGCCATCATTAAAACACTCCGCGAGCGGTTGATCGACTGAAGCAAATCTATCATTTCATGTAGTTGACATACCCGTTCTGAACGGGTATTTTTGGGTTAATTATATCAAAAATAATTTTCGGGTTGAAATTAAACATGCTTTCATTAATATAATGAGTCAAACCTAAACCAAACAACCATGAAAACAATGAAACGAAAACTGTTATGGATGATTGCACTGGTTATGGCTTCCACAGCCACCTTTGCACAAGTTGCCGTCAATATCGACGGTGCATTGCCTGATAATTCGGCAATGCTCGATGTAAAATCCACTACCCAGGGGGCGCTCATTCCCCGGATGACGGCAATCCAACGCGACGCCATTGCGAGCCCGGCGAAGGGATTGCTGATTTATTGTACGACCAATGACCGGATGTATTACAACCGGGGAAAATCCACATCCCCTTCCTGGGTAATGGTCTCTCCATGGGTAAATGCCGGTACGGACCTGAATTATATTCTTGGGAATATCGGCATCGGGGAACCGGATCCCGCCTATCCGATTAATTTCGCATCCACGCTGGGGGATAAAATTTCTTTGTATGGTGCCACAGCAAATCATTATGGTTTGGGAATCCAGGGCGGACAATTGCAGATATACAGTGATGCCAGTACAAGCGATATCACATTCGGTTATGGAAGCAGTACTGCGTTTACCGAGACTGTCAGGATAAAAGGCAATGGCAATGTCGGTTTTGGGGTCACCACTCCCGGTTACCCGTTGACTTTTGCCCCAACCTATGGCGATAAAATATGCCTGACGGGTCTTCCTGGGCTGGCCTATGGTCTTGGAGCCCAGGACGGGGAAATGCAGCTTTTCACTCCTAACAAGGATATTACCTTTGGGACGAAGACCGGTTCGACTTTCCTGGAGAGGGTGAGAATGAAGAACAGCGGCTTCGTTGGGATTGGCATTACCGCTCCGGCCTACCGGCTTGACGTGAGCGGCGATGTCAACATCACCGGGCTGTACCGGGTGAACGGGGTTCCGATTTCTACCGGTGGCAGCGGTACCTGCCTGTGGACCGCAACCGGTTCGAATATTTACTATAACTCAGGAACAGTGATGGTTGGATCTACCGTTGCACCGGCCAATACTAAGTTTTTTGTCTCTTCCGATGCGACAGGAACCAACAACAATGTTCTTGGCATTAAAAATTACGGGAAAGGCGAAAACACGGTAACAGGCTACTGGGGCGATTTTGAGGGTAAGGGTGATGCAACAGATGTCAGGGGCGTTGATCTCAATATACATGGCCATGGAGCCCTCCACGGGATGCATGTTGTCATGAACGATGAAACAAATGCAAATTCTTCCCTTGACGGAGTCGTATTGAAATTGAACGGTTCAAATAATAATACACAAAAAAGTGGAATTTCCGTTGAGCTTTATACACCCGCCAATTCATCTTCATCGGCATATTCCGGACTGTGCTATGGCATCCAGACACAGGTAAACAGCAATCGTTCCGATGCATACGGAGCTTATTTTCAGGGTACGGTAAATGACCTGGGTACAGCAGCTTTGCTGGGAGGATGGTCGGCTTATGGAGTCAGGGCCAAGGCAACCAACCTGAACTACCTGGGAAACCCCACGGCCAAGGCTTATGCAGTATACGGAGAAGTTGATTGGATGGGCAGTGTCAATCCGCCTGTATTACCGCCGGTACCGGGCACCTACTATGCAGGATTTTTTGATGGAGATGTGCATTATACCGGAAGTCTGACATGGGGAATCATATTGCCGACAAGTGTTGCACAAAACCGAAATCCCATTGAAAATGTCCTGGACAAAATAAAACGGATGAACCCCGTGAGTTTCACTTACGACAAACAGGCATTGCCCCAGATGAATCTTGCATCGGGCAGGCATTTCGGTTTTGTCGATCCCGATCTGGAAAATGTATTTCCGGAAGTGGTTAAGAACGAAACGTTCCCTGAAAAATATGATGCAAAAGGAAAAAAGATTTATGATGCGGTTCACTACAAGGGTGTCTCCTATATTGAAATCATCCCGATCCTCACTGCCGGGATCAAGGAACAGCAAGCCATCATTGAAAAACAGGGCAACACGATCAGCGCGCAACAACAACAGATCGATGAACTTACCGGCAGGATTGCTGCGATTGAGAAAATGTTGCATAAATAGCACCTGTGCTAACACACTGCCTGTGGCAGTGAAATGTTAACCAGTGTCTGAAACAAATAATTCGAAAACCATGAAAAATCAATATGAAAATTTCAAACACGCAGGGGTGCTTTTCAAAGCCTGGAAGGGAGTTGCCATCGTGTTATTGCTATCCCTTGCCACGGCAGCCCTCTCTGAAACCATCATTACCAGTGGCTCCAAATTAATTGTCGCCAGTGGCACCAAACTGGTCACTGCAGGCACGCTGGTGATCAAGGATGGCGGCACTTTGAATAATTCCGGAACGGTCATCTTCAAACAAAACCTGACCAATGAAACACCCGGGGAAAACGATCTGGGAAGCGGATTGGCGGAATTTTCCGGTATTGCGAACCAGACGATCACCGGGGTCAACCACATCCAGGACCTCAGGATCTACAATGGGGCAGGGGTTACCCTGGCAGGGCCGACCCTGGTAAAAGGCACCCTGATCCTTGACAATGGGAAGGTCGACCTGGGAAGCAACGATCTCAGGCTTGGTCCGCTGGGAGTCATTGGGGGCACACCATCGGTACTGGCAATGGTTATTGCCACGGGATCAGGCATGCTGCAAAAAGAATTCCCGGTAGGATATACGGGCTCTTTCACCTTTGCTGTTGGCGATAATACGGATACGCCGGAATACTCCCCCGCGACGCTTATTTTTTCGGTTGCCAACAGCGTCGTGAACGAAATAGGGATTACGCTTGTGAACGCCAGGTTCGACGATCCGGCCATCAACGGGAATTATCTTAAGCGTTACTGGATGTTCGACTGGTATGGAACGGCGGTTAACTGCGATGCTACCTTTCAATACACGGCGGCGGATGTGGTTGGCGACGAGTCGGTGCTCTCCTGCACGCGCATTGGCTCACCCACCTGGATCACATATGGATTGACCAACCCGGTTTCGCATCTCCTTTCAGCCACCGGGCTTACTTCATTGTCATGGTATACTGGCGTTCGAAGCAATACGGCCCCCGTGGATAACCAGGTGCAGAATGTGACACTGGAAAACGGGATGACCGGTTGTTACAGTGCGATAAACCATCTGACTGTTGCCGGAGGTGGTAAGATCTTCCTGGTTAAAAACGGAGCCAGTGCCACACTGGTGGCCGGAGGTAGCGTTACCCTGGGGTATGGAACCACCGTTCAACCGGGAGGTTATCTCCATGCTTATATCACGACCAACGGAAACTATTGCGGTGCAGTGCCGGGCATGGTGGCAACAACTGCTGGTGAAAATGAACAACAGGGAATTGAATTTTCCGCCAACGGCCGGTGGGTCCGGATCTATCCCAATCCTACATCAGATAAAGTCATTGTTGAACTGGAACCAAACGGTATGCCTTCAGGAGCCAGTGTCTCCATTTACAACATGCAAGGCGAGAGGCTCATGACCAGGTCGTTTGGCAGTGGTAGCAAATTTGAATTCTCCCTGAACGGGAAACCGGTGGGCTGTTATCTTTTCCATGTTGTTTCAGGTGGAAAGAGTGAAATAGCAAAGGTTATCAAAGAGTGAGAAATTTTCACCTGATATTTTTCCCTGTGGTTTACCCATAAATACAAGGGGAAATACCGGCCGGTGCAACTTTGCCTTTTGGGGAGATTGTTCCGGCCGGTTTATTTTATATACAGCAGGGGTTCCCGCATCACTATCTCTTTTCATATACCCCGAATGGTACCACCAGTCCAAAGGTCAAACCCCACCCGGGGTTGTATATACCCACTTCCTTGAGCCGGCTCATGTTGTCGAAGTACCTTGTATTGGTTAAGTTGCTGCCGGAGATGAAAAGGGTCCACACCTGCCTGGCAACATGAAGTCCCGTCCCTGCCGAGGCATCAAGGGTGAAATAGCTGGATGTTGGAGTCTCAAAGGTGTCGATGCGGTTCTGTGCATAATGGATCTGACCGCCAACCTCGAGGTATGGAGCGGTTAGAACACAGTGCTTGCTTGTTTCAAAGGTCCAGCGCAGTTTGTGAACAGAATGGAGCGCTGGCATGAAGGGGAGGGGAATGCCGGTCGATTCGTTGGTTCCGACGACATAATCGATGCTGTTGTCAAAATGAAGCGCATCGGTCGGGTGAAAGTCAACCTCCAGTTCAAATCCCTTAAGAGTTGAATTACCTTGCACGAAACGATATACCAGGTAGGTGTTTTCCTTCCTGACAATCTTTTCACCCCCGATGTTGCGCTGGTAGATATAATTGGAAATGTAGTTATAGTATCCGCTGAAAGTAACCCTCACCATATGCCAGCCCGCAGATATCTCCCCGTCGGCCTGGAGGCTGTTTTCTGATTTTAAAGCGGCATTTCCGATCTCGTACCGGAAGGTTCCTTCATGCACCCCGTTTGATCCCAGTTCAGCGATGTTGGGGGAGCGAAAGCCCGAGCCCAGGTTGAATTTGAAGTTCAGGACCCCGGATGCCGCATAGGTAAATCCTGTGGAGCCACTGAAAGCTCCGAATTTACTGTTAAACCCCGGGAAGATGGTATCGCCTGATGATGAAGGAATGCCAAGGCTGTCAATGTATAATGATTTCCCTTCCACCCAGATCCTGTCATACCTCACCCCGGCATTCAGGGTCCATTTTTTCCACGACTTCTTGGCATACACAAACCCGCCAAGGCTATTCAAACGGTAGTCAGGTACCAGGTACTCTTTTCCCCTGTTTGCATTAGACTGGGTCATGCCTCCCATCCCGGCCACCAGTTCAATGCCACCATGAAATAGGTAAGTGTACTTGGCATCATAGGTCCAGGTAATGAGGTGCATGTAAAGTGATGGTTCACTGCTGCTTTCAACGAATTCCCTGCGATCGTTGTCCTGGTACCCGAGATTGATCCTGACCTGGCTGTTCCCGGAAATGAAGTTGGAAACCGAAGTGATCTTGTTATGCCGGACATTCTGGTAGGGGAGTTCCGGAATCCGGCTTTTCACGTCAGATGCTGAAACAATCTCGTCGTTCGCGTTGATGAATTGCCCTGATACACTGTCACGCTGACCTTCCACCATGCCTATATTCGCATCATACCTGCTGTAATGGACGTGTGAAAAACCCCATTTCTTGTTCAACCCGACCATGGTGCTGAAATTCAGTTCGTTGAAACATGAGTTGTAAACATATTCCGGGGGAGACTTATATGAGGCAGCATTTTTATAACTACCACGGGCCCTCCAGGTAAAGCCATTGTGATTTCCTTCCAACATGAGGGTGCTGTTTGTCATCATGTTGTTGGTTGCAAACTGGCTTGCAAATTCACCACGGATGGTGTTCATGGGAGCGTGAATCGGCTCAAGAATATTGATGACCCCGCCCATGGCATCGGAGCCATAAAACAGGCTGGCAGGGCCTTTCAGCACTTCGATCCGGTCGGCGGAGAACTGGTCGATCTCCACACCATGTTCGTCTCCCCATTGTTGCCCCTCCTGGCGCACGCCTTCATTCAGTGTTATGACATGGCTGTAGCTGAGGCCACGAATCACCGGCTTTGAAACATCCCCGCCTGTTGTAATCTGAGAAAGACCCGGAATTGCCGAGATCGCATCAATGATGTTGGTCGATGGGGTGGTGAGCAGCTCAGCTTTCCCGATGGGGGTGATGGTGATGCTGCTCCGGCTGTTATCGGTTGAGATTCCACTGCCTGTGATGACTACCTCCTGGGCTTCAATGGCCTTCTCGGAAAGCCTGAAATCAATGGTCGTCATTTTTCTCAGATCAACCAGGGCCGTTTTGGATCCATAACCGATGTAGCTTGCCTGGAAAAGCAGGGTGCTTTTGGGCAGATTGGTAAAATGGTAAATACCATCTTTATCGGTGGAAACACCTGTCTTCAGGTCGGGGATGTAGAGCGTGGCACCCGGCAACGATTCACCTGTTGCCGCATCGCTGACTTTCCCGGTAAGGGTTGCCTGGGCTTGCGCTGCAACTGAAATCAGTGTTAAAAGGACGATAAACGCTATATATCTTATTTTGTTATTAGTCATGAGATGTTGAGGTTGTTTAAGTACGAAAAGCAGATGCGCGTTTTTTCCGTCATGAGGGTACACGAAGATAAACGGAGAATTTTCCGGTTACCATTCAATTGTCCCGTTATGGGGATCAACGATTGTTTCGTTAAACTTTGTGCACTTTCGTGGAACTTAGTGTATTCAAACCTGAGAAGAACAGGTCTGGATGGAAATTTAACTTTTTGGGGGAGCCCTGGGGTCGGCAAAAAGAAGCGGGCACGCTGTTGTCTACCACCGGATCAGCAATAGTGAACCGTCACTGTCTGATTCACGTCAGGATGCAGGCTCAGGGCAACAGGACAGTTTTTAATGCTATATTCTATGATTTTTTTCACCTTTTCAGGATAGTCACCGTGTGGGAAAGTCAGGTCAATGACGATCTCAGCGATTCTGCGCGGAGCCTCCCCGGTCATGATCTTTGTAATGACCAGTCTGGCGCCGTCAATGTTGAACCCGTGCGTCCTGGCTGCAATTCCCATTACGGTCACCATGCAGCTTCCAAGGGCGGTGGCCACCAGGTCGGTGGGAGAGAAGTACTCACCCCTTCCCTGGTTGTCGGGTGGAGCGTCGGTCAGCAATTTGTTGCCGGAAAGAAGGTGTGTGGCTTCGGTCCGAAGTTCTCCAAGGTAAATTGTTTCGATACTGGGCATTGTGAATGTTCTTGCAGGTTATTGTGAAAGAAGACTATTTGCTTATCGCAACGGTCGCATCAATGGCAAAGGCAGTACCACCGGAGCTGCTGCCTACCAGGTTGAATTTCCAGGTTCCGGTTTGTTTTAGATATGCCGTATCAGTCCCTTGCATCGGAATTGATGCATTTTGAATATAAGATGCCCCGTTGTATTTGTGTGTATACACGCCCGATGAGGGATTCGTGATGGTCACGTTGGTCATGGATACCCCGTTGTTGGTGCATTTTGCAAAAAATTGCAATCCTGTTCCACCCCCTGTCAGGCTAACATTAGCAGAAGTCACAGTAAAAGTTGGAACAGGATCTTCAGTTTTCTTTTTACAACTGCTGATGAGGATAAATGCAACGAGCACCAACGTGGTCATTGACAAAGAATGTGTAAGTTTTCTCATATTCGCTGTTTTATTTGATTTCTATCTCGTTTTTGAAAATTGGAACGACCGGTTTCTCCCTTTTTTTCCTTTGCAACGGAGACTCCTTGCAAAGATACTAATTCATCGGCTTAGATGGTTTCATTTAGCTAAAATGGATACTTTTGCAGGCATATAAACGAGACTTTGGGAACAATTTTAACGAATCAACTTAATTTTCGTGACCTGGGTGGCCTCCAGGCGACTGACGGCCGAAAGATCAAACCGGGAATGCTATTTCGCAGTGGCGATTTTTTTTCTCTTTCAGATGAGGATATCCTCACTTTGGAGCATCTCTGTCTTAGTGCGGTTATTGACCTTCGCGCGAAAAGGGAAATCGAAAAACGGCCAGATAAAGCCATTTCAACCGTAAAAGAGACGATTCACATCGATATTCACGACTATGCACGCGAAAAATCCGAAAAGTTTCTCGAAAATAACGATGCAAAAGGACTTGAAACGGTCCTGATCGGGGATTACATCCGCATGGTGAACATTCACCAGGCAGATTTCAGGAGATTCCTTCACATCCTGGCAACCACTGAAAATTTGCCTCTTGTATATCACTGTGCAGCAGGGAAGGATCGTACCGGTATGGCGACAGTTTTTCTGCTGACTGCACTTGGGATCGATATGCAGCAGATATGGGAGGATTATATGGCCACAAACCTGTTTTCCGCCTCTTTTACAGAAAAGATTATCAGGAAGGTTACAGAATCGGGGTTGAATGGCGCGATACTCCGGCCGTTGCTCGAAGTCCGTGAAGAATACCTTGGGGCGGCCATCAAAGAAATTGACCTGAAATACAGTGGTTTGAAAATCTACGTTGAAAAGGTCCTCCGCGCGGATACGTCAAAACTCCGCGAAAAATACCTGACCACCAACCATACCCCGGAACCAATACCCTAAATCGTAAATCGTAAATCGTAAATCGTAAATCGTCAATTTCACCTCCCCGTCACCTTTTCAACAACCCCCCTGATCCCATCGAGTCGCACCAGGTCACCATCTGAAAGAAATTTCTTTGCTCCTTTAGCCCCTACCACTGCGGGGATGCCATATTCACGGGCAACCACCGCGCCATGTGAGAGCGGGCTTCCGATTTCGGTGATCAGCCCCGCGATGATGCTGAAATAGGGGGTCCAGCCGATGTCGGTAAAAGCAGCCACCATGATCTCTCCTTCCCGAAGTTGTTCGGCATCACCCAGGGAGTGTATAATGCGTACATGGCCCTCCACGACCCCGCTGCTCACAGGAATCCCTTTCAGCTGACCTTCTGTTATCACAATTTCAACCTCATGCTCCAGGGGTTCAGGAATTCCGAAACTAACCTCTTCAAAAACAAGGTTGTCCAGTTCCGGGAGTATTTTGCGACGTTTGTTTGCTTTCAATTTCCAGGAAGGATTCCGGTCATTGAGCAGTTGTCCTATTTCATCATGAGTCAGGAAATAAATTTGATCGGTATCGTCCAGCAGTTGTGCCTCCGCCATTTGTTTTGACAGGATCCTGTAGCCTTTTCGAATCGTGCTGACCATTTTAATCGCATAGGCTTTTGAGATCTCCCTGCGTGCCACCGCTTTTCGGGCGGCAGGGATCATGGCATGAAGGATGCGGCGTTTCATCAGCGGAAGTGAGTTAAGAGCTTTGCGGATCTCCATATCCACATCGTATTTGGCATGCTTCACTTCACCAACACGCACCCGGGTTTGCAGCGTCTGGATAAGCTGCTGCGGGTTCTCTTCCCATGTTTTTTCCCGGAGTTCCGACTCCCGGACACATCGGTGGCCATGTCGTTCGATGAAAAGACTGAATTGCCTCGAAATCTCCGGAGGCGCATCATGCTGCAGGAGGTGCAGGGCGTCTGCAGGGGCGGCGTGGACAAAGCGGTCGGCAAACCTTTTTTCCACCCGTATCTGCGATGCAAACCTCTCAAGGGTTTTGACCGCATCAGCGCTCTCGATTTCAGGGATATCCAGCAGGAGCATCGTCGCAACATGGTGGTCGTCAGCCGTCGGCATTCGTTTATCGCCTGTCATGATGCGCATAAAAGCCGAGTAAAGGGTGCCCGACTGGGCAGAAGTACTCAGGTGATGACCGAATCCGATACCCAGCGGACGAATTGATCTTTGCAGGCTGCCGTGGATCTGCTGCATGGTCCCCGTGGTTTCAATACTGAAACCTGCTTCGAGTTTTTTAAGCTCCTCCAGGTGTTTTGCCGCACTGCTTGTGTTGACCATCTGCCTGAAGAAATTGATGACCCGCCGTGGAAGCATCACTTCAGGTTTTGCCACGATGCCGGGAAAGACTTTGCCGCTGAGGGCAAACTGCACATCAGAAGCCTTATTGAGCCATACATGTTTGGGATAGTCCATCATATTGCTCATGTTGATGAACAAACGGTTGTAAAACATCTGGATGTACCGGGGAGAAGTGCGGCCGGCAAGTCTGAAGGCACCTGCCCGTTCGGCCAGCACGGTCATGCCGTAATCGATGGCCTCCGCACTTACAGAGTAAGTGAGGGGAGTGGCCACACCCGGCATCATTTCACCGATGTTTCCGAGTGTCCAAATGTCATTGCTTGTTCCTTTAACCGTATCGAGTTCGTTGTAGTGAACCTCGTCCAGCGTGGTCACCGGCCTTACCTGGAGCCAGTGCAGTACTCCGTTATGGTCGATGGCCCATTCGAGATCGACAGGTTTGCCGAAGTGTTTTTCCACTTGCAGGGTACCCCCGACAATTTCCCGGAGATGTTTTTCGTCAAGCAGGTGCCCGTTTTTTCCCACTTCAAATTTTATGTTCGATCCGCTGCGGAAAACTTCATAATGATGAGCGTCTGTCATCCCGCTTACCAGTTCCTCACCCTTTCCGGCTATGGCATTGATGATGATCTGGTCGCGTCTGTTGTTTACCGGGTTTGCGGAAAATACAACGCCGGCAACACGGGCATCCACCATGTTCTGCAGGATTACTGAGAGACGCAGATCGGCATCCGAAAGAAAGTTTCCCGAATATGACTTCACGCGATCTGCATTTCCCGCTGCGATGCAACTGATGATGGCTGCCTTTATTTCTTCAAAAGTATGGAGGTCGAGATACGACTCAAACTGACCGGCAAAAGAGACGGCATTGCCGTCTTCACTGACAGCAGATGAGCGCACTGCCTTCGGCCCCTCGCCCAGGATGGCGAGATGTTTCCTGACAACGTCATCGTCGAGTGTCTCTATTTGCGGATGGATCAAGACAAAAGCACCCGGCACCTGCAAACCTATCTCCCTGAGCGTTTTCAGTCCCCTGGCCTTGCCGCCGACTTCCTCCAATGTAATTTCATGCAAAAACCTGATCAAAACCCTTTCCTCCCCAGCTTCATTTCGAAATTTTCAAATCCCTTTATATCTATCCGCATGGAATCCGAATTCAACCATGCCGACACCGTCGGAGCCATCAAATTTATAGGTGCCAATCCCCTCCCGCATCATGTACTTCCCGTCATGCAGGTATGGAAACTCTCCATGCCGCCAGAATTCCATCCGGTGTGTTTTCCCGTCGCGGGTCCTGATCTCCACAAATCCATGATCCGGCAGCAATTTTTCTTTGGAGACCGTGTCAAGGTCGGTGCATTCCACGATGGCATCTGTGGTGCCGTCGGGGGCGGTAATAAACCCTGCGGTAAGGCGTCCGAGGAATTGCCACTTAATCGTGGTTACTGTCCAGTGCATCCCTGATTCTGAAACACCGGTGATCCAGTAATGCCGGTCCCAGGTGAGCCAGTTGCGCGAACCGAAGGAGTGGTCGCGCGAACCCATCATATCGAGTTGAGTGGTTTTCCCGTCCAGGACGATGGTTCCCTTGAAATTTCCCGTTTGTTCATAGTGAACCTGGTGGGTATCCTTCATGGCGTGGAAGAACGATTTTGTCCACTTTTCCTTAGCAATAGCCCCGGCAATGACATGATGGTCTGAACTTTTCGCAAAATCATATACGGGATGATCGCCGGTGAATACCATGTTGGCAATACAACGATGCGGTTTCCCCGACCGGTCATGAACATTTCCTTCAAAAGTGACCCGCCAGATTTTTCCTGTTTCGATCGGCTCCCATTTCAAAGAGCCCTGCTGGAAACCAGCTCCTTCTGGTCCAGGGGAGGATGTCAAACCAAAATAACCAAGATCTTTAATGAAAAAATCGAACCAGAATTCGTTTGGCCGTTTCGGCTCCCTGAAGGCCATCCGGGTGATGAACGCATTGCCTTCCCTGTCGCCGCCATAAAAATATGAACTGTCGTTGGGATAAGGCTGTGCCTGGTCAACATGTTTTTGTTCAAGAAAATCAACAGGGTACTGCCGGCTTTTGGTACGTTTCACCATTTGCCGGGCGATGAGCAGTTTCAGCATAGAGTTAGTTTTGGGGTGCAAACTTAGGAATTTATCTCTGATTTTCGCAAATGAAAGGCTGTTCCGCATAAAATCAAAAGCCCGCCCGATTCACATCCGGCAGGCTCCGACCATTTATATTAACCAAAATATGCCTAATTGTTGTATTCAGCAACTATATCTTTAACGCCATCAGGAGAAACACGGCCATAAACCTTTTCCCCGACCAGCACGACCGGAGCAAGCCCGCATGCGCCTACACAACGCAGGCAGCTCAGCGAAAATTTCCCGTCGGGAGTGGTTTCCCCGACCTGGATTTTAAGGACACGTTTGAATTCTTCCAGAACCTTCTCGGCACCACGCACATAACAGGCTGTTCCCAGGCAGATGGAGATCGGATGTTCCCCCTTGGGAAGCATGGTGAAAAAGGAGTAAAAGGTCACAACACCGTAAACATGTGCAACAGAAACATTTAATTCCTTTGCAATCACCTCCTGCAATTCGGCCGGAAGATATCCGAAGATGCTCTGGGCTTTGTGCAGCACATTGATGAGTTCACCCTTTTCGTTGTTAAAGGACTTGCAAACCTCCTTCAACTCTGCTATTTTTTTCTCTGATAATTTAATCTTTGCCATAATGAAAATTTAAAACTCCAACAAAACCCCTAACACTTAAAACTTAACACTTAACACTTAAAC
>Ga0118677_10003991_pt1 | contig 27255 bp, 26 predicted proteins | sample AliMusrvi5mmetaG_FD_86154 | JGI IMG/M metagenome (GOLD analysis project Ga0118677, IMG submission 86154) | reverse complement strand
GTGCAACCGTAGGTAAAATTCAAGGACCTTTATTTGATGTAGAAGGTAAAGATATTGTCATTGGAATGGTTCAAACATTGTATGACAAAGAATATCCTCCAGAATCATTTTCTTGTTTCGGACTTACGATCATTGATGAGGTTCATCGTATTGGAAGTGAACAATTTTCAAAAACATTATTTAAAACAATTACACCCTTTATGCTCGGTATTTCTGCTACTGTTAATCGTAAAGACAATCTGACCAAAGTACTTTATATGTTTATTGGTGAAAAAATTTATTCTGAAGCACGCGATAGTGATGATGCAGTATCTGTTCGGGGTATTAAATATATATCCAATGACCCTGAATTTAACGAAACCGAAATGGATTTTCGTGGATCCCCCAAGTATAGCACGATGATCAGTAAATTATGCGAATTCGGACCACGCAGTGATTTCATTGTTCGGGTTATCAAAGATCTTATTGATGAAAATTCTGAAAAACAAATTATGGTACTATGCCATAACCGATCCCTTCTTACCTATTTGTATGATTCAATTGTGCACAGGGGGTTTGCTACTGTCGGTTATTATGTCGGTGGAATGAAACAGAAAAATCTACAGGAAACCGAAGAGAAAAATATTGTATTGGCGACCTATGCTATGGCAGCCGAAGCCTTAGATATTAAAACGCTTTCTACATTGGTAATGATCACTCCTAAAACAGATATTACACAATCTGTTGGACGTATTTTGCGTATGAAACACGAGAATCCGATCATTGTCGATATTATTGATAAACACGATGTTTTTCAAAAACAATGGTTGCAGCGAAAACGGTATTATAAAAAATGCAATTATCGAATTTGGGAAACCGAGTCTACTAAATATACCAATATGTCGATCGAATGGAATGAAGGTTTTGTAGAGCCACCAGGCTCTGCTCGCAAAACAAAACCTAGATTATCGGCGGATGATGAATTTAATGACACAAATGTTCTATGGAAAAAAACATTTGAACCCAAAACGAGTGCAGTAGATGCTTCATCGAAGGATGAAGAAACGAGTTTTGATGATCCTTTTCAAAATTCGTTTCAAGATAAATGTTTACTAGACGTATCTAGCTTACAACTATAGCCTAAAAGAAATAAAAACGCTTTTTAGATGATTTTCCCGATTTCTTAGATTTCTTAGATTTCTTAGATTTCTTGGCTGTTTTTCCTTTCTTACGGCGTCTCTTTTTACCACCTTCAACCTCTTCTTCCCCTTCCTCTTTTTTACCACCTTTTTGTTCATCTTCTTCTTCTTCTTCTTCCTCTTTTTTACCACCTTTTTGTTCTTCTTCTTCTTCTTCCTCTTTAGAACCACCTTTTTGTTCCTCTTCTTCCTCTTCCTCTTCCTCTTCTTCAACATGCTCTTCAACCTGCTCTTCTGCTTCGCTTGCCTCTGCTTCGCTTGCCTCTGCTTCGCTTGCCTCTGCTTCGCTTGCCTCTGCTTCGGGCTCTGGTTGAACTTTCACTTTATCTTTACTTCCCTTCTTCTTCGGTTTTACATCGGTCTCATCAATATCAACAGAGACATCCATATCTTTTCCACAACAATGAAAACGAATTTTTTTGTGATTTATTGCCGCGTAGATTACTCCCGCACCTGATATTAAAAATCCCATAATACCTAGAACACCACCAGTGGTAGAATCCATCCTATTCTAGGCAGTCAAAGTTGTTTCCAGGCGACCACAGCATGTGCCCTGTTCTACAAGGGGCGGATCTGCCCATAGAGATATGCCTCTATGATGCATATTCTGTATATTGAGTTCCCAGTCCAGGCATTCACGAAATGGTCGCATAGTGTGTAAGATCCTTTCCAAGTACGATACATGAAACAACATTGAATCTGTACATCTATATACAAATTGATGAGGTGGCTGGTAGAGTTTCGTAGGACCAAATTGGCTGATGTCGCAGTTCGGGGGGCGTGTCCGAACACCTTCACCGAGGCTCACATAGTCCCAGTCAATAGGTTGATCAACGAGTTCATCTAGCCGTGAGATGAAGTCTTCGCGTAAAAACACATCAGACTCTAAGAAGACAACCGTCTTATAACCTCGCCGCACAGCCTCTTGTGCGCCCCAGATGAAATTGAGAACGAGTGAGATTTCGCCGCGTGATAAACAGCGTGCCTTGAAGGTAAGAATTGGCATTTCTTTTCGGCAAAATGGATCATAATACTGGAAAATCTGTTCAGACGTCAGTTCATCACCCCACGTCGGACCACTGAGTGTAATTTTTTCCTTAGGAATACCTCTTTCAGCCAAATGAGGCAAAAGACGAGCCGTCCGCTCAGGCTCTCTTCGGGGATTTGTGAGTAAAAAGATTTGATCGATCTTTTCTAAAACCATCTTCTTTACAAGATTGTTTTAGAATATATAGTTTGGCGCAGTCGCAGTCGCGACTGCTGTCACTGTCGCATTTACAAATCAGACTCATACCATGTCCGTATCCAGCCACTACGTGCCTCTCTCTTAACATGTTCACCCTCCTCAATCTTGTAATCAAATCCGTGAAACCACGCGAGGTCCAGGGCACCCACTCCACCGAAGCGGAACTCACCGCGCTGTTGAGAATTAGTAGCATAATCGGAGAAAAAGTAAGGCTGTGAGTATGTCTTTGCGATCGTCATTGTTGAATTCATAGGAAAGGTTCCAGTATTTTGTAGCGTAGAGCACGTGTCCACGACAATACTCACGCCCTGTGTATTGCCCTGGAATTGATCAACACGCATGACAAATAAGTACCAAGGTGCCCCAGGACCCATTTGAAGCTGTGACGGATAGATCTGTGTGGTTGTTCCTTGTTGTCCTTTCACTTCAATTTGCATGGATCCATTTGCCAGAATTGTGACTGTGTATCCAATGCGAGATGTGTATCCACGTTCCAAGTTTACCCATGAAAAGAGATTCATGGTTGTTTGGAATGTCTGGGGGATGCGGAAGCAAACTGTAATTGTCTGGAGTGCCTGGAATGCCACCTTGGAGAATGAAACGAATGAATCTCCATCATTTATACGTACATAGCCGACATTTCCGGGTACAGATGACCGATCTGCCGCCGCCGAGAAAAAGGACGGGTTACCATTCTTCTGAAGTTCCAGACCATGACTATAAAGACGGCGCTCTTGGAAAGCCACCTGATTCGCATTTACAGAGTAAGAACCTGTTGAAGGCGCCGACCGCTTACAGACTTCAATCGCAAGATAAGGAGCAGTAGATTCCTGAGTCAATACAGAAATCTCTCTTAAATCTCTATTTAAATTACCTTGAAAATCATAAAATGCCGTCATCGGAGTTATTTGACCGTCTGTAGTATCAGGTTTAAACGCAATACTATTTTGGAATTGATGCGCACCTGTTCCAGTATACCACTCAACTGTAAAAATATTGGGTTGATTCTTTTTTACAAGAAGTCCAGCTGTATTTAAATTTGTAAAGGTCGTCGCAGGATGATCTGTAAAGCGAGAGAATGTGTTATCATTTGTTCCAAGATCAGTGACTACATGATTTACAGCAAAACGGAATCCATCTTTTGCTACGGTCTGTAAGAAGATTCTGTAGTCGGTAGGAACAGCAGGTAAACGGAAATCAAAGAAAGAAATAAATCCTACATTTTGCGCAAGACCTGTGGGTGGAATCGGTTCAGAAGAAAGTGCGATAGTAGGTAACCCCTTGTTCTGTGATGAAAGACCAATGCGTCGCCCCAAAATACAGAAGACTTGACCAATTTGCGGATTTGTGACAGACTTATCCATCCAGATTGTCTCCACGCCCTTTGTTGTGGCATCAATCGGTACTAAGACGGCAGGAGCCGGTCCAGGCTGGATACCCATGAATTTTAAGAGGGCATCCTGTTGAACTGCCCCATTTGAGCTATGAGTCTGCTGTTCCAAAATATTTACAGCATTCTTATAGTCATTCCATGTGCGCACTGCGTTACCAATCCGATAGGCAGCTGCGAGTGTCTCAGGATATAGAGTGCCTTGTTTCTTGCCATTTTTTTTCTCCCAATAACTTTTCACGCACGAAAAATCAATCGCCGACAGCAGTGCGGTGCCAGGAACATCGGCGCAGAAATCGTACGTATCATAGATTCCCGCGCGTGTACAGAGATCATCTGCCGCAGTGCGAACAGCCTGTTTAGGGGACGCAACTGCCCCACGAATCTTACTAATCTCAGAAAGGGCAACATTCATAGATCCCTGATCCGCACGAAAGAGTGATTCTGTAATCCGTGCGGATCCCTGTTGTGATTGATAGTCCTGATATGACTTTTTTGTTTTGAGAGTTGTATCATATGGACCGGCAGCCGCAGCAGATTGAAGTGCAGTGTACAGCGTCCCCTTATCACTACATCCCGCCATTTGAACAGCACGCAAGAGACAATCGCGACTGAGTGTACTGCTCCCAGCCTGAAGACACGTGGCATCCAGTTCGGATGTGTCAACGAATCCCTCGTTCATTGTACATTCCCCAACGGTGGTCGCAATTTGAGCCGAAGTACAATCAAGAGTAGGATCATCGGGATACGCTGCCTTTAATTGTCCATACGCGTTTGTAATCGGAATGAACTTCTGAGATGTCTTACAAAAGCCGATTTTACCAACGAATACGCCATTCTGAATTGATGGTAGTGTAGTGAGAGATATACACGTGGTCAAAGACGCACAGGCGTCTCTTAAGAGTTGCTTCTTTGCTTTTTGAAGATCCCAGAACCAGACAACGCCATTTCCAAGCGCATCGGGAGAATCAACAGTGTTCATGAGCGGTCCTTGCGGTGTTCCATAGGCACCTTGCGCAACTTCAGGGACTAAACCAGATGATTTCTTATACCGGAATCCACAGCGAAGTGGCGCATTCGGATTTGCGCTTGTATCAAGAATCATCTGTTCAAGACCTGATAGACCCGCATAACGTCTACACTCTTCAACATGTGGGCTCTGCGCCGGAGATCCCTGAAGCATCGTTCCAAGAACAGAATCATTAAATGGCACTGAAGCCTTACCTGTGTAAGGATCTGACATCCGCAGCGCATCTTTTGCATTAGCCAAGTTCGCTTGAACAAAAGGCGTCGCGCCAGGAATCTGGTTCGGTAGAATACGTTTCTGCTGATAGAGATCCTGTTGTTCTTTAAAGAATGCCGACTGATCATCAGCTGCATCAAAAGGTTCTTTTAAAGCACTGTAAAGGGAATTAAACATTCCTCTTGCTCTGCTATATGATTTAGAAATCATTCTACACTTCATACGCCCACATATGAATTATTCGAAAAGGTCCATGCATTACCAGTTGAATCACTGGACAGTACAAAACTCTGACCCGCCGTGGCGTTAAATCCATTAGGGAATGAATTCATCCATTGAGACCCATTTGAAACATTCCAGATACCTGGTGTACCAAGTGCCGTCTTTGCCCTGACTTCAACGTATTGATTCGTGGGAGTTTTAATGAGTCGCATTTGCCACTGGACCACATTTGGTTGACCGTCAGCCCAGAAGTTCTGTCCATAAAGAACCATATTCACTACACTCGCGCCCTGTATAGTCTGTACAGGAGATACATAGAAATTTGTTGTGCGCCTGTCATATTGACCAACGAGGAATCCCTTTCCATAAGTAGGGCTGCCCCAATAGGTCGTTGCCTGCGGCTGATCAAATCCAATGACGTGATTTGTAGCCCAATAGGCGGTTGTGTAGGTAGTACCGAAAAAAGTAAAGGGCATAATCGTAAAGGTGGCAAAATAATCATCCGCACCCGAAACGGAGGAGAGAACTGAGAGTCCAGCAGTTGACATATTCGCAGTGGCATTTCCAGGTACAATCAGCGTTTCAGGAGCGGGCGGGGGCGCTAAACTGGGCGAAGGCAAATTCTCAACCTTTAAGAAACAATCTTCAATTGCCACCTTTCGCACAGGATCAGTCGGTTGTGTAGCAGAATTAATGGCTGCCAAAAACTGCTGATTGAGATAGGCTTGAACTGCGGCGATTCCTCCCTGTAAGCCTTTTGTCTGTAAGCGATTCACCGCATCCGTATTCGGCGCACCATTCGTGGCAATGGGGCTGAGTTTTCCGCTCGGTAAGCAGAAGACAAGATTACCTGTAGTATCTTTGTTTGAATAGTTCGCAGCTCCACTATATGTCGGTCCAATACGCGTATCCTGGTTGCCCTTGTTGAGATACAAGTAGTTGAGGCACTCGGCAGAAATCGGTTTCGTAGGATCCTTGAGGGCTTCTTCACATGGTGTCGGCGGCAAACTACCTGAACAGAGTGAGGACGCAGCCGTCGTCACGCGATCCAGGCTCTGAACTGATGTTAAATAGGCTCCTATTTGCGTCAGATTTTGCGGCTGCCCACCTGACATATTCAATTGCCCAGGATTCTGGTACAGTGTTCCAGAATTTGTACAACCGGCGTCAAGGATTGCCTGTTGTAGACAGTCCTCGGGGTACGCACCAGGACCGGCACCATTCGCCGCACACGGGTCAGCGGAAAAGGCTGTGAGGGACGCAGCCTTTGTTTGAAAGGGCGCAGTCTTACAATCAAAGGTGGCAAACTGATCAGGCTCGAGGAACGTGAATGGGATAACACCTGAGAGTCGCATCTGTGTTTTTCCCGCGGCAGCCCTGAGTTTACTTACGGTAATCGTGGGAAATGCGTATGAACCTGCCAAGAACCGTGGTCTGGATCCGGTTTCAAGATCAGAGGTAGCAATTTTGTGAATTGAGATTTGATATTTACCTTTGTTGGGTAGTTTCGCATCCAAATATCCGTATATATAGGGATAGGGATCCTTTTCCTTTTCGGGGGCAACGAGCAATTCAAATGCCGAGTCTTCAGGATCCGCAGCAGGAATTTCAAAGACTGTATTTGCGGTGTCGCTCAACTTAGTTGGCTCATCAATCTGTGAGCCGGCGACTGTGAGTGTAACCATTCCTCTGCCTCTTAAAAGTAAGGTAATTGGCACCTTATCAGAGGTAGGATCTACATAGGTATACGTCGTTGTCCCCATACATTGACCACAGCCGGTATCTAGACCTGCTGATTTATCCTTTTGACAACGTATTCTCTCCTTAAATTGACGTAAGTCATTCGCACTTGTGGCAAAGACAGGCTGATCAGGCGCACCAGAACAACTTGCCAAACTCGGTTTCGCCCGAATAAAAGGAAGAGCCTTTTCTGTCTTTTCAGTTGCGGCAAACTCTTTTTCTTTGGGATAGAGAAATAGACCACGTTGACCGGCTGAAAACTTATTTCCCTCTTCATCCGTTCCTTCTGTGAGGCAAACTCCGCAGTTTGCGGCGAAACGGGCATCTGAAAATGGATTATCGGATGATCCTTGTTTCTTACAGAATTGTATAGTATCCACTACGCCGCCCTGTGGATCTTTACGTGGTTGCATGTAGTATTTAGAGATAGAGGTCTGGAGTACCTCCTTATTTCCATTTACATAATCAGATTGTGTTCCGCCAAGTGCCAATTGTGCATCTTTGAGTGCGGCTGCCGCCGTTGCATCATCGGCGCCCGCCGATAAAAGTCCATTGGCAAAAGGGTTGAGCATCTGTGAAAGAGGATTATAACTTGATTGCCCTGATGCCTGATCGCCTTCAAGACCAGGCACGGCATCTCCGTCGAATCCTTCCTTCTTTTTTTGTGTTTTTAGAAAATACAAAAAAGCAAGCGATGAGGCTGTAAGTACTGTGAGTCCGAAGACTCCTTTTATTTGATCCATCCGAATCCTTCTATTTGTAGAACTACAAATTGTCAGGGCGCAGACGACTCGTGGCATCCATATCACGTGTAATGACTCGGAAAACAAAATGCGTCTGGTGACTCAAATTGAGAAGACGACCCGCCGTAAGTGTGTTACCACATAACTTAGATAAGAATGTTGCGTTGTTAGCTGTTGTTAGAGAACCATAGTTAGACGGTAAAATATTTCCTGTGCTCGGATCATTCATACGAGCCTGTATAATAATATATTTACTGTAACCAACTTGATTTGCGCCGTCTTTATAATACACTACAGTACTTGAACGAGACGCCCAAGCAGTTCCTACAACAAGATGATCACCTGTATTCAGCCAATTTAGCAAATCGGCAAGGGCACCCGTATCTCCGTTAAAACTACTCGGAAAGGTGAGACCACGAATGCGAATACGATCACCCTGTGCCACAGAGAAACGACTGAAATAAGAAGATGTTTCTAGCCAGAGATAGTTTGAACTAGCGTCAGCATACTTTGTCCCTCCTACATTTGCTGTATAGGCACCGCCTGTGGGTGCCATATAAGCACCACTAGACCCAGCAGAAGAAAATACACCACTGATATCAAGTGTGTCTTGAACATCACTTACAAGGTTTCCATCGGGTCTCTCCAATCTTAGCGTCAACTTTTGTAGAGTAGATAAAGGTGTGGGTGTATAGACCTTTTGGCATTTCATGAACTTCGGGATCATAGCAAGATAACCACCCTTTGTTGTTACAGTGTTATCAGAGATCCAGTTGGCATCATATTGAAGAACACTGAAAGCACGTTCAAAATTATAATCGGTGCCGTAACTATTTGTGTCAAGTTCCTTTACATACAGATTTAAGTAAGGGAAACTTAGAATATTTACGTTGAGCGATACGTCGTAGTTGATGGATGCGGTGGTCGCCGCATTCTTTCTCATAATTGTATCAACACCTTCAACGGGTAGAATCGCCTTCACGAATTCAATGCGCGTAATATTCTTAAACTTGATGGACGCCGCTGCATTTACACCAAAGAACTGCCCCGCGCGATTGTTACCAGGATCAAAGTTTACAGTGAAGTTGTATCTGTTCTGAAGAGTTGGATTGCCATTTAACCAGTCACGATCGGCACTGTACATGAATAAATTGTACTCATTCTCCTTGTATGTAAGAACATCATCTTGGGGGATGATGTTGTCCTGCGGTCTTACGGGGCGAGTCGTCAAGGCAGAGGGAAGCGCAGTTGTCGCATTGCCAGCGGCTGAATTATTCGCGCGAAACAGAGTATCGAGAGACGTACCCTGACCAGTAGGATTGCCATCAATGACATCCTTCATGAAAATACGACGAGGATCAGGGTTAACCATCCGAGTCGCCAGTTCCGTGGCAGACTCTCTTTGTACCATCATACGCGAGTTCTCTCTTTGCGTAAGAACGAGTTGATCTTGGGTGGCGGCGGCGCCCTGCATAGAATTATAGTTCTGGTCAGCCGTTACGCGCGCCTTCAGCAGTTCATCCGATCGCTGTGCTTCCTCTTCTCTTTGCTTCTTGATCTGCTCAAAGATACCCATTGAAACGGGTGCCTCATCATCAAGGGGAATACGAAACGTCGGCGGCGCAGGAACAGGCGGCTTCTTCGGGTTCCGCTCATTCTGTAGCTGAGAGAAGCGAGTGCCGATATCCTGGCGCATGGAATCGTCATTGCTTTGCATTTGCATTTGTACATTCACCGTTTGGCTGCGACGAACATAGGCACTGAAATCAGGAACGACAGCCGTGATAACTTCCTTGTTTTTCATTCTTATACTTGCCGCTGTATCCGCACCAGGAAACGTCTGATGGACTTCATTCATGTAATGCCGAATAGTCTTCACAAGGCGCTCCTTCTGCTTATCTGACAGGTCACCTCCTAGACGACGTTTTTCATTCTCATACAACATTTCGCTAAGAAACTGTTCATTTTGAGGATTCATAAATCCTTGTACTGACGACATTCTATTGAGAGTACAGGGATTTCATTTGGGAGTGGACAACGCGCTTAGTCCGAGAAGAGGCAATCACGTAAATCAAGCATAGCTGAATCTCGGGGTGCTTTCCGACAAAACGCCCTGAAATTATCACCAGCTAGCATCCGAATAATAAAATAAAGGCAATACATTCCACACTCTGAGCCGTTGAATTGGAACCGACGAGCATTATATGCGAGTCGTAGGGATGAATCCTGTGTTGTGAGCCATTTCATAAAGGTTTCAATCTGCTTCGGTGGTTTCATTCCATAGGAATCAAAATAGTAGCAGCGCCGCGCAGGAATATCAATGAAGTTCGCAATCCAGTGACTACCGCCCTTGTAATGCGGGTCCAAATTATAAATAATACCAATCTTCTGGATCCCCTTCTTCATTGACTCCAGGATGCGCATAGAACACATTTCCTGAATGAGGCATTTACTACCACCACCCTTGTACGGATCGGGCGCAGCAAAATCAATCGGAAACGGTCCCATGAACTCAAATTTGGGATCCATTTCCTCATATTGTTTCATAACGTTCTCAATATTTGAACTGTCTAACCATTGGTCGGGATCCTTCTTCCATGCGTCTGGTTGTTTTGGACGCAGATACTGTTTTACATATTCGGCTCGCTCTTCGGGTGCCAACGGTGCCGCTGAGAGAAAACTGTATTCGGCACCTTCCGACACCTGGAATTTGTTTTCCAGATCTCTACGAATCTGTTCGGGTGATTTTCTTGCCGTCGTTACACCAGCCTTTTGTGCAATTTGACCCAACACATTCGGGGGTAAGCAACCATAACTCGGTCGTACATCACCGACCCGAGGATGGCACTGACATGGTCCAGGTGGTGGTATTTTGCCTTTTCTTTGTTTTCTTGTTTTGGTCTTTACCATCTTTCCTATCCTAAGATGAGAGAATGACCAGCCCTGCTCCCAAAAAATACAGCGAACAGAATTATTGGAGATATATCTTTGCGCCGATGTTTATGGCTGTGATAGCCTTTGGTCTCTATATATTATTTACAATGGATGACTCACAGTCGATGTCTTTGAATTCTGTTACAAAACAGGTAAACGGTATGTCAATACAGGCAAGTAACACGTCAGGAAATAATAATGCCTCAATGAATGGAATGCAGAGTTTTCATCTTCCAGTATGAGGGGCACTTGGAGGAAGAAACGATAACTAATCTTTTTACCAATCGTTAGTAGATAAGATGAACCTCAAAGAATTATTACCTTACTTGCTTGTTGGCATAGTTCTTACATCTGTAGCTGTGAGTGTCGGATATATTGGCTACTCGGCTTCGGGTAATCAAAATAACCGTAATGAATTACAAAAGCACGTGGCGATTTTGACAACGGTCAATCTGCTAACGGCTATTTTTCTGGGTATCTTGTTCTATTACTACATACAAATGAACAGCGCGTCCTTTGTTCCTTTTACCGTCATTATGATGACATTTAATCTCTTCCTGAGCATCATGGCTGTAAGCGTAGCAGTTCTCACACAGACATCATAGCCTTGGGGCAACAAAACACCTGTAGAATCTTATGTTGAAGACGGAATCGTCCGGTCCAGATATCTGCTTCCAGGTTATTTTGAAACGAGATTCCTTGAATACGAAGCCCAACGCGTATTGTATCACCCTTGATAACTGAACCAGGTGCCACGCCTTTTAGCCAAGTTCCCTCTTTCCAGATAGGAATATTTGTATTTCCGGTCACAGATGACGGGCAATAGAGATTAATGATATTATTCTCTACAAATGGCTGAAAAAAAACATGGAGTTCTTCAGATGTTCTGCGAGAACCAGGAAACCATTCGCTCTGTTTCTGAAAGACAATCTTGAGAAGAGTTTCTTGGAGAGAACTGAGTGTATGTAAAACAGCTATATTATCTTGAATTGATAACTTAAGTCTTCCTGTTTGGGGATCGTAATCCTTAACAAGAAGTGCGGGAAGAAGTATATTTACAGAAGGAAGCCTGATCGGTCCATCGTTATATGCAAGCGGTGCTAACGGTTTTTCACCATAGCGAATTTGACCAACAATGATTTTATTTACGTCTATTTTTTGTAGGGGAATAGCCCACTCCATTAACTAGACTTACACTATTTGTTTAACCTCCGTCTAAACCGACTTGGCTATAGACTACTAGAGAATGGATTCACTTAACATATCCTGGAGAGGACAACCAGGTACAGGTAAAAGAACACAACTTGTAAATGGTTTACAACAAATTGCTCGTATCCGAGGTATACCCTTCACTATTCAGAAGAAACTTTTTCATGTACAAAATTCTAAAGGCGACGGCACAGAAATTTCAACAACAGCCGACGAGGAAGATGATGCGGGTCCAACATCCGAAAAGAACGCTATTCCCTATGAATTCTCTTACATACATGTTGGATTTGACATTGCTCGCATGTCAATGCAGGATAAGATCTATCTTCGACCGATCCTTCAGCGATGGGGCACTGGATCGCAGGTCTTAGCTGGGCATCAGGGGCGTGGCTCACGCATCATTGTCTTTTATCATGCGCATCTCTTGAGCACGGAGTCCTGTTTTCTTCTACATTCTCTACTTGAAGAATGTGGACGCGACGTCTCAGTATGGTCTACATCAGAACAAGCTGTTCCACAACGTCTTTCAGATTATTTCTTAGAAATCCCCGTTGGTGGTCCCGACAGAGCTCTAGACTCATATAGAGTTGCACTCGCCCAGCCGAGTTTACCGATATGGGCAGATATTTTTCGCATGAAGTTGCTTGACTGGGCTGCGCATGGTCCACCTGTGCTATCAGAAACGACACAGATTCGTGCTTTTCTCTATGAGTGCCTCATGCGAAATTTGCGATGGGTTGAAGCTATTCACATTATCTTAGATGTACTTCTTACACTTCCGATACCTGAAGAGAAACGTTTAAAAGCACTTGATGTTATTGCCAGACAGGAGGCAACCGCGGCGGGTCAGACCATACCGAGTTATCGGATTCCTCTTTTATGGGAAATGATGTTCTTGAATCTACGCGAGTCTTTGTCTTCTGCCACAGTAGAGGATGGATCCAGTGGTCCAGGAATGTGTACAACAAGCACAACTACTGTTCCAATTACCGGAACTACAGTGGCAAAACGAAAGCCCGCAGCAAAACGACGTGGAGGAGTTCAAGCGACAAACTGATCCGAGTGAATTTGATCCCCTCCTATTACGCGCAACTCTGTGGAAAGAGGTTGAAGAGGGACGTGCCATTATAAGAGCCCGAGGCTGTGCCCTGGCGCGAGTCATATGGATTCAGCCAAAAGGAAAAAAGGTAGAACCTGATTGGTCTACATGGGGTCGTGTCTTTCAGTGGTATGGACAGCCCAGTAGCGCATCGCAATGGCGTATCTTCTGGTTTCCGTCTGAAGTAAAGCGGCTCGCACCCACCCAGGGGCAGGTAGGAGCAGAGCATGTAAATGGTGGTTACACAATCCCCTGTACACCAACAGCCATTGTCATCTACAGAAAAGAGGAGGCAACACGTGTTCTTTTACATGAGATCTCGCACGCGGCATGTCTTGACGATCAATCGGAACCTCTTATTATACGCGAGGCGAGAACAGAGACGTGGGCTGAGATTTTTCTCGTCGCAATCAAATCAGGCGGGTCCTTACAAAAAGCGACTAGACTTTGGAAATTTCAGACTCAGTGGATAAGTGACCAGAATGAAATGTTGCGACGTATTCATAACGTAAAAGGACCAAATGACTATGCGTGGCGTTACACTCTTGGTCGTGAAGTTATCTTAAAACAGTTGGGGATTCATCTACCGGCTCCCAAGTCCGCTTCGCGATCCCTGCGATTTACACATATGGTACTTTGCTCTTGATTGAAAATTGATTGCTCTTTCGGCTGCTCTTACTGTAAAAACAGCGATGGGAATACGGGGGCTATATTCGGCGATCAAGTCGTATGCGGTACCTATTCATCCGGCGGAAGAAGAACCCCTTGTTATTGGTTGTGATACATATGCGCTCTTTTATAAATATAAGGAGAATCTTACTGAGCTCTTTACATTTATTGAAACACTTTGTTGTAAAAAGCATACACCGATCTTTATTGTGGACGGTGTTCCTCCGGTAGAGAAACAACAGGAACTTCAGTTGCGAAAGAATCAGCGAAAGGCTGCACACAGTCAGGCTGCTGCCCTTAGAGCGTTCTTGCTGGAGCCGAGTTCGCAAGATCTTGATACTAGAGCACGAGCTGTGCTTGAGTCGAAGGTGCTTCAATATGAGAGTGAATCGTGGGCGGTTTACAGGGAACTCCGAGAGGACTTTGTCAGGCTTGCCAAAGAAAAAGGATATGAAGTCCGGTTCAGCCAAGGAGAGGCGGATGCCGATTTATTGGCTATGGCTTTCTCTAATGAGATACAGGTTGTCTTAGGTAATGATATGGACTATTTTGTGGGTGGTGTTGAACGTCTATGGGTTCTTATGAAAGATACGATTGAACTCCAGGAATTTCGGCGTTCGGCTGTATCAAGGGAGCTTGGAATTCATGTAGATTCATGGAAAGATATTGCGATTCTTTCCGGGTATGAAAAGGCACCTGAGCTTCGCCGAGTTCCGGCGAGCCACGCAATTTCGTTGCTTCGGTTTTATGGATCCTTGGAGAAGGTTCTTCTTAAAAGGTCTGAACTCCTCCGCGGACGTACGGTAGAGGAGTTCTTGGCTGCAAGGAAATTCTTTTGAGTTTGCGTAAAATATTTTCTTTTATATGAATATATAACAAATGACCTCTGTATTAACTGGTATCTCTCAGACTTCTCGCTCTGGATCTCATTTCCTCTCAGTGCTCGCTGCTGGCACTGTCTTCCTTGAGGACGCCACTCAGGGTACGGCTACGCACCTCCAGGGTTTGCAGGCGGTAACGGCGACGAACGGCTTGGTTCGCGCGGATGGCGCCACCATCGTTCTTGACAATGCGAATACGCGTATTGCTCTGCTCAATACGACGATCTCCAACTACAGCGTGGTGTCTACGCTCGCCTGTGGCTCAGTAATGAAGGACATTGGAAAGAATGTCTTTGTCTTCTCACAGGGCAACACGTCCGGTGTTACGGAGATGTTCGCCGTACTCACGCGTGTTGAGCTAGTTCTCGGCGGCGGTTCCGAGGGCGAGTCAGTTAGAACTGGCTACATCGTCACCTGGTCAGCGCAGCCCACGAAGTCATTGGGCTCGGGTCTCACGGCGCTCCCTGTCACGGTTGCCCGCATCGGCTATGGACACGCCTTCTAAATAGATACCTAGCATCAAAACTCTTTTTTTACAGCGTCTTACGACGTAAAAAAAGGGAAACGGTCAATGTGGGGGTCGAACCCACGACTTTTCGGTTAACAGCCGAATGCTCTACCTACTGAGCTAATCGACCAGAAATGCTCATTAAGAGCAAATGAAAAGATACTAATTATTTATTTATGTTTTAGTTTATGCTTAAATTTCCAATTTAAGCCGTCGGTAGGCTTAAGCCGTCGGTAGGCTTAGTACTTAAGCCGTCGGTAGGCTTAAATTTCCAATTTAAGCCGTCGCAACGACCTTCGGCTCCTTGACGTAGTGGGTGTTGAGGTAGCGCTGGAGGTTGAAGTACGTGAGGTTGTCCGCATCCGTGAGGCGGAGCAGCTTCTTGAGCGCGGCATCCGGCTTGATGTCGTGCTTGTTCTTCAGGTTCTTCTCCTTCACGTAGTTGTTGATCTCGCGCGTCACGTTGGAGCGGGAGATCAGCGTGCCCTTCGGCTTGCCGAGGAAGACGCAGAGCTCATCCGTGACCTTCGTGGGGATCTCGAAGATGGACGGACCGCGCGGCTTGGCGCCCTCCTCGCCCTCCGCCTTGACGCGGCGGCGACGCTTGCGCGCATCCTTGATCTCGCGGTGGACGCGCTTCTCCAGCTTCTTGACCTCCGTGATCATCGTGGAGACAACCTCGCGGAGACCCGTGAGGCGACCCAGAACGACCTTGAGGTCGTCGTCCAGGCTCGTGGCAGGCGCCTCGGCGGCGACCTCCGTTACAGCCGCCGGCGTGGCGACCGCCGCAGAGGCAGGCGCAGCGACGACCGGCGCAGCCGCAGCAGGCGCAGCAGCCGCCTTCTTCGTCACCTTCTTCTCAGCAGCAGGCGCCGCCGCCGCAACGGGCGCGGGCGCAGCCGCAACTACAGGCGCCGCAGCGGGCGCAACCTCCTTCTTAGAAACACGCTTAGCAGTGGCAGGGGCAGAGCTCATCGTTATACTAGTACCGGTGGAAGAATTCATCTAAAACAAACGCACTACCGGATTTCTAGGATTCAAACCGCTCAATTTTTGTTTTCAACCGGTCAAAAACAGCCGGTAGGTGAAACACTAAAACTTTTATTTTTTGAAATTGACACCCGGATGACCTAAACCTGACATATAAGATAAGTGCGTAAAAAAAGTTCATCTTTAAGGCAATACGGAAGATACCCGAATGACAAGTAGAACAAAGGAGATGTCAACCGAAAGACTATGCCAAAATGTAAAGAGTCGTAAATTTCCTAACGTTCAGTGTTCTTTTTCAGCAACGCACAATGATTTTTGCCACAGGCATTATAAAAATCCACTCCGTTTTATTTCTAAAAAAACGGAATGTGATCATGTTCATACACGAAAGGAACATGCTGTTGCTGCAAAAATTCAGAAGTTCTGGAAAAGGACATTTCCTTTGTATAAAGCTTATATACGTGGTCCGTCATTCTATGTAAAAGAATCTTCACAAAATGATACTGAAATCTATAGTCTAGAGTCTATTAGTAAGATACCCGAAATCTACTACTTTTCGTTCGTTGATTCTAAGAACACGTGCTGGACATTTGACCTTAGAAGTTTAAATCATTTACTCATGGAGGACATTCGTCTGAGAAATCCTTATACACGAGAGGAATTTTCAGAAAAAAATATGGAGAAGGTAAAAGATCAGATAAGAAAACTGACCGCACAGAAACTTCCCATCTTTTACCCTGTAAAAGAGAATCTGAATTCAAAGCAACTCTGGAATGAGAAGGTACTGAATATCTTCATAAAACTGGATGGTCTCGGTTATAGAGCCTCTCCTCAATGGTTTGAATCTATGAATTTTATTGAACATGAACGATTCTACAAGTATTTGTATATACTGTGGACATTTCGTCTTGGTCTTACGCCTCAAGAAAAGCATGTAATTGTACCTGGTTGTATGGCTCATCAGACACGTCTCTTCCGCTGGACACCTGACCAGGTTCAAGGTGGGCGTTATGATCTACAGTGGTGGCGTAAGCAAAACCTGGAGATCATAAGAAGAATTATTGATACATCAGAAGATAAGACAAAACGGGCTTTAGGGGCTCTGTATATTATAATAGGATTTACATCTGTATCAAAGTCAGCGACAGAAGCCTATCCATGGGTTCTTGAAAGTATACCTAATTAGCCGCCTTCGGCTAGCACTGCTGCCTTCGGCTAGCACTGCTGCCTTCGGCTAGCGCAGCCGCCTTCAGCTAGCGCAGCGACATATAGCTACCAGAAATATAGTGTACATTCTTATATCCCATACCATACAATGTATCTGCCATTGAAGATGCTTTATGACCTGTAGTACAATAGAGTAAGAGTTGCGCAGCCTTATCAGGAAAAGCGGAAGAGATATCTTCTTCATAAGAAAAATGAATGGCATCAGCGGCATGACCTAGAGTAAATTCTTTATTTGTTCTGAGATCTACAATAGCATCAAATTCCTTCGCAACAATTTTAGCTCTGGCTTCCTCTGTTGGCATATACAATGAAAAATTAATGGCGTATTTGTACATACCATATACAAATACTACGATAAGAACAGCAACCGCAAGAAAGTACTTTCCTCTCATCTTACTAATGCTGGGTATTAAAACGCATGGAGATGAGACTCTCGGGGGTATCTGTACATTTACAGGCTTGCGGTTGTCCAGCAGCAGGAAAGAAGAATGTATTACATACTTTACAGGCTGGGCGCTGTGCGTTACTGAGAGCCTGTGCAAAAGGAGGCACACTGCGATCGTACTTATTGTTTGTAAGAGTAATGCCAGGATAAAAAGCAGGATCGGGATCACTACAAACCGCACACTTCTGAGCCGCCTGTAAAAGACCAGTGGACCCAGAGTTTGTCTGATTTCCTGTCGTTACAAATGTCCTTGAACAATCATCTGCTACCAAGGGTTCACCAATTCCTTTCTTTGCCGCACCGAAAGATTCAGTGTGTGAAACGGCAACTCCTGGTCCACGTTCAAATACAAAACCAGAGTTCTTGGCTTGATTCATCATTGTTACTTCACTGGCATCACGAACCCGACGACGAGCCAAGTATAATTTGGATTCTTCTTGACGTCTTCTTATGTATTCACTTGCACTCATAGCCATTTTGCCTTCTATTCAGGAAATTGAAAAAAACCGCCCAAAAATTGATTCGGATTTTTGCCGCCAAATCCAGTAGACCGAGTTTAGAATGAGTAAGGCTATTGTATCTCCTAAGAACTTCGATGCGACGCAGGTATCTTTCACTCCGCTGAAGATGCTTGATTCTGGTGGCAAGCAGGCGTTTGTCAACTACACGTATGACCCGAATACGCGTAAGAACCTCACGGTTCAGGTCAGCACGCTCCCCGTTCCTTACGGGATGAACGTGTTTGACAAGGCGGGTCCTATCAAGTACAGCGTGGATCTTTCTCTGCGCGGCTATGATGAGAATCCGAAGGTCAAGCAGATCTTTGACATGTTCACGCGTCTTGACGAGTTCATGATCGAGCAGGGCATGCTCAACTCCAAGGCGTGGTTCAAGGCGGATCTGACGAAGTCACCTGACGTTGTCAAGGCGTTCTACACACCGATTGTTCGCTGGGCGAAGGACGCCGAGGGCAACGTGAAGCCGTATCCCCCGACGATCAAGGTCCAGCTGAGGCAGCGTGATGGCAAGTTCGATGTCGAGACCTACGATGAGAACAAGAACGAGCTCAAGGGCGTCCCGCTTGATGAGCTCCTAGTGAAGGGCTCTCAGATCACGACACTGATCCAGTGTACGAGCGTTTGGTTCGCTGGCTCAAAGTTCGGTCTGTCATGGAAGGCGCTCCAGATCCGCATGGACAAGATGCCCGACGGCATCCGCGGCTATGCGATCCAGGACGAGGACGATGATGCCCCTGTCCAGTCAAAGCCGGCTCAGCGCTCTATGACGCAGACTAAGCTGCCTCAGGCACCTGCCGTCGCCAGCGCGAACAAGTTCTCTTCGCTGGCTGCTCAGGAGGACGAGGAGGGTGAGGATGATGCCGCGTTCTCAGCACCCGCAAAGACACAGCAGTCAGTCCTGAATGCTATGATGCCGCAGGAGGAGGATGATGCGGCTGAGGATGTTGAGCCAGTAAAGGTCCCTGCGAAGACGACAACGGTGACTGCTAAGAAGATCATCAAGAAGGCGGTAGGTAAGTAAAAATAGAATGTACATAACGCCAAACAACCAAAAATGAAACAAGATGAATAAGTAATGCTATTATTTTTTTTGTATTTTCAATGCGCTCATCTATTTCCAGTTGAATAACAGCAAGTTCTCTTTCTGCTTGAAATTGTTCTTGTAATCTTTCTCGGATTTGTTCTTGGATTATTTCTAGTTGTTCTTCTTCATCCTGATCATGTTCTTCAACAATAGACCGTCTACAGATAGGACATTGTAAATCATCGCCACAGAAATGGTTCCATTTCTTAATACATTTAGCGTGACAATAGACTTTACATTCACAACTAAAGAGATTTTCTACACAAAATATCTTTTGTCGGTTTGTTCTTTTTTCAAGGCAAAATAAACATAAACGAGCGGAATCGCCCATTCTTCCTACATAACTTAAGCAATTTAGCTGCCACCTGAGCCGCAGCCGCACGCACCACCGCTCGGGTTAAACTGATAAGGATTGGCTAATGCATCCGTAGAGCAATAGCAACGACCGAGCTTTCTCTGTACAACAACATCCGCCGTCTGGTTATTCGTCTGCTCTCTCTTTACAGTCGTGCCGCCAGCAACAACGTTCGTGTAAAACGCGGCAACCGCTTTTGCCTGGCGTCTCTGGGTAAGAAGCGATGAATCAAAATTACGAGTAGGCATTCTAATTTCTCACTAGAAAAAAATGGAGTGGTGGTGGAATGAATATATTTACATAGGCATTTGGTTTGTCATTATTTTGTCTATTTTGCTCGGTGTATCGCTCTCCCCGAATAAAGATACATTTATAGATGTCCCTGACGGCACAATTGATTTACAAGCCTTCTTTCAGCCGTATCGCATAAAAGATGTATGTAGCATATATAGTCCTGTATACGATTCAATTGTCATTTCATTCAAACCTCTTGAAGGACAAGCAGCCCGGGATGAAGCGGACAAGGAGGTAAAAAAGCACGTTCCTGGCGGACCTCTCAACTGTGCACTCACCATCCCCTCATCCAAAGAACCTCAAGATATTTTCAATTTCCTCTCTGGACTCTCTGACACATTCTTAGCAGACATCTACGCAACACTGCTATTTACAGTCTCTACGCTCCAATCTACCCTGGACAAAGTCCAGGATTCACTCACAAACATTCCTCCGACACCCCCACCTGGAAAAGTCTTTGAAAACTACGAGGACGTGTGTACTCCGCAAGATGCTGAGAAAAAACGCGCAGCCAAAATTCCCACATGTCTTTTACCCGAAGATGTATCTCCTGAGGCATTGACAACGAAGAGTAAAGAGAAACTTGCTAGACTACAGTCTGCGCTCACTCTCTACAGGTCAAAGAGCACAGAGGCTGCCGCTCTCTTAAATCTCTCGTTTGAAGATCTTCTTCAAAAAGGAAAGGACCTTTCTCAACAAGTTCAGGCTCTCAAAAAGAAACTAGAGTCAGGTGACGTCACACCACCTCAATCAGAATCATTTATAGATCATTTTAGCCTTCAATTTCCTTGATCTGTTTTCGCGTTCCTGTCTTTTTTGAGGATCGTCGCGTAGACTTCTCTTGTTTGAGTTTCAAGATACGAGCCACCTTCTCTCTGAGCAATGTGGGAAATCCCTTCTGATATCCACTACATGTAATTGAAAAAGGCGGGAAAAAGGTCTTATCGCGCTTACGAAGTTCAGAGGATAGTTCAATCAACTTCTGGCAGAGACACGCAATTGAATAGCCGAAAACTACATGATCCTTTGTAAAGATATGAATTGCCAGATAAAACGTCAAAAGCGTATCAAAACTTCCAATTAGAAGTTTTTTATTATTATGAAGATGAATTGTGTTATATGAGTGACACGCTTTTTCTTCAATGAGCATTGCCACAACCTTGTCGTCGTAGCGTATTAGAATACGATCAGGAAGAATATCGGCAAGTCCCTTTACTGATTCAACTTCTGTTTTCTCGCCGAGCATTGCTTTAATGTCGTAGGAATCCTGTAAAAGAGCAGAACTCATAAAAATGACCGCGCCGCCGTTCTTAAAGAACCAGTTGATACCTGGAGGTATAAATTTTGATCCATGAGCAGAAAACGAATAGAGGGCTGCGATTTCAGCACCCAATAAGATCCTATTCTTATCTAAAATGAAATGTAAGAGTTTCTCTCGAACATCTCTTGATATACTTGCTGCCCTCGGAACAGATTTACAAACTAATTTGGATTTGAGAGGAAAGGCATGATTCAAAAGAAGAAGACGTTCGTAGACCTTGTCCCAACGTGTTACTTGACCGCGCGGTCTACTGAGTTCAAGATACATATTCATGCGAAGAAAATCGGGGTCCGTGTAATAAATACCATCCTTCTTCAAAGCCCTGTCAAAGATGATTTTATAGAGTTTGGGATCCATATATGTAATATCAGCAACCGCCACATAATTTACAAGTAGCTTGTGTGTTCCTTCATGAATACCAACACGCTCAATGATCTCAGTAAATCCCGCGTGCTTCAAATAGTCAGCTAGAATCTTGAGATCTTTTTCAGGATCGGGTGTAAAGAAATCATAGTCAGGCAAATCTTTATTTTTATCATAAAATTTCAGAGATTCGGGTAAGATTGCATTAATGGCAGTTCCACCATAGCATACACGTTTTCTGTCACGAAGGAAATTTTCAACAATATCGGTCGCGTACAAGAGTTGAGGGTTATGAGCCGCTTCAAAATGAATAATTTCATCTGCCTGATCAATAATTTCTTCTAGGCGTTTGAGCTGTTTTTCAACTGTATTTTTATGTAAAAATTTACTTTTTAGAGAAGCTTGGGCGTCTTCCTCCATACTACTTACTCTAGACATTACTTTGGAGACTGAACAGCTCCTCCCATGGCATCCACCTTCGGGCTCGGGTTCGCAGGCGTGTAATTATCGGGTCTTACAAACCGTATACCCTTAGGCTTCGGGCGGTAGCTGACCTTTGACCAATACGCCAACAAATAACCGAGTTGATTCTCTGTTGAATCTTGTGGCGCTTTGGGTGCCGCAGTAACTGTTGCGACCTTTGTAGTCGCAGGGCTCGTAAACTTGCTCGTATCGCAGATGAAGAGAGGTACACTCTGAACACCGAGAGTCTCTTCCAGATATCTCAGGGTAACAAAGGAAGGGTTGGATCCCCATTCAGGAAGTGCCATCGTCCAATTCATCTTTGTATCATTTACAGTATTGTTCTGCTGATCGGTAGGTATGCTACTGAAAAAGCCGATCGTATCAACAATTCCTCTGGGTATCAAACTGCTTGAAACATTCGGTGTTGAGCCGAGTGTATTCGTCGACTTCTTATAGATGGTCAGATTGACTAAGTAGTCAAGATCGGCATTAGGAGGGTAAGATGTCTTTGATGTTCTGAATGCCGATGTATCTACATTAGCAAAGAACAGAACCTTCTTCTCTAGCGCAGACATTGGCTGATACGGGATATCATTCTGCTTCTGTTGACGATGGAAGTCTCCCTGGGGCGTCTGTCCTAAATGATAAGGCACGAGCGGCTGTAGCTTCGTCGCGACCTTCGACATGAACGCCAAATAGTCATCACTCTTAACATCGGGAGTATTTACAAAGTACAAAATGACAATGAGAGGATCATTAGGATTGTTTACAAGGTTACCGAAGGCAAGATCTGAGAGAGCCTTTGCGACTTTACCAATGTCACCCGCATTTGTAGACCGTATTACGTTACTGGAATCGCGGTACAACAGAACAGGCTCATTCGGGTTACCAAACAAATCTACATTCATCACTGTATTACTGTCGTAGTAATCAATATTGAGTACAAAGCATCTGGCACCTGTCTTAAGAGCCATTGTGACTGCATCTGTTTCTGAATATGCGCCATTTAGAAGAGGACCGATATATCCAGTCTGTTGAATAGTGAGCGGGCAGTAATTGATAAAGCAGTTCTCATTTGTTTGAACAGGTTCACTTACATCAGCAGGGACAGCTTGACTAGTGGCTGCGTGCGACGTGTAAAAACGTGTAAGATTCGCATCAATCGCTGCGCGTTGCGCAACGATTTTCGTAGCTACATTGGCAGGTGTAGCAATGGCTTTATTTTGTGAAACTGCAATGTAAATACATCCCAGAACAAGACCGACGAGTAAAAAGATTGCGACCCACTTAAGAATCGCCATGAAATCAATTCCCTTTGTCATACTTGCGAGTGTAGGGGTCACAGGATTCGGTGTGACATTTTGTGCTGATGCCATTCTTTCTAGGCTGAACTGAGATATTCCTTTTCAAATGCGCTGCGCTCCAAGATCCGGATACCCATGTCCTGCGCCTTCTTTGCCTTCGTAGAGGTGGCGTCGGCACCACCGGTTACAAGGATCTGCGCCTGCTTTGTCAGACTCGGTAGAACTGCGATTCCACGAGAAGCACATGCCTTCTCAAAGTCCGCTGAGCGAAATCCAGTCACTACGATGAAGAGCTTAGTCGGAATCGCTGTTGCTGTAACAGTAGTTCCTACAACCTCGCCGATCGGACCAACTGTGATAGGAAACTGCTCGTTGCGCCACTTCTCATAGCGCGGTAACATTCCTACAAAATCGCGCAAGGACTGTTCGCTCCAACCATCTGCCTTCATCTGAACAAGCGTGGCAGAAGACCATTTCTTCCAATTGGGCTCCATTTGAAAGAGAGTTGTCAGCTTCGTCTCACCCACGCCGCGTGGCATAAGGCTTGACGCAATCATCAGAGTCATCTCATTCGCAGACCGAACCCGATCAACAAATGCCTTCTGAATCTTTACACCGTTCCCCTTACCAATCGCTTCACACCACTTCTCTGTGCTGAGCTCCATCAGCATACGCGGCGTCGTATGACCCGCCTCCACCAACTTCTTTATGAGCCCGGGACCTAGGTTGGGAATCTCGAGCGTACTCGCGAAATGACTGAGCTTGACAGCGAGTGTCTCCTTTGAATCAGGCTGATCCTTCGGTACGCAGATATGTACATGAGTTGCGTCCCACTCGTATGCGGCAGGATAAGGAATGGCATCTGAACCTTCAAGTACAGCGTCCACTGTGGGAATTACATCTCCACTACGACGGATCCGAATACGCGCCCCGACACCAAGCCGCTTCTCCACCAGAAGATTCGCATTATGTCCACTAATGAACTCAATACGCACATCCTTGATCTGAACAGGCTCAATCTGAATACGGGGAATGATGTAGCCCTGGTAACTGGCTGCCCAGAGAATCTGCTTTACGACAGTGTCCGCGCACTGGTCTGAAATCACCATCTTGAACGCTACACAGTCCTTCGGCAGATTGGTAGTAGTGCCAGCCTGCTGCCAAAGGGGTACGCTATCCATTCCGACAACGATTCCATCTGTAGGATATTTACTCTCTGCGCGCCGCTTTCGGAAAATGGTTTCAAGATTGGAATCTGTAAGATCCTTCTTCGCCAAACTAGCGCGCCAAGGAATCTCAAATCCGTGAATTTCTAGGAAGTTGAATTGGGCGGAACGGGAAAGTCCCTTCGGCTCTAGAACTTCATAGGCGACGAACCGTAGCTTCTTTGCATCTTCGGGATTCGGGGAGCTGTGGTGAAGAACTCCATTTACCCATGCCCTCGGCTGTCCGCTTGTAATGATCTCCCCACGAACAACACACGCAGTGTCGGAGACAAGACCCTGGATGTGAGGAACAAACTGGCGAATATCTACACCCTCCTCGCCATCGCCGCGCAGGTAGATGATCTTCTTTGTGGAATCCCAGAGGGCACTCAGACCATCAAGTTTGTCACTTGCCACAAAAGTAGAGGCACGCGCAGCAAACTTCTCGACAGTTCCTGTACCGGGCTTGATCTTCTGAAGCGACGGCATACAGAAGGGCAGCTTGACAGTCGCCCCTCGGGGTGCCGCACCGACTGTCTTAAGGAAGGGATGATTCGGGCTGATCTCCTCCAGTTTATCGCGGAGCTCATCATACTCCTCATCACTCATAATTGGCTGACCCGTATTGTAGTACGCATCAGACGCAGCCTTGAGCTTCTTTACAATCGTATCCATTGTGTATGACAACACAGTCGGTACGACAAAAATCAATTTTATATGCGGAACAGTTTATCTGCCTTGTTAAGACGCCGTGGAATCCATCTGAGTTCAACTAATTCCATGGGCTTTACAAGTTTCATAATTTCTTCATAATAGACCGCGGCATACTCTTGCTTCGGCACTTTTCTCTGAATAAGACAGTTCATAACGGATAAATTGTCATTCTCAATTTGTACGGAATCAACCTCATTCGCCTGTGACATAATGATACCGTCCATCACAGAACACCACTCGGATTCATACGAATTTTGGTGATCAAAATATGTTTTTACAGATTTGTAGGTTTCATCGGTTTTTAATAAAGAGGCAGTTCTGGAAATACGATCTACATAGCGAAATGAGCCATCGGTCTGTAGTTTAGCGACTAGAGGTGGCATATGTAGTGTTTTCTTTACAAGAGCGGCAAACGCGCTAACCGGTCGCTTTGACATCTAGTTCAGCGTCTGTTTTTCCGCGTACGATGACCCCCCGCCCTGACAAATTTAATCATTTTTCTCTGTTTTGCAGTTAGCATTCGCTTCAGGCATTGTGTAATTCCGTTCCAAGTGCGCCCAAGGCAACCTCTTTGATTTATTTTATCATTGTTATTTGAATTTACAGAAGAGGCTCTTCCTCGGGGTTTCCGACGTCGGTGTACATTTGTTAACTCTTCTAATTCTCCATCATTTGGTTCACCTTCATTTCGTGTAAGGACACGAGGAATAACTGTAAATGAGTCTCCCCTGCCTTCTCGTTCTCTCTGTTGTAGAACCGCCGCTGCACGAAAGGCGGCAATGGTCTTCTTTTTTGTAGACTTCCGAAACTGATATCTTTCAGGGGTAAAATCACGACATACAGGATTAAAGATAACAATTCGTTCGTTTCTACTTGCGCCGCGTGTACCTAGACCTTTTGTATCATTTATAATATCCCAGATAGTTAAGGGATAATTGGGAATTATCATATTATCTTGAAGATCAAAGAATTCAAAAAATCCCCCCGCTCTCGTATATGATTTCGGTTTCATAAGATCATGTATTTCTGCTCGTGTTGGATAGATAGATTCTGTATAGGCTGGCTCAACAATTTCACGTGTTATTTTATTCATATCAACATCATCGTTAACATTGAATTTTCCACCATTCCGAATAGGATATTTATAGAGACCCGATTTAACTAACCAGCCCTTATCGTCATCATCGTCGTCGGGCGAAGACAAAAAAAGTGAGAAACTAAAGTCATTAATTGAGTCATGCGGTCCCTCACTAACTGTAATTTTATAAGTAGAGTTTGGACCAAATAAAGTTTTCTCTAACATTTTTTTATTTTCAGGATCTCCTGGATTTAAGATAGCATCTCTTATACGCTGATTAGAAAAAAGATTATAAGCTTTATCAACTTGTCCATGTACATCAGCAAGTGCTCCACACTGCATTAATGTTACAACACAGACTCCATCGGGAAGTCTTCTTAATCGCCCTCTATCAGCACCATGTGCAAATACTATATATGCATTTTCGTACGGTCTACTCATCTACTAGTGATTCATATAATCTTCCATGGCTTTTTCATAGGCTGAAAAATGATCCTCAAGACCGTTCGTTTTGATAACTTTGAGTTTAGTCGAATCGGAAACCTTTCCACCTTTAAAGATGTTTTTACCGACAAGGTTTACACGGGGATTTACCATGACTTCCTTAAAAAAATTGCCACTTTGTTTAATAGCCCTTGAAAGTGTGACGGGATCTTTAATAAGAACAGGCGCAGCAGGCACTTTCCAACGTGGAACTTCACATAAAATGACGACGAGAAGACCGAGAATATTTTTCCTATGTTTACCTGTAAATCGCGGATCCGTTCCGCGAAACAGGTCCAAGAGACATTGAAATTCTTCATGCATGCGAATCATGGATCGCCCCGCAT
>Ga0118677_10003990_pt1 | contig 27258 bp, 35 predicted proteins | sample AliMusrvi5mmetaG_FD_86154 | JGI IMG/M metagenome (GOLD analysis project Ga0118677, IMG submission 86154) | reverse complement strand
CCTTACGCATCATCAAATTTGAAGAGTCTAAATATTTGATCATATAATTCTTTGATACTCTTAAGTCCGCGTTATCCATGACTAAATAATCCATACTCCCCTTTATAATCTTAAAATCATCGCCGGCAAATCGTTTTTTAGGAGGCTTAGTCTTCCAACGCAATTCAATATTATGAAAATACGTTAAAGCACAAATATAACTGCGGGCGAATTCATATTTCTTCCCATCGGGATTGTTCTTTTTAAATAAATTCTCGGCGGCATAAACATGTGTGAGGCCTACAATAAAAATCCCAAGGACTAAAAATTTGATTTTGTTGTGCATAATGTTTTATTGTAATGCGCCTTAATTAGATGAGCAAGATGAATTATTTCTCGATAAAAATAAAGGCCACCAAAAATCCAGGTAGCCTTAGAATTGTGTCAACTCTTCTAAATCAACGCACTTGATTTTGTTTCTTTGCGTTACGGTGATCGATATACATCAGAGTTAAAACAAATAGTAAAAAAGCAAAAGCTCCACTTAAGACTATCATTTTTAATCTCCTTTTTTACGGGGTTGAATAAACACACCCATAACTAAAAATACCAAACTTGAACATGTTAATCCAATTCTAGCACCCATCGGAAACTTCTCAAAGAAATAACTTGCCAGGCCAACGGTTAAAATTGCTTTCCCCAAATCTCCTACTTGACGTGCGATATATTCACGCCTTGGGTATTCGATAATCACAACCTTCTCCTTTCGCTTAATTCCGTTAGCGATAGAGTAGCTGGGGAATGACTACGGTAAAAACGGATATAGATTGATTAAATATTAAACGTTGGGGAAGACGCTAGGTAGAAATTTAACAAAACAAAATAACGATGTCAAAGAAAATTCTTTACACATTATGAAATTCTCCTTATTTCCCAAATTTGTTCCAAATGTGAAGATTCTCCAGGAACTAGAATTTTAAATGGAGCATGCAGTTCAATCTCCGCATACGCATGACTAGGAGAATTAAACACTTCTACCGCTGAATGATGAGCGTAACTGACTTGAGGCTCATAGCTAAAACTTTTTTTCCAACATATTTTCTTCCCTTCGAAAGGAAGATAAATTGAAAGTTCTCCAAGACTCGGTAATCCTCCCACTTTAAAAAGATGATTATCCACGCACTCAACCATCAATTTCCCCTGTTTGAGCGATAAATCCCCTTTAAAAACAGGCAAGGTTGAATCTTCATGATGGTAGGAACGAAAGCCCCCAGAATGAGAAAGAATTTCAAAATAGCAAGGTCTTTTGACTTGCGTAACATTCCATAGCCCCCATTGGATAGGTTTTGAAGTTCTATTATAAAGCTCTTCAACTAAATTGACCTTCCCCTGCTTAAGACTGACACGTCTGATAATTTGTAAACCCGTTTCTCGACAAACAGCTGAGGTCATCACAGCTTCATTTCCATCCCAGGTAATTTGATAGGAGCCAGCGTCTAAATCTAAAGGAGGAATTCCTAAAAGCCATTTCTCTTGCGGCGCAACCCAGGTTTTATCTCCTCCCCAAAAACAAAATCCCATGGCTTTCTTGGCCGCTACTAAATCTGACCATCTATGGACATCCAATGTTTTATTATTGAGATTATTATCGACAAAAAGAAGTTCTTGCCCTTGATAAATCAAGGACATAATACGCCCACCAATACTCGGAGTTAATCCTACTTGAAGGTCACCAGAAGTTAATTCAAAACCATCCCAGCCGTAGATTTGCTTTGGCTTCATAAGAAATAAAAGAAGGTTGATTTAAGGAGTTAATCATCCTTATCTAGGATAGTCGCCATCATAGCTTCCAACTGACTGTACCGTTCCGTATAATCCGCGCGAGAACGACGAATCACTTCCATGGCTTCTTCACGTCCATAAATATGGGTGATTTCACAGGCTCGATCGTCTGTTCCGGGAAGGTCTTTATACGTCAAAAAATAGTGTTTCAGTCTATCGACGAAGGCCCGTGGGCAGTCTTCAATATTATTCCATTGGCTATAAAGCCCATCCCCATGCATAACCGCGATGATTTTATCATCGGCCTGCCCGCCATCAATCATCCGAAAACCACCGATAGGAAGAGCGCGGACAATGATGTCTCCATGGCTGATGACCTTCTCGGTCAAAACACAAATATCCAACGGATCGTTATCTCCAATGACATAATCACGCCCGGTGCGCTCACGACAAAGCTCGGCAATCTTTTTAGAACAATACGTTTGTGGAATAAATCCATACAAAGTCGGACAGATACTAGAATATTTCTGCGGTCTATCCACCTTTAAAAAACCACTTTTTTTATCAATCTCATACTTTACAGTGTCTGAGGGAACAGTTTCAATATAGCTATTGACCATGCGCGGAGCATCTTCACCAATAGGAATGCCATGCCAAGGATGAGAGCGAAGCAATAGCGCTAATGATTGCCACAGGGAATTAAAATCTTCAGTCATAAATAGTGTCCTCACGGGTGTTGAAGTATTTTTCTATGTCACCAGTATACTCAAGTTAAAAAGTTTATCAAGATGATATTTCTTGCCTTTTCGCCCATATTATTTATACTATATGCATGTTTAAGGACATCCCAATTCACACCTTTCATATTCCAGTCATGGGTACCGGTTTTTCTGTCGATTCCCCTGTCAAAGTGGCTAAATACGGCATCCAATCGGTCATTTCACTAGTGGATGACTCTTTAATTGAACAAATGCGCCAATTCTACTGCGAAAAATATCAACAATCCTATACCCCAATCACAAAATATGATGAAGATTTTCGGGCTCGGCGCATCACCGCGTATTTGGATTTGGTCAACTGGATTGTCGAAAAAGAATTTAAAGCTGTCCAAAATGCTGAATTTGAACCAAACTCAGAAATTACCAAATATTTTGAGATGCTTCCCGAAGATTCTTTATTTAAAGCTGCGTATCGACACATGTTATCCTGTTCAGACGAAAAGCTCAAGAAGTCTCTTGAGAAGAACCTACGCGAATCCATGAAGCCCGGAGATATTAACGTCAATATCATGACCAAGCTCGATCGTGATAATTATGATGCTAAAGGCAATCCTTTGCCTGCTGAATTCTCAGACGCTCTCTCCGCCCTTCGCGGCTATGCCCAAAGCAAATTGAAATCAGCCATTGTCTTTTCCGCTGGTTTTAACCGTCGATTGTACGGTTATATTGAACAATTTAAAGATTTCTACGCCGATGCCACCGGCGAGATAAAGAAAAAAATCATCCTTAAAGTCAGTGATTTTCGCTCCACCATCATCCAAGGTAAATTCCTTGCTAAGAAAGGATTATGGGTCTCTGAGTATCGTATTGAATCCGGTCTTAATTGCGGAGGTCATCTTTTTGCCACCGATGGGTATTTAATGGGCCCTATTCTGGAAGAATTTCACTCTAAACGCCATCAGCTTGTTGAAGAATTACATAAAATTTGTAATGAGGCCTTAAAACTTAAAGAAAAGTTATACTTTAACCAACCTCATCAGGTTAAGATCACAGCCCAAGGCGGCATTGGATCGCATCATGAAGACGAATTCTTACGAAAAAAGTACGCCCTCGATAGCACGGGTTGGGCCACTCCCTTTTTACTTTGCCCTGAAGCAACCAATGTAGATCCTGTCACACTTGATAAATTAGTTAGAGCTACAGAAAATGACGTTTATGTCAGCTATATTTCACCTCTAGGAGTTCCCTTTAGCAATTTACGTGACTCTCTAAGTGATATTGAGAAGAATTTAAAGGTCATGCGTGGGCGTCCTGGCAGTGCCTGTCCTAAAGGTTATCTGGTTTCCAACAAAGAGTTTACTCCAGAACCGATTTGTACCGCCAGTCGCCAGTATCAGAAACTTAAACTTGATCAATTAAACACCCGAAATTTACCAGAAACAGAATATAAAAAACACTTCGATGCCGTTGTTGCTAAAGCTTGTATTTGTCATGATCTCGGTGAATCAGCCCTCATTCAACACAATATTCCCACCAAGGTTCCAGGCTTTACCGCTGTTTGTCCAGGCCCTAACATTGCTTATTTTTCTAAAATTGTCACTCTCAAAGAGATGGTTGACCATATCTATGGACGAATCAATCTGCTTAATCCGACCTATCGCCCGCATATGTTCATCAAAGAATTGCGTATCTATGTGGATTACTTAAGAAATGATGTATTAAAGTCTTTAGACTCTCTAAGCGAACAGAAAACTAAATATTTTACCGAATTTAAGAATAATCTTTTAGATGGAATTGAATACTATCGAGAAATTTTCCCGCAAATGGTTGAAGAAACCGTTGAATTTCGCACGCGTATGCTTAATGACTTAGAAGATTGCCGCATCAACATATTAAATATCTCTCAAGAGTACGCTCACGCTTTTCATGCTCCTTTAGCTGCGCACCTACCAATAACCGTGTAATTTTTCTTAAAACTTATAAATAAATTTGTCCGCCATTCGAGCGGAATTCTTGGGATTTGTCCTGCATGCCTTTTTCGGCGAAATCACGGACATCCTGAGTGATTTTCATGGAGCAGAAATGAGGCCCGCACATCGAACAGAAATGAGCAACCTTGGCCCCTTCTGAAGGTAGGGTTTCATCGTGGAATTCTTGAGCAGTTTCTGGATCTACGCTTAAATGGAATTGGTCTTTCCAGCGGAACTCAAATCTCGCTTTTGAAAGAGCATCATCCCATTGTCTTGCTCCAGGATGCCCCTTAGCTAGGTCTGCCGCGTGCGCGGCAATTTTGTAGGCGATAATGCCATCCTTGACATCTTTTTTATTAGGCAAACCTAAATGTTCTTTAGGCGTCACATAACAGAGCATGGCCGTACCAAACCAGCCAATCATGGCCGCACCAATGGCTGAGGTGATGTGGTCATAACCTGGCGCCACATCCGTCGTCAAAGGTCCTAAGGTATAAAACGGGGCTTCATGACAAATACTCAATTGCTTTTCCATATTCTCTTTAATCATATGCATAGGCACATGGCCTGGACCTTCAATCATGGTTTGAACATCATGCTTCCAGGCAATCTTAGTCAACTCTCCTAAGGTTTCAAGCTCACCAAACTGGGCCGCGTCATTAGCATCGGCAATACTTCCTGGACGCAGACCATCACCCAAAGAAAAAGAAACATCGTACTGCTTTAAGATCTCGCAAATTTCTTCGAAATGCGTATATAAAAAACTTTCTTTATGATGAGCTAAACACCACTTAGCCATGATAGCTCCACCACGAGAAACAATACCCGTCAATCGTTTGGCCGTCAAAGGAATATAACGCAACAGCACACCGGCATGGACGGTAAAATAATCCACCCCCTGCTCCGCTTGTTCTATCAGAGTGTCTCGGTAAATTTCCCAAGTCAATTCCTCAGCCTTGCCATCGACCTTCTCTAGAGCCTGATAAATCGGCACTGTGCCAATAGGCGCGGGGGAATTTCGTAAAATCCACTCGCGGGTCTCATGGATATTCTTTCCCGTCGATAAGTCCATGACTGTGTCCCCACCCCAGCGAATCGACCAGGTCATTTTCTCAACCTCTTGGGCAATGCTCGATGAAATGGCAGAATTCCCAATATTCGCATTAATCTTAACCAAGAAATTCCTCCCAATAATCATAGGCTCTATCTCGGGATGATTAATATTTGCTGGAATAATGGCCCTTCCTCGAGCAACTTCATCCCTAACAAATTCAGCTGAACAATTCTCACGAATAGCAATATATTCCATCTCCGGCGTAATCATCCCCTGGCGGGCATAATGCATCTGGGTGACATTCTTCCCCCTTTGGGCCCGTAAAGGTTTTCTAATGGATGGAAAACGTATCGCGGCTGTTTCTAAATCATTATCTCTTTGCCGACGATATTCTGAACTTGGTTCGTCTAATAGTTCAACGTCTAAACGATTTAAAGTCCATGACTGTCTTAATAATGGCAAACCTTGGGTAATATCCACCTTCACATTTTTATCTGTATAAGGACCGGAGGTATCATAAAGAAAGACCGGCGGATTATCCGTTGTCTTCCCGTTAGCTTCCATCGTGGCTGAAAGGTTGATTTGACGAAATGGCACTCGGATATCTTTATAAATCGATCCTGATTTATAAATCTTAAAAGAACCTGGAAACGGTTCATAACTTAAATGAAGAGTATTAGGCATGGTTTCATTTTTGACAGATAAAGATTGAGGTGTCATAAATAGTTCTCTTGTGAATGGTTAAAAGATTTGAGGATGGTTGATTAACTAAAAGATGTTCCGCAACCACAACTCGATTTGGCATTAGGATTACTATATTTAAATCCACTCTCGCGCAAGGTATCCACATAATCAATTTGGATACCTTGTACCAATGGAGCACTTTCCTGATTAACAATTATCGTCAGGCCTTTTTGTTCAAAGACAATATCATTATCATAAGGGTTTTTCTGAAATTTCATTTCATAAGAAAGCCCCGCGCAGCCTCCAGGAGTTACACCAAAACGTAAAGCATAGCCTTCCTTAGCTTCTTTGAGAATCATGGACTTTACTTTATCGACGGCAGAATCAGTTAGCGTGACTATCGGTGTTTGTGTGTTCATAGTTAGATTTTATCACATCATTAGGTTTTAAGCAATGCCCACAATAGAGCCTAGTTTCGTCTGTTGTTTATCATTAAGCGGCCCAATTAAACTAACGTTGAGGCGTTTAGGAGACAAAATTTCTTGGGCCACTCTTTTAATGTCACTTAAAGTAACGGCGTTAATTTTCTTAACAACACCCTCAACAGTTTTGATTTGATCCTGACTGATAAGGGCGCCTCCAAGCCAAATCATATGATCCATTGTGTCTTCTAATCCTAAAAGAAACTGCCCCAAAAAATATTCTTTAGCGCGTTTAAGTTCATCCTGGGAAATTTCACGGCGGGTAATATCTTTTAAAACGTCAAGAATCACGGATAGCGCATCCTCAATCTTTTGATTATCAACGCCGGCACGAATCATAAACATACCGGTATCCGCCATACTTTTTAAACCGCTGCCTATAGAATACGCCAGCCCTCTTTTTTCCCGCACTTCACTAAACAGACGGCTGGACATATTGCCGCCTAAAATAATGCTTAATAAGCTTAAAACATAAGAATCTTTGTGATTATTTTCATAAGAAAGATACCCTAAGGCCAGATGCATTTGCTCAGTATTCTTAGCGAAAAACTTAACCGCAGGCTTGTCTTGACCCTTACGAGCTAACAAAAATTTGTCCTGTTTATTTCCTATTAATTTTCCTAACTTCTTCTCGATATATTTAACAACCTGTTCATGTTTAATATCCCCACAAAGTGCAATAACAACATTATCAGGAACATAATAACGTCTTTGAAAACTACTTAAATCCTCCTGGCTTATACTTGATACTGTCTGGCTTGTACCCGCTAAACTCATCCCTAAGGGATGATTAGGCCACAAAAGCTCTTCTAAAAGTTCCATGACGTAATACTGCGGCAAATCATGATACATTTTAATCTCTTCTAAAATCACTGTCCGTTCTTTCTCCAACTCATCTTTTGATAAGGTAGGAAAAAAGCTAATGTCCGCTAGAATATCAAATGTTCGAGAGAGATGTTTGCGCGGCACCTTGGCATAATAACAGGTCTCTTCTTCGCCGGTAAAGGCATTGAGATTGCCTCCCACCCCTTCAATGAGTTGCTTAACACCTTCACAGGAATAATTCCGACTGCCTTTAAAGGCCATGTGCTCCATCAGATGGGCTATGCCTTTATTCTGGGCATTTTCATATCGCCCGCCTGCTCCAAACCAAATACCAATCGAGGCGCTGTCGCGGTCTTTCAAGTTTTGGCTGACGATGCGAATTTTATTATCAAGAGTAGTTAACTGACGCATGTTATTTAACGCTGACAAGAGTCCTTACAAAAGCGGCGGTTTTTTCAACCACATCTTTATCTTGGATATGTTTTTGAATTTCTTTAACAATAGCGCTGCCGACAATGACTCCGTCGGCCACACGACTGATGGCTTTAACTTGTTCTGGAGTTGACACTCCAAAACCTACACACACAGGTTTATCGGTCAACTTCTTAACGCGTTTTAAATCCGCGGAAATAGACGACACAACCGCCTCTTTGACTCCCGTGACTCCAGTTAAGGACACATAATAAATAAACCCGCTAGAAGCATCAGCAATAGGTTTGATACGTTCATCACTGGTAGTTGGAGCAATGAAAAATACGGTGGCTAAATTGGCCTTTGTGGCAGCCGCTCTTAAAATCTTAGCTTCTTGCGGCGGCAAATCCGGAACGACAATGCCGTCTAAACCAGCATCTTTCGCGTCTTTAACAAATTTCTCCTCGCCATAATGCAAGATGACATTGTAATAAAGCATAAAAAGTAGCGGAATCTGGGTCTTTTGGCGCAGGCGTTTGACTAAATCTAAGACCTTAGTTAATGTCGTACCATTTTGTAATGCCCTTAAAGACGCCGCTTGTATCGTCGGGCCATCAGCCATAGGATCAGAAAAAGGCACGCCCAATTCCATCATATCCACCCCGGCCTTTTCAAAAGCCAAAACTAAATCATAGGTGGTATCCAAATTAGGGTCACCTGCGGTGATAAAGGCTATAAACGCCTTCTTCTGTTCTTGTTTTAATTGTTGAAATGTTTGATCAATACGGTTCATATTTAAAATACCATTTATTTACCTTAAATACTTCGAGGGAATATAGCACACTCCTTTGACTACATCAAGATTCCTTTAAAATTAAAGGCTACAAAATTTCTTAACGGATAAGCCCCTTCATGGCCGAATGCTTAGCGATTAATCGCAAGGCTTTGTGTAGAAGCCCCTTGCCTGGTTCTTTACGGTGCCAAGGCGAAGCTCCCGATGGATGCGGCAAGGGTATGACATCAAAGGTATGATTATAGCGGGTCACCTTAAAGGCCCCTCCGATGATAATATCTAATTTTTGAGAAGGCAGGAACTGTTCGATGGCCAGCTTTCCCACAGGGATGACAAGAGTTGGCTGAAGGATGTCCATCTCACCTTTAAGCCATCTTGAACAATTATCGATCTCTTCAGGAAAAGGGACACGATCCCCTCCCGTGGATTTTTTTCCTGGAAAACATCGGCAAACGGCCGCCATATAGATGGAAGAACGAAATTGCTCTTCGTTTAATCCAACCGATTCTTCAAACCAACGAAATAGCGTCTTGCCGGCAGTCCAAGCAAAAGGACGCCCTAGTTTTGGCTCTTTATCTCCAGGAGCTTGTCCTACAAGAATGACCTTACTAACCACTGCTCCACCACTGACCGATGGCGGATTCATCTTTGGACAAAGACGGCATGCGCGCAATTGATTGACATGTTGGGATAAACGTTTAGAAATTGTCATAGGTATAAATTAAAAAATGATTATACGATAATTTTTGGACTCTACATTGATATTTCCAATATTTAATTCACTCTATTGCTTAACATACCAATGGATCGACAATAAAACCAATTTTGGTTCTCTTGTAGTCATCATTGGGTTTAGGTTCCATAAGGCGTCGAATGGCTTCGAAAATAACCCGAATCTCTTGATCATGCCTACCCACCTTACCTTCAAGCTGCTCTATCTTAAGAGCTAGATCTTTGTGAGAAAATAAGATCTCACGTAATTTTGTAAACACTTTAATAATTTGAATATTAACCTCAATCGCTCGATCGCTATTCAACACACTAGAAAGCATGGCCACACCATAATCCGTAAAAACATACGGCATCTTCCTAACTCACATTCTTTCTTGATTGGATATCGCAATTTGCGACATCCAATTTTCAGCCTCCTTTTTTGTTAACTGGAACATAAAACTTTCAGGAAACCTTTTAATATTTCTTTTAACTTGTTCATTTAATCTGCGCGTCTCTACCCCATAAAGTTGAGCCAAATCTCTGTCCAACATCACCTTATACCCTCGGATTAAATAAATCTTATTTTGAATGATTTCAGCCGGAACAACTGTTATTAATTTCTTAATGGCTTTCTTTTGCATAATATCCCCCCTCTTAAGATGGTTTAAGACAGACTTACACTAGGGGAATTTTGATATTAACCCGAATCTTTCAATAGAAAAATTCGCCCGTAGGGTTCACCGATTTAATCCCTTATTAAACTTAGGTTTAGGGATTAAATCAAGCTGTGGAGGTAATCCCAAAATTTTGCATTTGTATATTCAAATGCAAAATTTGGGATTAACCGCAGAATAAGGGGAATGCGGATTAGCTAAATAACGCTTAGATTCTAGTAGGGTTAAGAAAAAATTTCAAGGGGTGTTTATTCATTCAACTTCACTTATTTCCTATCCTCCACATGAAATGTATGAAGCATTCTATGCACAACAGGAGTTAAAACAACCCCCATTATTCCGATAAAGAAAAGCCCACTAAAAAGAGCATACATGGATGCAAATATTTTACCAGCTACAGTAGTCAATACATTGACAGGCCCCATCCCACCTAAGATCATGGAAGCATTTAGAATAGAATCAATCCAGCTTAATCCTGCAACCCAATGATATCCGACAATACCCATAAGGAGAGCCAACATAATTAATATTGTAGCAAGTGCTACATGTAGGATCATTCGTTTTACAAACACTGAAAGCACAACAACCTTTTCATTCTTTTTCTCAAACATTTTAAGAAACCTTTCCCTTACCAAAATACGTTACCACAAGCGCTTTATGATCCCCTTGAAGTTCAATAGCCCCACCATTTTCAGCTAAATAAAAAGTGCCCCCACAGCCTGTTTTGGCCTTAAGTGTTCTGGCCAAATCTTTTAAATAGGCTTCATTGGACGGTAAGCATTCAATAAGGGTCACCACCTTGCCCTTGCGTCCCGACTTATCAAGACGAATGCTGGGAGTTATCGGCTGTAGTTTTACTTTTGGAGCCTCAAAAGATGGACAATCACATTGATTAACCAACTTTCTACATCTTGGACAAAGGGCATTCCCCTCTTGGTCTTTGGGATAAACGAAATCAGGAATCTTGATCATAATGCCACATGCCTTTCTAAACCATTAAGTTTAATTTCATACACATCCTTAAGCATGACCCCAAGCAGTCCCTTGGGATACCCTTTACGGGCCAGCCAGATAAGATAACTTTCAGGAAGTTCAATCAAACGAGAATTCTTATATTTTCCAAATGGCATACGGGCTTGGGTCAATTTTAGAAAGTAGGCAGGATCTGGAGTTGGTGATTCGGGTTCGGGTATGAAATTATTGGGCATTAACCCTGTCCTGTGGTTTTAAATAGCAATAGAGATTCTCCACCTTCTCTCTAGCCCATGGAGTTTTCCGCAAGAATATCAGACTAGATTTGATGCTTGGGTTCTTGGCAAAACAATTGATTCTGATCCGTTCATACAAACCCTCCCAGCCATGCTTTTTATGCAAACAAACCAGTATGGTCTCAAGTTTCACGCCATGCAACAAATCATTCGTTCTTTGTCCGTCTGCCATATGCCTCCTGCTTCTCTTCTAAACTTTTTCCCCTGAATGCTATCTTCTGCCAGATAAACCACCGGCTTTACTTTTTCTTCCCTTTAGCCACCGGCTTCTTCTTGGCAGCGGGCTTTTTGACCGTAGCTATTTTCTTACTCTTTACAGCCTTTGGCTTGGAAACTTTAAGCGCTTCGCTAATGGTAGGTTGAATGGGCGCAATCTCTTTAGGCTTATTATCAACAACCACCTTGTGTGCATGGCCGCTTTTACGGCGCGAGAAACACTCCTGGCAATAAACTGGACGATCCCCAGTTGGCTTAAAAGGTATGGTGCATTCTTTCTGACAATCCGCGCAAATGGCCTTGTGCAAAACCCTCTCTCGTTTGTGCTCATTAGGCTTTGCTGGTAATGGAATAGGATTAATAGGCGGCCTTGGAACACTTGGCTTGTTTTCTGCTGGTAAGGACCGATGGATCAAGATATCTAGCTTCTTATCAAGTAAGGCAATCTGCGCTTCAACTTTCTTGATTATATTTAACAGCTCTAGTTCATTCTGGGAAGGTTGTTTCATGCTTTTCCTTTATTTGAAAATTGTTTTAACTCTTCTATTAACCTAGGCAGCTAGTATACCCTAGCTTAATTTAACTGGAAGATTATTTTTAGCTCAATCAGAATCATCAATATTGTGCTTGAACCTAACACAAACTATTTAAAGCTTAGGATATTTCTAATGAAACATCATCTTTTGTAGCTTTATGAAATGAAATTCTAACCTTATGTCCCAAAGCCCGCGCTAATCTGGTTAAGGTATCAATAGTTAAATTCTCATTCCCCCCTGTTTCAATTCTAGAAACCACCTGTTGAGAGACCCCTAAACGTTCGGCTAAAGCTTTTTGATTAAGATGGCTCTTCTTTCTCATTTCAGAAATCTTTTGAGTTAAAAGAACCTTGGTATACTCAACCTGATACCCGCGGCGAAACCTTGGGCTCATCAATCTTTCATCTAATAAATGATCCGCTTTTTTAAGAGAAACCCTTGCCATCATTAACTCCTTTTTTAAACATCAAACTCTTTAATATTATTTAAAGCTTCAACTTCCCTTTTTCTCTTTATACACAAGTTAAAATCATTCAACGGAATTTTATCGGTTTTTTTTCTTAGAATGTGAAGCAAAACAACAGAATCCTTCATAAAAAAGAAATAAAAAACTCTGTAGGCTTGAGGGCGCAATTCATAAATACCTTCTCCTAAATAATCTGCTATAGGTCGCCGCAAGTTATGTCCACATTCTTTTAAGATCCTAATATACGCTCTCACCTTCATATCTTCTTTCTCAGTAAGCTCTGCCATAAATTCTTCCACAAGACTACGACCATCTTCATCAACAAAGAAATATACATGTTTTAACACATCTACTCCTTTCATTATAAATATACAACATATATGCTGTACATTCAATTCATTTTTACAAATCAAAATAATGATATTTTGTAGGGAATTTTTTATATAAACCGTCTAGGGAAGACGGAAATAAGTTTCTAAAGGTTTAAATCAACTGCGAAATTTGGTTCATGTCCTTATCCCCTCGGCCGGAAAGGCAGACAATGACTGTAGATTTTGATTTTACCCGACGGGCTAATTTCTCAAGGTACGCGATGGCATGGGATGATTCAAGAGCAGGAATAATGCCTTCCGTACGGGACAACAATTTTAAACCTTCAATGGCTTCTTGATCATCAATAGACACATATTCCGCCCGGCCGCTCGAATGATAATAGGAATGTTCTGGGCCAACCCCGGGATAATCCAAACCTGCCGCCACCGAATGGGCAATCTGAACTTGACCGTCCTTGTCCTGCAAGAGCATACTTTTACTGCCATGCAAAACTCCAACCTTTCCCTTGGTAATCGTCGCGGAATGGGCATGAGAGTTAAGGCCATGACCCGCTGCCTCAACCCCAATCATCTTAACCTTCTTGTCATTATAAAAAGCGTGGAACAATCCCATAGCATTACTTCCCCCACCGACACAAGCCAACAAATAATCCGGCAATTTCTTTTCTTTGGCTAAAAACTGACGGCGCGCTTCTGTTCCGATGACCGATTGAAAGGTCCTGACCATGACCGGATAGGGATGAAACCCCGCCACGGAACCTATAATATAAAAAGTGTCCCCGACATTACTGACCCAATCGCGCACCGCTTCGTTCATGGCATCTTTAAGTGTCTTGGAGCCGCTTTCAACAGGAATAACTTCGGCCCCCATAAGCTTCATACGAAAAACATTTAAAGACTGACGACGCACATCTTCTGACCCCATATAAATGACGCACTTAAGCCCAAACAAAGCCGCCACCGTCGCTGTAGCCACCCCATGCTGACCCGCTCCGGTTTCGGCAATAATACGCGTCTTTCCCATTCTGCGAGCCACGATGATTTGACCCAGAGTATTATTGATTTTATGCGCGCCCGTATGAAGTAAATCCTCACGCTTCAGATAAACCTTGAGCGTCTTTAAATAGGCACTTAGACGATTGGCCAAATATAAATTCGTAGGGCGGCCAGCGTATTCTTTCAAGTAAAACTCAAATTCTTTCTTAAAAGTTTTATCCTTTTGTATCTTTTGGAACTCCCCTTCAAGCTCAATTAAAAGCTCCATCAAGGTTTCAGGGGCAAAGCGCCCGCCGAAAGAACCAAAATAACCTGACTTGTCTGGGAGCGGCATCTTATCTATCATATTGGGTCATCACCATGACGGTATGGGCCATCTTAATGGCTCCACTAATACGCAGCGGAATTTTCTTTTCAGAAGTGTCAAACCAAATCCTGTAATTGGCAGGATTGCTTTCCATATAAAAAACTTTATATCTTTTTAAAGCAACATCCAAGGTGTCTTTTCTAATCAATTTGATAGGGACATCCTTCGTCGGCAAATGAAGGACAAAGGAGTCATTGATATGAAATTGTCCCATTTGACGATATCGATAAATAAACGCGTAAATATTATCGATGTCCCCATCTTTTTCAATGACCTGTTGGTTCTTACCCTTGGTAATCTTGACATGATCCTTTGAATATTCTTCAGTAATTCTTTCTCGATTACCAAAAATATTCAAATTGCGTTCCACAAATAGAGGGAACATTGTCTTAGGGTCAACAAAAATCCGTTCTTCATCAAAAAATTTAAATCCCTTGGCTTGGAAAATAATCAACACCGTCTTTTGCTTATGATACATCCGAGAGCCCAGATAGGTTAAACTCGCCTCACCGGTACTTAAACCCAACTGCACAATCTTATAATGGATTTTTTCCCCAGGCCTGATAACCCCCGCAAAAGAACCGGCCGATAAAATAACCAAAAAACAAAGGCTCAAGAAAATGTTTTTCATATAGCGTCGTATTCCTTTAAATAGGCTTCTAAAACCCTGGCTCCATTAAAAAGTGTTTTGATGGCGGCATACTCGTCATTCGCATGAATAACGCCATGAGCGCCCCATCCCGTTGAGAATGCCGGAATCCCATAGTCCTGGAAAAAAGTAATCACCGTCGCCCCCTGGCTTCCTTGTAACTTTGCGTCAATGCCCATCTTGCGGCAGACATCCACATAGGTCTTCACAAAAGGATGCTTAGGGTCAAGTTCATAAGGTTTTTGGGAATCATCAATAATCACTTTAAACTTTTTAGCTTCCTTGGCCACAATACCTTCAACTTCTTTAAGTACAGCCTTGGCCGTCATTTTGGGCATAAAACGAATATCGAGGGCAAACTCGCAAAAATCCGCCACCATATTGACCTTGTCCCCGCCACGGATGGTTCCGATGTTTTTTGTTGGCGGAACCAACAACGGATGTTTTTTGTATTTAAACTGGTGTTCCTTCAAACGATTAATGACCCGGGCCGCAATTTCAATCGCATTAATTCCACGCCAGTTGTAGGCACCATGGGCTTTTTTCCCAAAAATCTGCACGCGGCAATGAAAAAGTCCTTTTTGGGCAATGATACAATCGAATTCTTCAGAGTCGGTAATCAAGGCCACCTTGGGACGCAAAACACCTTTTTCAAGCAACGGTCTTATACCCTGATGGGAACCCGTCTCTTCATCAACCGTAGCGGCAAAAATAACATCACGCTTAAGACGGACACCATCTTCCACCATGGAACGCAGAGCCTCCATACCAACCGCGGCATTACCTTTATCATCGCTGGCTCCGCGGCCATAGATACGGCCTTGGTGGATGGTGCCACCTGTAGGATTAAATTTCCAGCCCGTGCCAAAAGGGACGGTATCAATATGAGGAGTGATTAAAATAGCCTCAGAGGCTGCCTTCTTACGCGGCCAAGTACCTTTAAGGGTGGCGATCACATTAGGACGGTTCTTGGCGTAACTGACCATCTTCACATCAAGCCCTAAAGAACGCATGTCTTTCTCAATAAAACGGGCCACTTCCAACTCATTGCCCGGAGGATTGACTGAATCAAATTGCAAAAGTTTTTGTGTAAGCTTAATTAACCTGTCTTTATTAACCATTGTTTCCTATCCTAAGATGTCTTTTGCTCTTAGTTCTCCTTCAATTTTCTTAAAATCATCATAATCAATAAAGGTGATATCCGGCCTATCATGGGCAATTTTAAGCATTTTAGGCAGATGTTCTCTGGGATTGATAAAACCAATGTACTTAAAAACGTTCTTACACGATGGGCACTGCAGAACATCAAGTTTTATATCCATAGTCCTGCAGTTTGAACAGCTTCCGGAAAGCGCCCCATAAAGAAGCGTGTGCGCTTTTAGCTCATCAAAGTAGAATTTCTTATATACGCGAAGAAAACGTTCGGCTGACATGAAGGGAATTATATAACAAAATTAAATAAATTGGGTGAATTAGTTTAAAGAAAACACTTTAAAAATGACTCGAATATAAAATAAAAGCCGCTGAGGTCATCTGTCTATCTATTTGTCTGATGTGCCCCGCCCAATCTGACGGGCCTAAGACTAGTGATGACGTCCACGGCTTCTATTAATAAATATAGCACTTATATGACAAAAATCAAGCATGAAAATTATTATTTTCTCGACGACGTTTCAAAAATCTTTGACTTGATTTGGAAATAATGTTTTTCGTTAGAAATCAGATAATATTCCTTTAACTCCCAAGGTTTAGGCGAACGGTTAAAAATCTCCGACGAGATACGTTCCATCACCTGACCCGACTTTAGCGAACGGAAATCCAAACCCGCTTTCTGAATTATGGGCCAACTACCGGCAAAATCCCATAAATGAGACCTTAAAAAACACCCCACTCCCCGGCCAATAGACGGCCAGCATAAATTCACCACCGCACAGGCGTTAATCATGATATGAAAATCCTTATCAGCCCAGCCAAACTTATTAAAGAAAGTATCATTACAGAAAAAAAGAGATTTAGCCGAAAGTTCTTCTTCCATGGGCTTTATCTTAATCCTCTTTTGTTTAGGGCTAAAGGCATCTTTGACAAAGTAAGCATCCTTACCATCACAATAAAAAAGCTCTTTTAGGACGGGGAAATAGACAACCCCCAGCCAGGGTTTAAGCTCACGCAGAAGCCCCAGAGAGACACCAAACATCGGCATGCCATTAGCATACAACCTCGTCCCATCAATCGGATCGAGCGCCCAAAGATATGAGCTCTTTTCTAGACGGACAGGATCCAAATATTCCGCAATGCGAGGGTCTTCTTCATCAATTAGAAGATGGGCTGGGTCTTTAAGATGGTTCTTAAGCGCTTGTTGGCAAAGTTTAGAGACACTTCTGTCTGCCAAGGTAATGACGCTTGCGTCTTTTTTTAAAGTGGGCGCGCTTTTGTTTAAATACTTCATGGCTATGTCTCCACCTTTAAAGACAATAGACATCATCGTTGTTAGATAATCTTGGGATGAATTACTTCGCATAAAACAAAGCCATGCTGTTGGTAAACCCGTGTAAGAAATTGATCCCCGCCACCGGACCGATTTCCCCAGCGCAAAAAAATCCGGCCGCGGGGACAGGGCCTAAATACTGTTGGATGATACGGATATCATGATTATGCTCTTTAAATAACCCCAAACCCCGACCATTGCACGAAAACACCAGGACCCCTTGCGGTGTTTGAGGGTTTTTAATTTTATGCAGTTTAAGAAGTTCATGCAAGTCATCCTTGGCCGTTTTCGCGTCTCTTAAATGAAACTGGACTGTTTGTCCCGCGTTAATATAATCACCAATAGCTCCCGCTCCATTGGCTGGATCTATGGCCATAACAGGACGGATTAAAAAATCCCCTCTCTTAAAATCCTGTTGATATTCGTTAATGGCAATGCCTACAAAAACAGCTTCCTTGGCTAGATGGCGGTCGTAATCCGTGCCTGACTTTAAAGCTTCCTCAAGGACCTTATAAAACGGCCGGCCAGCCAATTCGTAAATAATATTGTCCTTGGCCTTGGTGACAATAAAGCTTTGGCCAAAGGGACGACAACCTTGAGACACAACTGTTTCAACTTTTACCTCGCCACTTAAAATAATTCCCATGAGGCCTTCTTGGTAGACCTGACCATTGGTGATTAAAATGTTTTCTTGGGGCCCCGAGGCTGAACTGGCAAGACCTCCTATCACAGAAGAACCTTTATAGGCGGTGTTAATAATCTTTAAAAAACGGTTTGAATCAAAAGCATACGGATCGGACAAAACAAGAAAGCTTGGGGTTTCATTGGGATAAATCTCAAAGAAATTATAAAGATCCTCTGGCGTCTTAAGGCCATCAAGATGGATTTGGTTTAAATAAAATGGAGTGATGGCCACTCCTGGAAGCTTGGCCAGAAATAAAGAAGCCGCAGGCCGGCCTTCAATTTCTCTGTCAGTCCCAATAATGCCCGCGCAGGTACAACACAAGAAATTTTTAATAGGAATACGTTTCGCCAAATCTTGGTAAAGCATGACAGGGTCATACGGCTGCCAAGGCGTAAGAAACAAAATACCTAAATCAAAAGAACTATTAATGCCCAAAGATAGATCTTTGAGAATTTGTTCTTGGTCTGAAGCTTCTGTAATAAGGTTTAAAAATTGCATACAGTGATTATAGGTTTTACGACGGAAAAAGCAACGTCTATGGATGTTATTTTACACAGGACCGAATCATAAGAATAGGAATATCTGTGCGGTGCCTCAAATTCTCGGCAACAGAGCCTAAAAGCACGTCCTTTAAAAATTTATGCCCGTGGGTGGCCATGGCAATTAAATCGCACCCCTCTTCCATGGCAACATCTAAAATACCATCCACAGGTTCCCTGCCTTGAACCAGAATAGCCTTGGTATTAAAACCTTCCTTGGATAACTTCCCACGACAGCTTTCTAAATAAGAACGATCTTTTTTAATCTCCTCGGAATCGACCAAATTCAGTTCGTCCTGCAATCGTGCACCAAAACCATCCGCCACATGGACCAAGACCAAATCTGCCTTTGTATCATGGGCCAAAGAAACAACATGATCTAAAATAGCTTTATCTGTTTTAGAATTATCTAAGGGAATAAGAATTTTCTTGTACATAAGAGTCTAGCCTCCTTTAAACCATGATTGTATGATTTGAATCAATAAATAAATATTTAAAATAATGATAACAGCAGCTACTATCCAAGCGATGAGCTTAAGCCATAAACTATTAGCGAAACGTCCCATTTTATCAGAGTCACTAGTAAAGACGACCAAAGGAACAACGGCGAATCCTAATTGGAGCGATAGTATCACCTGACTTAAGATAAGAAGACTGCCCACCCCTTTCTGTCCAAAGCTGGCCGCAACAATGACGGCCGGTACAATCGCCACCAGCCGTGTTATCAAACGACGCACCCAAGGACGCAGACGGATATTCAAAAATCCTTCCATCACAATTTGACCGGCCAAAGTCCCTGTCAAGGTTGAATTCTGACCGGAAGCGAGCAACGCTACAGCAAATAAAACACTGGCCAAAGGGATTCCTAAAACAGGGCCTAATAAACGATACGCATCATTAATATCAGCCACATTTTGATTGGCTGTCCCATGAAAAACGGCCGCGCTAACAATTAAAATGGCAGCATTAATAAAAAACGCGCAAAACAAGGCTGAATGAGAATCAAAAGAAGCATATCGAATGGCCATGGCCTTTCCCTTATCACTGCGTTCAAAATTCCTGGTCTGGACAATGCTGGAATGCAAATACAAATTATGAGGCATGACAGTGGCCCCTAAAATTCCTATAGAAATATAAAGCATATTCGGGTTGGTGATTATTTCAGGACGAGGCAGGAGATTTCCTATCATCAAATTCCAGGCCGGATGAGAAATGACTAATTCATAAGCAAAACAGCTTCCAATGGTAACAATGAGGGCGGCCACCAAACATTCTAAAAACCTAAAACCTTTATTTTGTAAAAATAAAACAATTAGGACATCCAAAGCCGTAATTACAACACCGATGACTAATGGAATTTTAAATAAAAGATTAAGAGCGATGGCGGATCCAATGACCTCCGCCAAATCGCAAGCCGCGATAGCGATTTCACAGATAATCCATAAGAAGATGACCGTAGGTTTAGAATAATGATCCCGGCAAGCTTGGGCCAAATCACGGCCCGTCACAATCCCTAATTTTAAGGCCAAATACTGCAAGAGAATCGCCATAAAATTAGATATTAAAATGACCGATAATAACGTATAGCCAAATTGGGCCCCGCCGGCTAAATCGGTTGCCCAATTACCCGGGTCCATATATCCCACCGACACAAGCAAGCCCGGCCCTAAAAAGGCAAATATCTTTCTAAAAACCCCAGCTTTAAGAGGTATCCGCACACTCGAATGAACTTCGGGCAAACTATTTCCAGTTGATTCTCTACGCCATACACTCATGATTGTTCCTGACTATCTTTACAAATTCCCTAAAGCTTCTTTTTGAAATACTCTCATCATTTAGAACGATGTATTATAATCATTTTGAAGGAAATAAAAGTGTAATTTTGATGGAAAACAGGGCGATGACTCAGTCCTGGTAATCATGAAGCCAGCTTTGCATTTTGGAATTTTGAGTATCATGGGAAAACTTTCCAGTTCTAAGCATCTTCTTAAACTCCTCATAAGGATCGTTTTTATCACCTTCTTTTCTCAAATGGTCTCTATCATTAACATACAAATAAATAATAATGCTTGGTCTGTTTGAGAAACAGAACATTATCCTGTACCTTTGTAAACCTTGTTTATATCTCCTGTATTTCTTTAATTCTCTGGAAAGTAAATATTCTGGCCTATTGGGATCTTCTGGAATGATTTCAAGTGTGGCCCTTCTTATTCTCGCAGCCAACTTGACTGTTTCATGGTGAATAAATTCTTCTTTGGGAAGGCTAGCATGTAACTTTCTTACCTGGTCTTTTAACTGGGAAATTCTCTGAACAAATAATTCATGGGCTTTTAAATAATAATTATTCATCCTCGGCATCCACATCTTTTAATAACTTAACCCATTCTTTGTCCCAAATCTTATTCATGTCCTTTAACTTCTGGGGATTTTTCAATGAATCTTCCACCAAGGCTTTAATAAAGGTTTTAAATTCAGGTTCTGATTCAATATTCTCCAAGGTGTCCTTAGTTACAAGAATCATCCGGTCTTTGTCATATTTAATAATGACTTCTGTATTCTTTGATTTAACAAATTCTTTAGGAAGATCTACGGCGTAGCTTCCACCATGCTTAAAAAGCTTTTTTTCTATGACTGTCATAATCTCCACCTCCTTTGATAAAAGTATATATTATTATATATACAACTGCAACAAATTGTAATTGTTTAGCAGTCTGAGAGGACCGTCGATATCACTTTCGTGTCATTGCGAGCCCGTTTTTTGGGCGAAGCAATCTTTTTAAGCATGAAAAGGATTGCTTCGTCGCTATTATAAAAATTTGACAGCTCCTCGCAATGACACTGTTTAGAAATTCTCTCTATCCCCTAAACATTTACAACAAATTAAAACAATCCGGGACCGTTTCTACCTAAACCTCTAGCAACTCACAGCTTCCAGCAGAAGTGTCCCCATACTTGATAATATCTATTAAATTCTCAATTTCCTCATTTGTACCATACCGATATTTATACACACTGCTGTATATATAATCTTTATCATCATTCACTATTTTGGCTTTAACTGGATTATCGTGTATATATCTCAAAACTTCCTGCATCCCCTTATCGCTAATGACTGCCTTCGATTTAAACCTCCCTTATCAGAAATGTCCTACATAAGCATTCTTTTGTGTATCAGTCCGATAAATACAGATGTATCAATATCCGTCAGGGAACAAAAATTTTCTGTACGCATTGGCATGAGACAATTGCCAACGCCACTTTAGCCGATGCTATTCTTGACCGCTTGATGCACAATGCTTATACTATCGAATTAAAGGTGGGCCTTGCGAAAAATAAAACCCCAAAAGCGTTCAATATAAAAATTAGGATAACAATAATGACCCAAAAAATATCATTTGAAGAGTGGATGAATTCCGTATTCTTGGAAGAGACGCCATTAGTTGTCGAATTGTCTTTAAAAACGATTGAATATGTTAAAAAAAGCTTCTGATACATCAAAAATCGTTTGGGCTTTGGTGCTATGAAAAGTTCAGCATTTACATTGCATCGTCCTGCATTCGTTGAAATTTTTGTCTATCAATGGATGCCTGACTATGCGCCCAAGGCTGTAGTGCAAATCGCCCATGGCCTTGCGGAACATGCTGGTCGCTATGGACGGCTTGCAGAAGCGCTAACAAGCGCCGGATATGTCGTATATGCCAATGATCATCGAGGCCATGGCCGTACAGTACCAACCCGTGAAGCGTTAGGTTACTTTGCGGACCATGATGGTTGGAATAAATGCGTCGATGATCTATGGCAATTAAACCGAAAAATAGCCGCTAATCACTCTGGACTGCCCATTGTTCTTCTTGGCCATTCAATGGGGTCTTATTTGGCGCAGCAATTCATATCTGAGCATGGCGATGCGCTTGCAGGCGTTATACTGTCAGGTTCCGGCGGTAAACCTCCCGCCTTGATACATGTTGCTGATTTTATTGCCTACATTGAGCGCTTAAGACTAGGCGGACGGGGGCACAGCTCGCTTCTTTCCATGCTGACTTTCGGTGCATTCAATAAACCTTTTGAACCGGCCCGCACTTTATTCGATTGGTTAAGCCGCGATGATATTGAGGTTGATAAATATATTGCAGATCCTTTGTGTAAGTTTCCGCAGAGCGTACAAATGTCGATCGATATATTCGGCGGCATTACAAAGGCCTCTGATCCAGCTAGACAGGCGCGTATTCCAAAACAATTGCCGATTTATATCATTGCAGGGAGCCGTGACCCCGTAAGTACTGGGACAAAAACTCTCTTGCAGCTTCTTGATGCTTATTGTGTCGCTGGCATCAAAAATATAAAACACAAATTCTATCCAGAAGCACGCCATGAACTATTCAATGAAATTAATCGGGATGAAGTCACGCGTGATGTTCTATCATGGTTAAATGAAGTGATTGCCTAACAATCTGGAACAATCTGAGGCCGTTTCTACCTAATCCCATGAATTTATCAAGAAACGGTCCCAAGGGTCGTCGGTTTTCTGTGGCGCCCCCTATCAAGGAGTAGGAGTAGTAGGAGTAAAAAACAAACAGCCACTCCTGCGGGCTGTTTGTTCCATTCATAATTTAAACAGTATGTGGTTGCGGAGCAAGCCTTCTTAATTTTAGTCCCTTACAAGACTTCTTCGCTTGCTCACAAATTAAAGAGATTTGCTTTTCTACTCCAGCAGACTTTGTTTCTTGATATATCTGCTCTTTCCAATCCCACACTTCTTTCAAAGCTCGATCAACTTTATACACGCGACACCTCCATAGGGGTAACAATTTCAATTCTTTTACTATAACCGTGTAGCATATTTATACCGTTAAATAAATCCGCCTTATGTAAGTTTGCTAAGTGATCAAAATTCCATGAAATAACCGCATCCAAACCGTGAACAGTCGCAATTGCGACATGTAACGCATCTTCAACTTTCTTCGCCGGAACAATCTTGGCCTCTAAATAAGCTTGAGCCAAGCTCTTAATTTCGTCATTTGTTTCTAATTGAATTGGTTTGTAGTTATCCATTTCCTTCATTAATCTTTGAAATTTCTTTACATCTGCACGTTTAAACTCATTGATAACAATCTCGGAAGCGTAAATATCATAAACTCCCTTCTTAACCACACTAAAAAATTCGTGAGTAAGATCTCTTTTTTCAGGAGCATCATCAGCAAAAATAAAATTACAGGTCGATGTCTCTAGATATAATTTTAATTTCTTCATTTTATTATATACACTATCCTGTTTTGGCGCTGCTTAAACACAATTAATTTACACCATCAAATATAATCGTTGGCAGAATAAAATTCTTTGTGCTTTTGGGCCCTAAAAAGCCACCTGTTGCTCTGGGCCAGCTAACGTAAAAAGTTCTATTCAGCATTTACAGACCCTATAGGAACTCCAATGGCCTTTCCAAAGACCGAGAATCTAATTAAATAATCCGTCGTTGTGGCGTTCCCTAAGCTGTCTGCGCATCGGACATAGTAAGAATACGTATTCCCACCAGGCAAACCATTGACCTGACTGTTATGTGTTGTTCCATTGTCGTTCATGGTGTTGGTCATGGCTCCAAACAATGTATTAGGAGTTGTGGAATAACGGCAGGTAGCAGGCTCGTTGGTCGTCACAGAAAGAGTAACATTAGCATTTGTTCCATTGATAGGCGCTACGGTCCCGGTTGGGACTCCGTTACTGATCACCGGCGGTGGAATAAAAGGTGTAACACTATTAGAAACAGCTGAAGCCGCGCTTGTACCAGCAATATTAGTTGCTGTTACCGTAAATGTATAAGCTGTTCCATTTGTCAGACCAATAACAGTTAACGGACTCGCTGTGCCCATCGCCGTAATTGATCCTGGCGATGATGTCACAGTATAACCTGTTATCACACTCCCACCATTATACGAAGGCGGAGTAAAGCTCACCGTAGCCTGAGCATTTCCGGCAATCGCAGTCCCAATCGTTGGTGCTCCAGGCACTGTAATATTAGTCACCGTCAACATAACCGCATTACTTGATGCCAACTCTTTACTGCGATCCGTAACTACACAGACAAAGATTGTCCCATTGTCTGATCCTGGTGTTGAAGATGTTGCTTGAACAGAATACGAACTATTGGTGGCCCCTGATATTGCAGAGAATAGACTCCCACCATTTGTACTTACATACCACTGGTAATTCTGTGTCCCCTCACCTGTTGAAGATATGCTAAACGTTGCCGTTGATCCGACATTGACTGTTTGATTGCTCGGCTGACTAGTAATAACAGGACCTGAACCATATTGATTAGAACCAAACAAAGCATAAATAGAATGGTTTGCTGAAACAGTCTTAAACGTGTATTGAAAAACATTGGCTATGGTTGTCGGTAGGATTAATGAAGAAACTAGGCTACTGTCAATCTCTATGGAATTAAGATCGTAGCCGTAATTTGGTGTAAAAGTAAATGTTTGATCTGTACCCGGCGCAACACTAACACTTCCCTGAGGGCTTATTGAACCATTGGATGAACTGGTTGTTATTGTATAATGAGATTCGGGTGTCACACTATTAGACTGGGGTGATGCCGCGCTCACCCCAATAGTATTAGTAGCCGTCACAGTAAAAGTATACGCCGTTCCATTCGTTAATCCAGTAACGGTTATGGGACTTGAGGCACCTGTCACTTTAAAGGAACCTGGTGATGATGTCACGGTATAATTGGTAATTGCACTTCCGCCATTATTTGATGGTACAGCAAAATACACTGTAGCCTGTGTATTGCCACCTATAGCTGTTACATCACCAGGAGCACCTGGCACAGTAGGAGAGATTAGGTAATCAAACAAATTCCCCCCATTAAAAGAACCCAATCCAGCGGCGTCATTATAACCTGTTTCTGCCTGGTAGCATGGATACTGGGTCAAATATGCGGGATTACAATTATAACCTGTGCTAATATTATTAAAATCACTGGCATACAAAGCGCTATTACCTAAGATTGTATAGAGTTGAGGCGTTAAAAATCCAATCAATGACTTTCCTAATTGTAGATTCTCCTGATTCACTCGGGCCATAAACGCAGCCCATATAGGAGTCGCCACGCTTGATCCCCACATGCCATACCAATTTGGTCCATAGGTTGGATCACTCAAATAAACATAATATAATGACGAAGGATCTGCGGTAAGGACTACATCAGGCACATTACGCATTGTTGTTGATGGTCCCAAGGCAGGAGGTGTAGGAGATTTAAATGTCAATCCTTGCTGATACCCTGGAATCTGAAAAAGAGTACTAATTCCCCCTCCACCAAATTGAGAAGCAGTCTCACTGTAATAAGTACCATTATCATTTACCGTCAGTGCACTGATGCCAACACCTGTTACATAAGGGGAAGAAGCCGGATACATGACAGCTAAAGCAGTATTAGTGCACGCTGGTGGAAGCTCACCATTCGGACAATTTGCATAAGCACCTGCATCCCCCGCTGCAACAAACACTGTCTGTCCTTGCGCAGCCATTTGCATTAAAATGTTATCGATATTATAAAATGCGTAGTATCCTTCAGGTATCCCCCAAGAATCACTGATAACACTGGCCAAATTATCATCCGCTATTCGTTGCCATTCATCTACCCAACCTACACTACTATTTTGCGCTTCATAAACCAAAATGTGGCTAAGTCCTGGAGCGAAAGCATTAGCCATATCAATGTCTAAAACTACTTCATCGGTGCCTGCTCCTGCTATACTACCATTGAAAGGATTAATAGGTATATTTGTCAACGGCACAGCTGTAAGGTTAAATTTATTTAAATAAGTAGTAATATCGTTAGGGTTATATGCATCTAACTCAAACAAAGCCAAGGTCTGATTAGTACCATTTGCAGTAATGCCATTCATATTATATGCAGTATAGATATCGCTGGGTTGAATGTAAGCTCCATTATACGTGCCTACTGAACGAAATAAGGGAAAAACCCCCGATTCATCCTTTTTTTTAACCATTGCCGTATTCAAAGAATTTTGCCGACTTAGTTGAACTCGATGAAACATCGGCTGTGCCTGGATAGCATTGTCTAATCCAACAATCTTTATTTTATCTAATATTGTTGAATCGATTGCCGGTTCCCTGTCAGGAGCAAAGAAAATTCTTTTAGTGATTTTGTCTTGATAATCATTAATTCTTACATTAAAAGATTTCTCTATATCTGAAACCTTAGCAGATAGACTGATAACAATTCCCTTTGGCTTACTGACATTCAACCCGTGCGCTTTAAGATTTGAAATTACTGCATCGGAATCGATGGTGGAAACTGGAAATTGTTGATGAAATTCAGCAGAAGTTAAATAACGATGATAAAAAGGACTTTTTGGATTATTAAGACCGGCAATATAATTTTTCAAGACTGCTTGATTTTGATAATTCAAGAGAAAACGAAGATTGAGTGTCTGATTAGGATCATGATGGGATAACGGGGCCAATAAGCCTTTTGACACCTTTTCAGGAACATACGCGACTGAAACGTTGGCAAAACTATTAGAAGCAAAGATGACTATAAAAATAATCAATTTTATTAAGATCCGTTTGATTGCCATAGTTCACTCCTTTATCTGTTCTATAC
>Ga0118677_10001170_pt2 | contig 27261 bp, 21 predicted proteins | sample AliMusrvi5mmetaG_FD_86154 | JGI IMG/M metagenome (GOLD analysis project Ga0118677, IMG submission 86154) | reverse complement strand
TTCCTATTCGGCCCAACAGAAGCTATAAAAGACAGCATAAACACCCATCGCTCAAATTCCCTAATAATAGCAAAAATTTATGATTTCTATTTTAGAACTCTTAAGTTGATGACATTGCTTGCCAAAGGGGGATGTCAGCGAAGCTGACAGGGGGATTTCTGGCCACTAACCACTAATCACTGACAACTTCGTACAAATTGACATCCGACGGCTTTGACGTCAGTGGGCCGAATTTGGGAACCGTTGAGGTGAAGTGCGGGGTGTTGTTGTGGATTTGGATAGCCTCTTCACTTTTCCATTCCTCGATAAAGGTTAAGATATTTTTGTCATGAATATCCTCAAACAGGCTGTAGGAAATACAACCTTCTTCTTTTCTGCTCGCGGCAATCAGCGGTTTCGCCAATGCTTTGAATTCATCCGCTTTGCCTTCGGCGACAAAATTTTTCGCTACGATTATAATCATATTTTATTCTCCCCCGCGACATCGCGGCCGCCGTGAAGCTGCGGATAATAGGAGGCGAACATGTATTCCGGTTTTTCGTCAAAGTCCATTGCGATAACCGTGATGCCCGCCGTTTCATCGGGCGATTTCTTCGGCATATTTTTAAGCAGGATGCGGTGGCCTTTGTGCTCAAACTCAATCGGGGTGTTATCCTTTAAGAAACGGACAGATTTCGGCGCGGTCATATATCCGCCGATGCCCATTTCGCCGGTTGCCGGCCAAATCCAGTTCCAGAGGTAAACCGACTTGCCGTCCGACGAAGCGCTCGTTAATCCGTTTGCACCGAACCAAGTATTGTTATCCCCGCTGTTTTTGATAAGTTTGCCGTAAACGGCCTTGCCGTTTTGCTCCAGCCACTTGCCGACCTTGGTCAGCGGCTCGACAGCGTCCGCCGGCACGGAGCCGTCCGGCGCCGGGCCGATATTCAGCAGCAGATTGCCGCCGCCCGAAGCGCAGGTTTGCAGCATGCGGATAATCCGCTGGGCGTTATAACTGTAATTCACAGCCTGCGCGGCGTCGACATAGCCCCAGCTTAAACCGTTAAAGGTCATGCAGGCTTCCCAGTCTCTGCTTGCAGCGGTGATGTGCTCTTCCGGCGTGCCGAAATCCTCCGGCAACTGGCTGCGGTCATTAATGATAATATCCGGCTGAAGGGAACGCATGTGCTGGTTGAGTTCCAAAGAATCCCAGCCTTCCCAGGATTCCATCGGCGCGGAAACATCGTACCATAAAATATCTATTTTGCCGTAGTTGGTTAACAGCTCGGTGTTTAAATCGCGGATATATTTTGTAAAGCGTCGTCTTGCCTCGGTGTCAAAAGCGCAGCGCCAGCCGTCGGGATGATGCCAGTCCATCAGAGATGAATAAAAGCCGATACCCAAACCGAACTCACGGCAGGCATCGACAAACTCGCGCACGATATCGCGCTTCGGCCCGAAGTTGACAGAATTATACGGATTTGCCTTTGAATCCCACAGGCTGAAACCCTCATGATGGCGGGAGGTCATTACCATATATTTCATGCCGGCTTTTTTCGCCAAGGCCGCCCATTCCCTCGGCGCGCCCGGTTTCGGGTTAAACTGATTGGCAAGCTTTTCGTATTCTTTGATGGGGATGTTTTCCTGCGTCATGGCCCACTCATGGTGGCCATACTGGGAATACAGCCCGAAATGCACAAACATACCGAAACGGGCTTCCCTCCACCACTCCATACGTTTGTCTCTTGTCTGCGCCGTTTGCTGTTCATAATCCCATTTGCTTAATAATTTTTCCATAATTTTACCTCTTTCATAAAATTAATAAGTTTAATCGTTAGCGCAAAGCGCGGGGCCTTACGCAAAAAATTATACCTTCTTTTTTATTAAAACACAACTATATATTATTTATCTTCAACGCGTTAAATACTAAAAAGTATGTTTCGTTTGTAAACAGATATATGAGAAAGTGTAGATATAAATACTACCTAAATACCGGATATAAGTAGGTTCCGGTTCCCATTTTCCATATTTTGGTAAAGTCAAACCCTATATATGATGATTGTTTTTTCATTTGCACTGAGGTAAGCGATTTTGCGTATTTATCGCTTTTTCCGCAAGTATTCAAATAGTAACAGTTCTTTGGTTTGCTTGAATTAAGTGTATAAAGATGGCCGCAAACAGCTGCAGTTGATGCGTTTGCTCCCACAATCATTCCCGTAGTATAACAATTTTTGATTACGCCTATATCTGCATCGAAATGGCCTGCAATGCCCCCAACGTTATTAACCCCTGTAATTTTTCCAGTATTATAGCAATTTTCAACAGTTCCTGAATTGCTGCCGATAATACCGCCGCAATTTCTATCGGTACTTTTTACTGCTCCGGTATTTAAACATTGCGTTATTTTTCCGTCTGAACTCGCGCAAATTCCTGCCGAGCATTTGCCGCTTATATAGCCAGTATTGGAACAACTTATTATGCCGCCTATTGTGTTGACATGGCTGTCGCGGTAATAAGTACAGCTAATACCGCCTGCAATCGGAGCGCTTACAGCGCCTTTGTTTTTGCAGCTTTTGATCAGCACTTCCCAATGACAAAAGCCTGCCACACCACCGGCGTCGACAGTTGAGTTTACGGCACCTACATTTGTGCATGATATTACCGAAGGAGGCACATTGTTTGAGCTTTCTATTTGGCCGACTATGCCTCCGGTGTAACAGCCTTTACTGACAATCGTTCCCGCGTTCATACAACTTAATATAAATCCGTCATCATCACCAACAATTCCGCCAACAAATGAGTGCATTCCGTTCGTATATGAATTGCCCGTTGCGGTAATATTCCCGGTGTTAAGACAACCGCTGATTTTTGATTTCAAATTGCCTACATATCCTGTAATTCCGCCAACACGATCTTTACCTATCACCGTGCATTTGTTGTGGCAATTCAGTACTGTACCGATGTCTCCGTGCCCTACTTGACCTGCGATACCGCCAACATATGATTTCCCTTTAACATAACCGCTTACAGTAAGGTTTTTAATTATGCCTGTCGTTCCGTTCCAGTTACCCATAACATATCCAAAAAAGCCTACGCAATCGATGACGGAACTGTCATAATAAATCCTGCTAATTTCATAACCGTTGCCGTCAAATATCCCGCTGAAATTCTTGTCGGAGTAAGGCTGACCGATAGGTACCCATTGCTTGGTTGCAGAACAGCCCAAATCAATGTTGTTCATTAAAATATATAAGCCTGTAAGGTTTTTACGAATAGTTTCCAAATCTGCTTTCGTGCGAATGGCTGTATATCCTGCCGGGACACTTGTTTTGTGCGTATGGCTTATAAAACTATCGAATGGCGTTGTTAAAGCGGTTGCACGGGTGAGTGTAAAATCCTCTTTCATTAAAACAAACAGAAACAGTGTTGCGACAAAAATAGCAGTTGTTGATTTAAAAAATCTTCTCATAATTACCCTCGCTTCTAAAAATTTATAATTATATTTTACAAGAATTTTTATATTGAGTCAAGTAAACCAAAGCGATTTTGTAAAAACATTATATGAAAATTTATCTCGTTGCAAAATTCAAAACCGTTCTCATACGAAAAACAAGCGGCTTCCGCTTTCGCTTCCGCCGCCTGTTTCGTTGTTAATTTTTTGCCGCTAAACTCTTAACGAAGAGCTTAAGTTATTTGCCAAACTGGCAGTCGTTGTTGCCGCTGGTTGATCCCCACATTTCAAGCATGTTGATGGGGTCGTCGAAGTCCGCAATCCAGCCGTCGCGCGCAACATCAAAGTTGCCTGCTTTTCTTTCGGCAAGGAATGTATCCCAGTCAACTGTTTTGATGTTCATTGTGATGCCGACAGCCGCAAGATCCTGCTGCATCGCTTCAGCAATTTGCTGGTGGCCTGTGTTTGTGTTAATAAGATAAGTAAAGGTAATCGGCGTGCTTGCCGACAGTTTGTTGTCGTCAAATTTAAAGCCCGCACTCTTGAGCAGTGCAATACCCGCTTGCACGTTGGCATTGTAGCTGGCTGTGGTATCGCCGAGAGAGTAGTATCCGACAGCATCCTTAACGGGATAAGTGTAGGAGCTGTCGTTGACCTTGAACACACCGCCGTGGCCGTCCTTCATCCTTTCGGGGATAAACGCGTTGGCTATTTTTTGGCCGGTCTGGGCACAATTGTCAACGATATACTTTCTGTTGATAAGCAAACCGAGACCTTTTCTCATATCATTTGCCTGGTCCACGGTAAGACCTTTGAACAAGGTGGATTTCACATTGAAAGCAACATAGTAGGTCCCAAGCTGATCAATGATGTAGAATTCCGGATTTGTGAGAAGGGTTTTAATTTCATCGTTTGGAACGGTGTCGATAAAGTCAAGGTTGCCTGCTTTGTAAGCGGCATAAGTTGCAGTATCATCCGCGGAAAGCATGAATTGCAATTGGTTCATCGTAACTTTCGAGGCATTGTAGAAATATGGATTCTTTACATATACCATACTGGTGTTGTGTTTCCAGGTTTGGAGCGTATAAGCTCCGTCTGTTACAAAGCCCGCTTCGGTTGCCCACGCGCCGGGATTCAGGATTTTGCCGGATGCATCTTTATAACCCTTGGCGTTTTCGACCTGGCTCTGCTTAACAGGGAAGAAGGCCGGGAAAGCACAGAGGTCAAGGAAGTACGCGCACGGTGCCATAAGAACCACCGTTAAGGTTTTGCCGTCTGCGGAAGCTTTTACATCGATGTTGGCCGTAGTGCCGTAGCCTTTAATGCCGTTAAACATGTAGGAATAGTCGGCTGCTGTTGCGGTGCTGGCGGCACGCTGCCAGGAATAAGCAAAGTCTTTTGCTGTCAGCGCGGAGCCGTCTGACCACTTGAGGTTGTCTTTCAAAGTAAATACATAGGTCATGCCGTCAGCGGAAACCGTATAACCTTTCGCCAGTGCCGGCACTATATTCTTGCCGGTTGAATCATAGGTGTAAAGCCCGACAAACGAGTTCGCGGCGAGGATTGCGCCGTCAACCGAGCTGTTGAGCGCCGGGTCGAGTTTTGCCGGCTCGCTCGCGATGTTAAGCCTGAGTGTTTTGGCGCCGTTGAATGTTGTGTACATAAAAAACTTGTAACCTGTGGCTGTCGCATAAAATCCCTTGAGTCCGGGTTTCATCATGTAGATATCATTGTAGTAATAAATCGGGCATACCGCGCCTGTGTTCATGAGCATGTCTTCCGCCTGGTGCATCAGCGCTTCACGGGCGGTAAAGTCGGTGGACGCTTTGATTTGCTTGATAAGACTGTCGTACCCTGTCCAGTCAATCTTTGCCACTGTTTGTACCGGTGCTGCCTTTTTTGCGCAACCTGAAAATACTGTAATGAACATAACTACTGCCAACAAAATTGCGCTGAATCTTTTGATTTTCATTTGATTTCCCCCTTTATTATTTCCAAATTTTATCCGTTACCGGATAAAACAAGGTTCATAAAAAAATTTACCACAAAACATAATTTTTGTCAAGTATTACTTGTTCCAGCACGCAACAAAATGATTATTTCCCCTGTTTTCAAGCAAGGGGAGTTCCTCGGCGCATTTTTTGGTTGCAAATTGGCATCTTGTTCTGAAAGAACAGCCGCTCGGCACCTTTAACGGGCTTGGCACATCGCCTTCCAGCACGATCCGCCTGCGTTTTTTTGATTCCTTCGGGTCGGCTACCGGAATGGCGGAAAGCAGAGAAATTGTGTAGGGATGAGTCGGTCTGTCGCTTATATCCTCAGTGTCGCCCATCTCAATAATTTTACCGAGATACATGACAGCGACGCGGTTGCTCATGTAGTTGACAACATGAATATCATGCGCAATAAAAAGATAAGAAAGCCCGAGTTTTGCCTGTAAATCCTTGAACATATTGATAATCTGCGCCTGAATGGAAACATCGAGCGCCGAAACAGATTCGTCACAGACAATGAAGCTCGGGTTAAGAGCAATCGCACGGGCTATGCCAATCCGCTGCCGCTGCCCGCCGCTGAACTCGTGCGCGTACCTGCGGGCGTGCTCGCTGTTGAGACCGACAAGCTCCATAATCTCGGTAATTCTTTTTTTTCTTTCATCCTTGGTTGCGCACATATGATGGATATCCAGCGGTTCCCCGATAATGTCGGCAACGGTCATTCTGGGGTTCAGCGACGAATAAGGGTCCTGAAAAACCATTTGCATTTCGCGGCATAGGTGCTTTATGCTGTTTGAATCAACTTTTTCGCCTTTGAAAAACACTTCGCCGCCAGTAGGCGTGTAAAGGTTCAGCATGGAACGCCCGACGGTGGTTTTACCGCAGCCGGATTCGCCGACAAGGCCTAGTGTTTCGCCCTTGTTGATTATAAAAGACACATCATCAACCGCCTTGAGCGGAGTGTTCCTGAAAAGGCCCGTTTTAACCGAAAAATACTGTTTGAGATGTTTCACCTCGACGAGAACTTCACTCATCACTTCACCTCCTCTGCTTTTTCAGCGTCAATCATGTCTTTGATATTTACCCAGCAGGAGGCAAGATGAGTTTCGCTGACCCGGATTTCCTCCGGCGGTTCATTCAGGCAGATTTTCATCGCTTTGCCGCACCTTGAAAAGAAAGGACATCCGGTTGGCAAATTCAGCATATCGATGGGCGTTCCCGCAATTGACAAAAGTCTGTCTTTCGATTTAACCGCGCTCGGTATCGAATGAAGCAATCCTTTTGTGTATTCATGCCTCGGGTCATAGAAAATATCCTCTGCATTGCCTCTTTCGCAAACCCTGCCGCCGTACATGACAATGATTTCGTCGCACATATCGGCTATAACGCCAAGGTCGTGGGTGATCATGATGATTGCCATACCCATTTTTTTCTGAAGTTCCTGCATAAGTTCAAGAATCTGCGCCTGTATGGTTACATCAAGGGCAGTGGTCGGTTCGTCCGCTATCAGAATATCCGGCTCGCAAGCCAGCGCCATTGCAATCATTACGCGCTGGCGCATGCCGCCCGAAAGCTCATAAGGATACTGTTTTACTCTGCGCGCCGGCTCGTTGACACCGACAAGCGTCAGCATTTCGATGGCTCTCGCTTTAATCTCTTTTTTATTTCTTTCGGTATGCAGCTTTATTGCCTCTTCTATCTGGTTGCCGATTGTATAGACCGGGTTCAGTGAAGTCATCGGGTCCTGAAAGATAATGCTGATTTTTTTACCGCGCACTTCGCGCATCTTTTTTTTCGAAAGGCTTGTCAGCTCGGTGCCTTCAAACATTACACTGCCGCCGACAATTTTGCCGGGGTCTGTAAGAATGCGCATAATCGAATAAGCCGTAACACTTTTACCGCTGCCTGATTCGCCGACTATCCCGAGCACTTTCCCTTTTTCAAGGTCAAAAGAAACACCGTTTACGGCTTTCACCTCGCCGGAATTCGTGAAAAATGAAGTTTTTAAGTCTTTTACGCGAAGCAATATTTCACTCATTTTGCTCACCTCCGCAGCTTCGGGTCGAAGGCGTCTCGCAGGCCGTCGCCGAGCAGGTTAAAGGAAAGAACGATAAGGCAAATCATCAGAGAAGGAAACAGAAGCTTGTAGGGATAACTCTGCAGCCCCTCGCGCGCCGCGCTGGCAAGAGAGCCGAGGCTCGGCATGGGTGCCTGAACGCCCAACCCAACAAAGCTCAGAAAACTTTCGGTAAAAATCGCGGCCGGTATCTGAAGGGCTGTTGAAATGATAATAACGCTGATGCAGTTTGGCAGAATGTGTTTCCTGATAATTCTGCCCGGCTTCGCGCCGAGCGCCTTCGCCGCAAGAATATATTCGTTTTCTTTGATGGAGAGTATCTGCCCTCTCACAAGCCGCGCCATCGAAACCCAATACAATAAGCCAAAAACGATAAAGATGCTTATCATATTGGTGCCGACCCTCTCCAGAATTGTCCCGTCAAGGGCCTGCGAAAGCGTGGCGTCAAGCACAACGGCCAGCAGAATAATCATCAGCATATCCGGCAGAGCATAAATAATATCGACAATACGCATCAATACCAGGTCCACTTTTCCGCCGAAATAACCGCTGATCGAGCCGTAAATCAAACCGATAATAAGCACGATGATGCTGGCGAAAAGACCTACTGTAAGGGAAACCCTGGTGCCGTATATAACGCGGATAAAATAATCGCGGCTTAACTGGTCGGTGCCGAATATATGCGGAAAAATTTTCTCGCCCGATTTAATCGCAGCCTGTTCGTTAACGGAATAAGTGAAAGGAGCCAAATTCATCGCGGTTCTGTCTCTGACGCCGTCAACGCTTATCATTTCCTGATAACTGTATGGAACAATTATCGGCGCGATGAATATTGTAAGCACAATAAACAGGAGCACAGCGATGCTTATCATCGCAAACGGATCCTTGCTAAGCTTTTTTATACCGTCCTTAAAAAAGGTGGTGGATTCCCGCATTTGAACAATCTGTTCTTTTTCTTCATCTGTCGCGGGTGAAAATTTGGACAGGTCCATCTGCAAACTGAAAGGTCTTTTCCTCGGGAATTTTTCGTTGTTGTCCATCATTTTCACCTCCTATTCAAACTTAATTTTAGGATCTATCAGCTTATAAATCAGATCGCTTACCAAAGTAAGCAATACCAAAAGAATGGCAAGAAAAATGGTGGTTGCCATTATCAGCGGATAATCCCTGTCGTTTATACAGGAAACGAACTTGGTGCCGAGCCCCCCGATTGTGAAAACCGTTTCGACCACAAGGCTGCCTGTTATAATATAGGCCGTCATCGGGCCCATGTAAGTTACAACCGGAATAAGCGCGTTCCGAAGCGCGTGCTTAAAGATTACCCTTGATTCGGAAACGCCCTTGGCACGGGCTGTTCTGACATAGTCCTGCCCGAGCGCGTCCAGCATACTCGACTTGGTGAGCCTTGTGATGTATGACATGGGATACAGCGCAAGGGATAATATAGGCAAAATATAGTTTCGGTTATTGACGCTCCAAACGGGTATCCACTCCAATTTAAGGCAGAATATCAGCAACAGGAGCGTCGCTAATACAAAACTCGGCACGGCCACAAAGATAGTGGAAGAAAACATAATCACTCTATCCGGCCACTTGTTTCGCATCAGCGCCGCCAATGAGCCGAAAATCAGCCCCGGAATCAGCGCCACAACAATGGCTATACCTCCAATCTCCGCGGATATCGCGAACGATTCCCCAATGATTGTGGAAATATCTCTGCCGGTTTTCAGAGAAATACCAAAGTCACCGTGAAGCAGGTTGTCCAAATAGATAACGAACTGTTCAACAAGTGGTTTATCCAGATTATACCGTTCCTGAAGCATTCTTTGAACAGCGGGGTCCGGAGCCTTCTCAGATTGGAAAGGGCCGCCGGGTATCGCGTTCATGGCAAAGAAGGTAATTGCAATAATAATAAAGATTGTAAATATTGCAAGACCAATCCTTTTAAGGACATATTTCCACATAATTATCACTCCGGTTTACATATTTATTCATTTTTAAGCCCTGAATAACCGCTGTTTTTGGTGATATGCAACTATATTTTATTGAATTATAACATTGTTTTTATATATTTACAACACAAACTTCTCTGCTTTGCACAGATTGCACAGATTGTAAGTTCAGCCGCATCTTCGGCGAAAATGCGGCTGAAAGTTATAACCGTTAGGTTTTTTTTATCTGAAACGCGTTTGTCAGCCGATGTCCGCCAGCCAGGTGCCGACATATTCCCAAGCGCCGGGGGCGCACTTTGGGGTTTTTCCCTGCCAACTTCCTTTTAGCCCCAATTCTTTCGCGGCGAGTTCAAAATGGCACATCGCGATGCCGACATCGTTTTTTTGCAGGTCATAACTCGCGGAACCGTAGCCGTCGTTCCGGCAGATATAAAATTTAAATTCGTTTTCATCTTTGATAATGCGCCACGGCTGCTTGTTGGAGGCGGAAGGGGCAATCCGCACCATTTCGAGCACAGTTTTGTATGCGCCCGCTTTTTCTTCCGTCAAAGGTGTTTCCGCGATTGTTTCAAAAAACAGCTCGCTCCAGGGTTTTCTTTTGTTTGAACCTGCGCCGGCCCTCATAGCCATATCCAAAAGCCTTGTTTTTCCTTTTTTTACGCCCACCGGCGAAACAATCGGGATATATTCATTTTCCGCCAGAGACGCTTTCTGCTCAAAATCGCTTCGTTTGAAGGTCCCGCCGAGCCAGCAGGTGCCGAGCCCCAAAGCCGTCGCGAAAAGGACGATTTTTTCAAACAGATAGCCGAACTCGGCTTCGTTCTTTTTTTCTTTGTCCACCACGCCGATAATAAAGAGATTTGTTCCGGATATAACACCATAAGTGCCGAGTTTTTCGGTGGAGTCGTTTTTCCCCGGTTTGCTTGTCAGCATAAACCTGACTTTGGATTTGGCTTCCCCGTTGATTTCGTCGATATATACGCCGAGTTTCTTTAACGCAGCATCGTCGGTTTTATTTTTGTCAAAAGACCTGCAGGATATTCTCTCTTTTATAATCTGAATGACCGGTTTTTGCAAATCCATACCCGTTGCCCCCTCAAATTCGATTATTTTATTGTAAGCTGAAAGTCTAAAATAAAACCGGTTAATTATTGCATACTGCTGAATAAAAAAAGCCTTGAACGTATTGTATCACACTTTCAAGACTTTTTCAATAAAAGAATTGTTAAATCGGAAATAATTTATAAAAGCTTCAGTCCCAAATCCTTCAGTTGGATTTCATCCACTCCGGCGGGGCATTCCGTCATCGGCTCCGAGGCATTCTGCACCTTCGGGTAAGCGACAACATCGCGCAGGCTTTCGCACCCGAGCATCTGCATAATCAATCTGTCCAGCCCGAGGCCCATGCCACCGTGGGGCGGCGCGCCGTATTTGAAGGCGTCGGTCAGGTAGCCGAATTTCGAATAGGCTTCCTCATCTCTTAATCCCAAAAGGGAGAACATGCGCTTCTGTAAATCTGGGTTGGTGATTCGGATGGAGCCGCTGCTCAGCTCAATGCCGTTGAGCACAAGGTCATACGCTTTTGCCCTGACCTTCGCCTTGTCGGTCTCGAGGTATTCGAGGCATTCATCCATGGGCGAAGTGAACGGATGATGCATGGCGACAAACTTGCCTGACTCCTCATCCCAGTCAAAGAACGGGAATTCGACTACCCAAAGGAAGTTGTAATCGGCCTTCGGGATAATATTCAGCTGCTTCGCAACCGCGGCGCGCAGCGCGCCCAAGGTTAAAAGCACATGATTGTTGTTGGTGTCGGCAATGATAAACACGACATCGCCCGCTTTGGCGTCCGCAGCTGTTAAAATCGCGTCCATTTCGTCATCCGTCATAAACTTCGCGAAGGAGGAAGTGCTTGTGCCGTCCTCATTCATTCTGATCCAGGCGAGCCCCTTCGCGCCGATGCCTTTTACGAACTCCGTGAGTTTGTCTATTTCTTTGCGGGTCAGCGACGCGACTGCGTTTTTCGCCGTGATGCCCCTGACACTGCCGCCGCCCGCAGCAGCGCCAGAGAAAACGCTGAAATCGCAGGTTTTAACGATTTCGCTCAAATCGAAAAGCTCCATGGCGTAGCGGGTGTCGGGCTTGTCGGAGCCGAAGCGCTCCATCACCTGGCTGTAGGTCAGCCTTTTAATCGGCATCGGAATTTCAACGCCCAGCACTTCTTTAAACAGCCTGCTGATGTACCCTTCAACCATGGAAAGAACATCATCAATGTCAACAAAGGACATTTCAAGGTCAATCTGCGTGAATTCCGGCTGGCGGTCCGCCCTCAAATCCTCGTCGCGGAAGCAGCGGGCAATCTGCATATACCGGTCAAACCCGGCAACCATGGAAAGCTGCTTATACAATTGCGGCGACTGCGGCAAAGCGTAAAAACTGCCCTTGTGGACGCGGCTCGGCACAAGGAAATCCCGCGCGCCTTCGGGCGTGGAACGTATCAGTATCGGCGTTTCAATTTCTATAAAGCCGTTCTCATCAAAATAATCTCTTGTGATTTTGCTTATCTTGTGCCGCATGATGATGTTTTTTTGAAGGTCCGGGCGGCGAAGGTCAAGATAACGGTATTTTAAGCGCGTCAGCTCCGAAGTTTGGCAGTTTTCGACAATTTCGAAAGGAGGTGTCTCGCTTTTGGCAAGCACCTTGAGCTCCCCGACCTCAATCTCTATGCCACCGGTCGGTATGTCCTTATTCTTTGAGGAACGCTCGCGGACAATACCGGTCGCCATGAGCACAAACTCACTGCGCGCGGCAAATGCCTTTTCGAAGACATCCTTCGGGCTGTTATCGTCAAAGGCAAGCTGTATGATACCCTCACGGTCGCGCAGGTCAATAAAGATAAGCCCGCCCAAATCGCGCTGACGCTGAACCCAGCCGGCAACGGTAACTGTTTTGCCGATATCCGCAGCGCAAAGCGCGCCGCAGTAATGCGTTCTTTTTGTTCCCGCCATAAAATCCATGTTAATTCCCATCCCTATATCAACTATTTTTATGAAGCAGTTGATTAGTATGAAATCGTCACCACACAATGAATCCCACCACCGCTAAAGCGGTCCCCCTCCCTTTAATAAGGGAGGTTAAGTTGGTGCAGAATCTTGTCCCCCTTGTTAAAGGGGGATGCCAGCATATGCTGACAGGGGGATTTAATCAACTAACCACTATCCACTGACGACTTCCGACTTCCGACTTCCGACTTACTCGGCCAGCGCGTCCTGCAAATCGCGCGTTGCCTGTTTTATGGTAACTTCCATAAAATCATCAGCAAAGCTTACAAGGCTGATTATTTGGGTTTCGCCGCTGTCCATATTTTTCAGGCTGACCTCACCTTTTTCAAGGTCGTCATCACCTAAAACGATGGTATATTTCGCGCCGATTTTATCAGCGTATTTCATTTGCGCCTTCACCGACCGCCCGACAACATCAAACTGCGCGCTGATGCCGGAGCTTCTCAGCTCGCAGGCAAGCGCTGCGGCTTCCACGGAGGCCCGCTCACCGATTGACGCAATATAAAGTTCGCAGCCCGCCGCCGCCGGCAGTTCGACACCCTGCGCTTTGATTAATAGCAAAAGCCGCTCAAGCCCCATACCGAAACCGAGGGACGGAATGGACGGCCCGCCCATTTCCTCAACAAGACCGTCATAACGCCCGCCGCCGCAGACGGTGCCCTGCGCGCCGATTTCCTTGGAAACAAACTCAAAAACCGTGCGGGTATAATAATCGAGCCCGCGGACAATATGCGGGTTGATTGAATATTCGATATACATCGCGTCAAGATATTTTTTAACAGAGGCAAAATGCTCCGCACAGTCGCTGCAGATATAATCAAGCATCACCGGCGCGTCCGCCGCGATTTCGGAGCAAACAGGGCTTTTGCAGTCAAGGATGCGCATCGGGTTCCGTTCTAATCTGTCCAGGCAGGTGGGGCAAAGCTCATCTTTGTTTTTTTCAAAATAGCTCCTGAGCGCGGCATGGTATTTCGTTCTGCATTCGGGGCAGCCGATGGAATTCAGTTCAAGTTTCAGGTTTTTTACACCCAAAAAAGCAAAGATTTCGTCCGCCAAAGATATCACTTCGGCATCGGCCGCCGGTGAGGAGGTGCCGAGGCACTCGACGCCGAATTGATGGAATTCCCGAAGCCTGCCCGCCTGCGGTTTTTCGTAGCGGTAGCAGGAGGTTAAATAACAGATTTTTTGGGGGAACGGTTCGTTGAACAGACCGTGCTCCAAAAAGGCGCGCACGGCGCCTGCCGTGCCTTCCGGCCTGAGGGTTATCGAGCGCCCGCCCTTGTCGTTAAAGGTATACATTTCCTTCTGAACAACGTCCGTGGTATCCCCGACGGAGCGGGTAAAAAGCTCAGTGTGCTCAAAAACGGGGGTTCGCATTTCTTTAAATCCGAATGTCCCCGCTATTTCAAGCATTGTATTCTCAATATATTGATTTTTGTGAACCTCTGAAGGCAAAATGTCCAGAGTTCCTTTTATCGACTTCGTAATAAGCGCCATGTGAGTACCTCGCTATTTTTTCGGATTGACGATGTCGCGCCAGTCTAAATCACCGCGGTCAAGGCTGTGTATGAGCGCTTCGGCGGTGGCTATGTTTGTCGCGACGGGCACATTGTAAACATCGCAGAGCCTGAGCAGGTTTGCTTCGTTCGGCTCGTGCGGTTTCGGTCCGTTCGGGTCGCGGAACATCAGCAGCACATCGATTTCATTGCAGCCTATTCTCGCCGCAATCTGCTGGTCCCCGCCCTGCGCTCCGCTCAAAAAGCATTGGATTCTTAACCCGGTTGCATCGCTGACGAGCTTGCCGGTTGTCCCGGTGGCGCAAAGCGAGTGGCGGCTTAAAATCCCGCAGTATGCTATACAGAACTGGGTCATCAGTTCCTTTTTCGAATCGTGCGCTATAAGTGCTATATTCAATATATTTACCTCCTTAAAGGCTTTATTAGCAGGTTGGTCTATTATCATAACAGAAAGTGTATGGATTGGCAAGCTTTTTCGCATTAAGCACCATAAAATCCGGTATTATTCCTCGGCTGTATCCGCCGTATCTTCCGTTTCGCTTTGAACGTCATCCTCGTCTTCCGCCTCGGCTGCGGCTGTTCCGGTATCAGTCTCCGCCGGCAAAACTTCCTCAGGCTCCGGTTCTTCCGCAGCCGCGGCCGTAACGGTGACAAGCCGCTCGCCTGCCGTGACTTTCATCACACGGACACCCTTGGACGGCCTTGCGAAAACGCTGATGTCTTTGGCGGGGATTCTGATAACAATACCGTCGGACGAGATGAGAATCAAATCATCGTCATTGTTGATAACAATGCTTGAGGCAACATCGCCGTAGGTTTTAATTTTGTAGTTGATAACGCCCTTGCCGCCTCTTGACTGCAGGCGGAAATCGTCGATTTCGCTGCGCCGGCCGTAACCGGTTTCGCTCACGGTCAGCACGGTTTTTCCTTCCTGCAAAACATCCATGCCGACTACTTCGTCGCCGGCGCGCAGTGTGATAGCCTTGACACCTCTTGCGGTTCTGCCCAGCGGGCGCGCGTCGTTTTCGTTGAAGCGGATGCACATGCCCTTGCGGGTTGCTATAATTAAATCGTCGTTGCCGCCGGTCAGCCTTACCCACGCGAGCTCGTCGTCATCGTCCAGGTTGACGGCGATAACACCGCTCTTCCTGACATTTTTATAGGCTTCCAGCGCGGTGCGTTTGATGATGCCCTTGCGGGTAACCATGACGAGATACTGGCCTTCCTCAACCCTCGGCGCCCTGATTAGAGCCGAAATCTTTTCTTCGCCCTCAACCGGGAGCAGGTTCACAATGTTCATGCCCTTGCTTGTGCGTGAGCCCTCCGGAATTTCATAGCCCTTGATGCGGTAAGTTCTGCCCTTCGTGGTGAAGAACATGACATAGTCATGCGTGGAGCAGGTGAACATGGTCTGTACAACATCTTCTTCGCGGCGTGTCATCCCCATTATGCCGCGGCCGCCCCTGCGCTGAATGCGGTAGGTATCCATCGGCAGGCGCTTGATATAGCCCAGGTCAGTCATGGTGATAACGCTGGTTTCCTCCGGTATCAAATCCTCAATATCAACCTCGCCGCTGACATTGACGATTTCCGTGCGGCGGTCGTCGCCGAACTTATCTTTGATAACATTCGCTTCCGATTTGATGATTTGAAGCACTCTGCTTTCGTCGCCGAGGATTTCGATATACTCGGCGATTTTAAGTTTGAGCGCTGCCATTTCTTCTTCAATTTTGATTCTCTCAAGGCCGGTTAACTGCCCCAAACGCATCTGTACAATCGCCTGCGCCTGCAAATCGTCAAGCCCGAAGCGCTCCATCAGCACCGCTTTGCCTTCCGGAATGCTCTTAGAAGCCCTCAGCAAGGCTATAACCTCGTCAATAAAGTCAAGGGCTATCATCAGGCCTTCCAGAATGTGCGCCCGCTCCTGCGCCTTTCTCAAGTCAAATTGCGTGCGGCGGGTAATGACTTCGCACTGGAATTTTATGTAATGCTGCAGCACTTCTTTTAACGTCAGAACCTTCGGTTCGCCGTTTACAAGCGCAATCATAATCACGCCGAAAGTGGTTTGCAGCTGTGTAAACGAATAAAGCTGGTTCAGCACGACCTGCGGGTTCGCGTCCCTTTTCAGATCGACGACCATGTTCATGCCCTCTCTGGAGGAATAGTCGTTGACATCGGAAATACCTTCGATGCGTTTATCCTTGACAAGCTCGGCTATGCTTTCAATTAGTCTTGCTTTGTTTACCTGATACGGAAGTTCAGAAACGGTTATGGCGTAACGGCCGTTTTTATTTTCGATTATTTCGGCTTTGGCGCGGACAAGTATCTTGCCCCTGCCTGTGCCGTAAGCCGAGCGGATGCCCGCCTTGCCCATGATGATGCCCGCCGTCGGGAAATCCGGCCCTTTAATATGCTCCATCAAATCTTCCAGCCCTGCGTCGGGGTTGTCTATCAGGCAGCACATGCCGTCAATCACCTCGCGCATGTTGTGCGGGGGGATGTTGGTGGCCATGCCGACGGCGATGCCTGTTGAGCCGTTTACTAAAAGATTCGGAAAACGGGACGGCAGCACAACCGGTTCTTTCAGCCTGTCATCATAGTTTGTGGTAAATGCTACGGTTTCTTTTTCGATATCCGTGAGCATCTCGAGCGAAATCTTGCTCATCCTGGACTCTGTATAACGGTAAGCGGCGGGCGGGTCTCCGTCCACCGAGCCGAAGTTGCCGTGGCCGTCCACAAGCATATAGCGCATCGAAAAATCCTGCGCCAAACGGACCATGGCGTCGTAAACGGACGCGTCGCCGTGCGGGTGGTAGCGTCCCAAAACCGAACCGACCGTATCCGCGCATTTGCGGTAGGCTTTGTCCGGCATCAGATTATTTTCGAACATTGTGTAGAGGATACGCCTGTGCACGGGCTTTAAGCCGTCCCGCACATCCGGCAGCGCGCGCGCCACGATAACGGACATCGAGTAATCCAGGAATGACTTGCGCATCTCCCTGTTGATGTCAACCTCAATTATTTTTTGATCTGCAAATGTCAGGTCATCAAAACTCATATATTTATGCCCCTTTTTTGTGTAGGGCGGGTGCTTGCCCCCGCCTTACTTCAATCAAACAAAGATTTCGGCGGGAGCAAGCGACCCGCCCAACAATATTAAATATCCAGGTTCTGGACATACTTCGCATTCTTTTCAATGAATTCTCTGCGGGGTTCCACCTTGTCGCCCATTAAAATCGAGAAGGTTTCATCGGCCTGAACAGCATCCTCCAGGGTTACCCGGAGCATAATGCGGAACTCGGGGTCCATGGTTGTTTCCCAAAGCTGCTGCGCGTCCATTTCGCCCAAGCCTTTGTAGCGCTGGATTTCGCAGCCTCCGCCCATTTCCGCCATAAAGGTATCCCGCTCTTCATCCGAAAAAGCATATTGGTGTTTTTTGCCCTTGCTCACTTTAAAAAGGGGCGGCTGCGCGATATAAATATGGTTGAACTCAAGAAGAGGAAACATATAACGGAAGAAGAAGGTCAAAAGCAGCGTGCGGATATGCGCGCCGTCAACGTCGGCATCGGCCATGATGACAATTTTATCATAGCGCAGTTTTGTAATGTCAAAGTCGTCGTCAATGCCCGTGCCGAGCGCCGTGACAACGGGCATCAGCTTTTCATTGCCGATGACTTTATCCAGCCTCGCCTTTTCGACATTGAGCATTTTGCCCCAAAGCGGCAGAATCGCCTGATAGCGCCTGTCTCTCCCCGCTTTCGCGGAGCCGCCGGCGGAATCTCCCTCAACGATGTAAAGTTCGGTGACAGAAGGGTCTCTTTCTGTGCAGTCAGCCAGTTTGCCGGGCAGGGAGTTGTTTTCCAGCGCAGACTTGCGGCGGGCTAAATCCCTTGCCTTGCGCGCAGCCTCTCTTGCCCTTGAAGCGTCAAGCGCTTTGCTGAAAATAGCCTTGGCAATGGACGGATTTTCTTCAAAATAGGTCATCAGTTTATCGTAAAGGGTGGAGGAAACAAGCTGTGTAATATCCGTATTGCCCAGTTTGCCCTTTGTCTGCCCTTCAAACTGCGCGTCGGTTAATTTAACGCTGACAACCGCGGTCAAACCTTCCCTGACATCGTCGCCGGAAAGGTTTTTGTCGGCATCTTTCAATATCGCGTATTTGCGGCCGTAGTCGTTAAACACCCTTGTCAGCGCGTTTTTAAAGCCCGTTTCGTGCGTGCCGCCGTCGGCGGTATGGACATTGTTTGCGTATGAAAGGATTATTTCGTTGTAACTGTCATTATACATCATGGCGATTTCCGCGCAGCGGTCGCCGTTTACCGTGCAAAAATGGATAGGCGGCGTATGCAGCGGAATTAAGCCTCTGCTTTGGTTCAGATATTCGACAAAGCTGGAAATACCGCCCTCGTAGCAGTAGATTTCGTCAACAATATTTTCACTGTCCCGCAAATCGGTGAGCCTGATGCTCAAGCCGGCGTTGAGGAAAGCCGATTCCCTGAGATGCCGTTCGAGCGTTTCAAACTCATATTCTATGGTTTCCGTAAATATTTCGGGGTCCGCTTTAAATTTTATGAAAGTCCCGCATTCGTTTGTATCGCCTATCAAGACGAGCTCGGTGTCAACATTGCCGCGGACAAAGCGCTGGTGATGGGTGTGCCCCTCCTGGGAAACCTCAACCTCCAGCCACTCCGAAAGGGCGTTCACCACCGAGGAGCCGACGCCGTGCAGGCCGCCGGAAACCTTGTAGCCGCTGCCGCCGAACTTGCCGCCCGCGTGCAGAACCGTGAGAACAACCGTAACGGACGGAATCCCGAGCTTTTCGTTGATGCCGACAGGAATGCCTCTGCCGTTATCTCTGACAGAAATAATGTTCCCCGGCAGGATTTCCACCTCTATATGGGTGCAAAAACCCGCCAAGGCTTCGTCAATGGAGTTGTCCACTATCTCATAAACAAGATGGTGCAACCCTCTCGGCCCTGTGGAGCCGATATACATGCCCGGCCTTTTGCGGACAGCTTCGAGCCCTTCCAGCACCTGAATTTGGCTTGCGTCGTATTTTTCGGTAACAGCGGTATCCATCGTTTCGAGTTCATCATTGTTTGTTGTGTTTATAATGTTATCTGTGTTATCCAAACCGGAACCTCCTGTATCTTTTTGTATTCGTTAAAAGTTTACTTTTTTTACATACCGAGCGCGGAAGTTATCGGGTTTTTCTTTTTCGCTTTTTTAGGCTTGTACGGCGGCGGGTTTTCAAGCCTCAGTTTCGCGCCCTTGCCGGCGTTTGACGCAAGGTATTTGTTGACCTGCATAACCGGGCCGAACAGATCCTTGCACATGTAGTCCACGCAGTTCGCAAGCAGCTCCGCGTCGTTGTCAAGCGAGCCCAGAATCGAAACCGCGATTAAACTCTGAATTTCGTTTGTGCCGTCCTCATATATTTCGTTAAACAGCCCGAACATCTTTTTCATCTTTGTTTTGTCGTTCTGCCGGATTGTCTCGATAACAACAGGGGTGCCGAAATTTGTGAAGAAGTCCTCCGCGAGGAATTCGCCGTACCGGTCAACATTTGCCTTGTACGCTGCGCGCAGCTCCGGGAACATCACCGTGAACCTGCTGCCGAGCGTATTGGCATCGTATGAAGCCAGGCCGCTTTTTGCAGCGTTCTTTGAAACGGGCGCGATTGTCCTTGACGCTCCGCCGCCTTTTACCTTGCTGCCGCAGCGCTTGGTAATGGATTCCGAAAAATCATCCGCGACATACTTCGCGTCTTTTTCATCCGCGCCTCTTGCGTCAAGCAGAGAAAGCGAAAGCTGGCCGAAATCCGCTTCGGTCAAATCGTCTCCGCTCTTATCCGAATAGAGCAAAGCGATTTTATCGTCGAAATGCTCTATGCGCAGCGCGCCTTTATCGCCTCTGAAATCAATTGTTATTTTACCGCCCTCGGTGACAGCGGGAAGCTCATTTCTTTTAACCCCTTCCGGATAAACAGCCGCAAACCCGGTTGTTTTCAGCGTTTCCTCCATGCCCTTCAAAACTGCCGCAAGGGATGTGTAAATGTCAGCCATAATCAGTCTCCTCATCTGTGATATATATTTAAAATATTATATCATACTATATATATGTATTTGTTCCGTATTGCAAAATACGGCTTTAAACATGGATATTTATTTCATTATTTTCAGTATTTTCAGCCATTGTTTTATGTTTCGTGGATAGTGCGTTGTGGTAATAAAAAGGCTGCCTGCGGCAGCCTTTTTATGTTCGCGACGATCTCTTTTCACCGCGCAGGTTAGCCATATTTAGTCTGTATAGTATATCAGCTATTGAATTCTTTCGAGTTTAACTCAAGTCTTATATACAAAACACAGCATAAAGTGGAACAGCCTTGACATTGTTCGTAAAACCGAAATTTTTAGCCGAAATGCGCATGGCGTACGCAGGTTTGTATTTTTGAATAAACACATTCAGGCTTTTGGAGTTTGTCTGCGTTCCCGCCTTGACCTCAACCGGTATAATATCGTTGCCTTTCTGCAGCACGAAATCGACCTCAGCGGTGTTTTCGCTCGCCCAGTAAAAAAGCCCGTATTTTTTGCTTGCAAATTGAGTTGCGACATAGTTTTCCGTAACAGCGCCTAAATAAATGTTGTCGATTTCCGCGGTTGAGAGGATTGTCTGCTGTGATATGCCGGACTTCATCGTTAAAAGTCCGACATCGCCCATGTAGAGCTTAAAACTCGATAAATCGCTGTAAACGGATATCGGCATGAATCCCTGTTCGATTTTTTGACATTTTAAGACAACACCCGAAAAATCAAGCCAATCAATAGCGCTGCCGAAAATTGTTGCCGTGCCGCCCTTTTGCGCTAATTTGTATTGAAATTTTTTGTTGTCTTTGGCTAACTGAACAGGAATTGAATTGTATGCGGCCCGAATTTTGACACTTTCGGAATTTGAGGAATACTTTGCCATGTCAGCAATGTAGTCGTTTATGATATTACCCTGCACATTCGGCACGGTCAGCAGGCTCTTTTTCCCTGTATATTCAAGAATACTTTTCGGCATACCGCCAATAATCAAATATAGTCTATATAAGTCCAAAGCCTCAAGATGCAAAGCCTGGGGCAGCGGTTCATTGTTGTCAAAGCTTTTTTTAATCTCTTCACAGAGAAAATTCTTACCGGCAGCCCACAAAAACTCCTCAAAATCAAAAGGATAAAGCGTAATTGAATGCACGTTGCCCACAGGGAAAGAATGCTGCTCGCGGTTGATTGCCACACCCAAAAGGCTGCCTGCACAAGCAATATGATATTCGGGCGCTTCCTCATGAAAATATTTGAGCGATGTCAATGCCCTTTCGCTGGACTGAATCTCGTCCAAAATGACAAGCGTTTCCCCGGGGACAATTTTAACACCGGTGCTTGATTCCAAATAGAGAAGGATTCTCGCAGGGGTTATATCCTCGGCAAAATAAGAGCGGACTGCTTGATTTGTTTCCAAATTGACATAGGCAACATTTTTATAACATTGTTCCCCGAATTCACGCAGCAAATGCGTTTTACCCACCTGCCTCGCCCCGTACAAAAGCAATGGCATTCTGTCTGTTTTATCGCTTTTCCATTCAATTAATTTATCCATAATTTTCCGCCGCATACTGATCACCTCGGTTGTATTGTAGTCCATTTTGACTTTTATGTCAATAAAAATCAAAATATTTTGATTTTTTCCCACTTGTTTGTCAATTTGTTGTATAAAATGTCATCCTGAGCAAAGCGAAGGATCTTTCTTGTGAATTGAAAACTCTTTGCCATGCGCTGCTCGGAGAGAGCGTAACCTGTTTTTCAACAGCAATAAATCGCACTTCAATGTTATAACCCGAAAAACTCCTGTATTTCCGGTTATCTTTCGGGGTATAACCTGAAAAACTTTTTGATTTTTAAAGAATAACGGGGTATAAAGACAGAGATATATACGGTGTTTTGGAAAATATAGTGTTTTTTGAGTTAAAGCGCAGAGGTTATCAAATATATACGCAACTTTTAGTGACACGAACGACGGACGCAATATGTTGGCTCCCATCAGTGAAACGAAAAGACAATGGCTGCCTCAATTGATGAAAAAATCGTTTGAGGCAGCCCGAAATAGTTGTTTGGTTTAATATGTTTTCGTCGAGACAGCGGCGGAAGCGGAGACCTTAAAAAAACCGGTTGGAACCATGGAAACAACCATTATAATCGCCAGCAGAACACCGAAAAGCCGTTTAGAAATCTGTTTCATCTTTTTGACCTCCAGTTTGCAATTATTCTAATTTTTGTGACCATTTCAAAATTCGTTTTAGGCAGCCGTCATTTTAACAACTTGATTAAAGCGTTGCAGACGCAATGGCTGAGGAAGCGCTGACATACAATGTGCTTCCGATTAATTTATATGCCTTGACTTTATAGTGATATGTTTTGCTTTTTGCCAGACCTGCGTTAATGTATGAACTGCCTGCAATCGTTTTGATTTTTGAGTAAGCACCTGCGCCTGCTGCGCGGTATATATAATAACCTGTGGTACTGCTGATTGCTGGCCAACTGACCTTGATGCTCGTGGCTGATGCCTTCACCGCTTTCACGTTTGCCGGCACGGGAGGCACTACGGTTATTGCGCAGGCCGCCCTTTTGCCGCTGCCGTCTTTTGTTATGCAGGTTATTGTTGCTTTGCCGACTGCTTTCGCCGTTACAAGGCCGGTTGCGGAAACCGTAGCAACTGCCGAACTTAAGCTTTTCCATGCGACCGCTTTATTGGTGGCGTTTGAGGGTTTGACTATTGCGGTCAACTGAAGGGTTTTACCCTTTGACAGGGATGCCGATGTTTTTGAAAGAGTGACAGACGATGTTTTGACGGATGACAGCTTTAACTTAAAAGCTGGACGAACCCCGATATAAGTACAGTCAACAGATGCGTCGTAGGCGATGTTGCCCTCATTGTAAACGTTGTCTGCAGTTGCCGGGAGATCACCATGCGACCGCAGCCACCAGTAATTTGCAGTTGGACTAGTTGTATCTACAAAAAGCCCTTGGCTTTTTGAATAATCGGTTCCCTTTGCTTGGCGCGATGTATCGATGCCGTCACGTGAAATGAAACCGTAGGCGGAGTTTGTTGCTTCGCTGTATGAGAGTTGAAACAGCTTATCGAATGTGTTGTTGCCGCCGTCTACGCCGGTTTGTGCATTATTTATGTTGATTTTTTCTATACTTGCCTTTTCGGATGAATTAAAGGCAGTATTGTAAAAATCATTGTTTAACCATGTACGCAAGCCGCAGGTTTCCCAAGTAACATCGGTTTCAATCTTATTGTACGCCTTTGAATCCAAGATTTTAACTGCCACGACAAACAGTTCGCCGTTTGTGCTGGATAAAACACGCCATTGCACCGGTTCAAATTTGAACCAGTAGACAGTGTTTATATCGTAGCCGTTGTCATCCTGATAACTGTTATCGGCTATTGCCGGTTCCCCATAATTTTTTGTAGTATACTGTGTAAAATATACCCTTTGATATTTATTCGAGGCATAGGTTACAGTGTTGTCGGGTTGCAGCGCTTGCGAATTGAGCGCGGAGATTAAAGAAATGTCTGTCACCAGCGATTGGGGATATGAGCCGTATTTGATGATGTCACCGGTGGCATATGTGCTTTGAACAGCTGCTGCCGCAGAAGCCTTAAAGAAACCGTTTGGAATCATGGTAACAACCATAATAATCGCCAGCAGAACACCGAAAAGCCGTTTAGAAATCTGTTTCATCGATATCTCTCCCTTAAATTTTTAATATTTCCCGGACGATTGCAGGGGCGGCCTGCGTCCGTCCGTTGCCTTTCTTTGCGGGTTTCTTAAAACCATACGAACAAAGTTCGCCCTTACTGCTTCTTTTGTAAAATTATATCATTTTGTTTCGATGTTTGCAACTTTAATTCGCAAATAGCCGTTGCAGTCGTTGACTGCGGCAAGAGCCGCACCGCTTACCCGGAACGAAGAAAACCAAATGGAAATCAGCCGCCGAAAAATTTGTTTTTCAGCGGCTGTGATTTTGAGAATTTGTTTAAAGCGTTGCAGACGCAATGGCTGAGGAAGCGCTGACATACAGGGTGCTTCCGATTAATTTATATGCCTGAACTTTATAGTGATATGTCTTGCTTTTTGCTAGGCTTGCGTTAATAAATGAGCTGCCTGCAAGCGTTTTGATTTTTGAGTAACCACCTGAGCCCGCTGCGCGGTATATATAGTAACCTGTCGCCCCGCTGATTGCTGGCCAGCTAACCTTGATGCTTGTGGCCGATGCCTTCACCGCTTTCACGTTTGCCGGCACGGGAGGCACAACAGTTATTGCGCAGGTTGCCTTAATACCGCTGCCGTCACCGGCTGTGCAGGTTATCGTTGCTTTGCCTATCGCCTTCGCCGTTACAAGCCCTGTTGTTGAAACCGCCGCAACTGACGAACTTGAGGTTGTCCAAACAACCGCTTTGTTGGTGGCGTTTAAGGGTAAAACGGTTGCGGACAGCTGAAGGGCTTTGCCCTTTGACAGGGATGCCGATGTTTTTGAAAGAGTGACTGATGATGTTAAGACGGCTGACAGATTTATTTTTAAGGCAGGGCGAATACCGTAGTCCGTGTCGAAGACACTCAAACCGTTGCCGTAGATATTGCCGTCATAGTAGAGAACGCACGCGCTGCTCTTTGCATTGCCGGGTGTCCGCAGCCACCAGAAGCTGTTTCCTGTGTATGAAGTATACGGGCCCGCATAGACATAAAGTCCCTGGCTTTTTGAATAATCGGTTCCCTGAACCTGGCGCGATGTGTCACGGCCCGTGTCTGAACTGAAGCCGTAGGCGGTATTTGTTGCTTCACTGTATGAGAGCAAAAACAGCTTGTCGCTTGTGTTATTGCCGCCGTTTGTGCCGTTCTCCGGATTGTTTTCATTGACAACCGTGCTTGTTTCTATCCTTGCCTTTTCGGCTGAACTAAAGGCAGTACTATAAAAACCATTGTTTAACCAATTCCGTAAATCACAAGATTCCCAAGAAACATCGGTTTGAATTTGGTTATAAACCCTTGATGCCAGTATTTTCTCCGCCATGACAAAAAGCTCACCGCTTGTGCTGGACAAAACACGCCACTGTATTGGTTCGTATTTGAACCAGTAGACAGTGTTGATTAAGTAGCCGTTTTCGTCCTGATAGCTGTTATCTTTTGTTGCCGGATCTCCGTATTCATAGGGAGAGTACTGGGTAAAATATACCCGCAAATATTTTGATCCGCCGTAGGTGACGGTGTTGTCAGCCTGAAGTTTTTGGGCGTTAAGCGCGGAAATTAAAGATGGGCTTGTTACCTTAGTCTGCGGATATGAACCGTAGGTCATGATATCGCCGGTTACATAAGTGCCTTCAGCCACTGCGGAAGCAGAAGCCTTAAAGAAACTGTTTGGAATTATGGAAATTACCATAATAATCGCCATTATTACGCCGAAAATCCTTTTCATCTTTTTATCTCCTTTATCTTTTTTGATTGCAGAGGCGGCTTGCGGCCGTCAATGGGTTTTCCGAAAACGAAAAAATCACCTGATTTTAAAGCATTGACATCACCAATCCTCTTTTATCCATTTTATTTTGATTTTTGCATTAAAATGTGAGCCTGGGGTGAAATGCGCAAACCGAAGCGAAAAAATTCGCTAAACTATTATGTATTATATCACTTTTTAAAAAATTTTCTATACTTTTTCCCTAAAATAATGCTTTGGATGATGCCTAAAATGAATGTCTTTATCGTGTTGAAAGACCATTTTTTACTTCAGCAAAATACCGGCAATTTACTCATAATCATAAAGGAGGGCCATTGACTTTTTATTCAGACAATCTTCATTTATAACAACCTCAGGCATTGAAAACGAAAAAGAATTATTGGAAATTCATTGCTGTTTGTGATACTATACTCATAACAAATATAATATACCATTAATACTTGGGGGTGTATGTTTGGATAAGAGCATTGAGATTAAAAATGTCAGTAAAAGCTTCGGGAAGAAGCAGGCTTTAAAAAATGTGTCGCTCACGGCGCAGGCCGGCGAGATACTCTGCCTTTTGGGGCCTTCCGGTTCCGGCAAGACAACGCTGATAAGGCTGATTACCGGTGCCATCATGCCAGATGAGGGCGAGATATTGATTGAAAACAAGCGTGTCCCCAATATTTCAACAATAAAAACCATCGGGTTTATGCCTCAGGCAGACGCGGTGTATACCGACTTAACGGGCTTGGATAACCTGATGTTTTTCGGCAGGCTGTTTAAACTGACGAAAGCCAGGCTGAAACAGCGGGCTGAAGAAACTTTGAAGCTGGTCGACCTTCAGAACGACCAGCACATTCTGGTTGCGAACTACTCCGGCGGAATGAAAAAGCGTCTGTCGCTGGCAATCGCGCTGCTGCACGACCCGCATATTTTGCTGCTGGATGAACCCACGGTTGGCATCGACCCTGTGCTTCGCAAGGCCGTATGGGACCAATTTGAGGCGCTGCGCCTGGCCGGCAAAACAATTGTCGTTTCCACCCATGTGATGGATGAAGCCGAGCGGTGTCAGCGGGCGGCGCTGCTCTATGACGGCCGGCTGATAGAAAATGACAGCACCGAAAAGCTCATTGCAAAGACAAAAAGCGGCAGCCTTGAAGAACTCTTTTTTAATGCTCAGAAATCGGGTGATGCTCAATGAAAGGACTGATCATCAGAATTGTCAAGCAAATGGGGAACGACAAGCGCACCCTGGCGCTGATTCTTGTCGCTCCGCTGTTAATCCTGGGCCTGATTTATCTTCTGCTCAGCAACAGTTCGTATGTACCGAAGATTTCGGTTGATAAAAGCTTCCCCTCGTTCATATTGACGGAACTTAAAAAACAGGACGTTACAGTAACTGTCATCAACAGCAATGAAAATATCGACAGCCTTCTTAAGGACAAAGAAGCCGACGCGGTTATTACGATGGATAAAAACGGCATACACATCAAAATGCTCGATGCCGGCAACACGAAGTCGGCATATGTTACCAAAGCATTTAAAGCCGCTGTGGAGAATTTAAGTCCCCTGGGCAAAATGGATATCACCTACCTTTACGGCAACAGCAGCGGCAGTTCGTTTAACAGCTTCGGTTTTGTGTTCCTGGGTTTTATCTCCTTCTTCTTCGTGTTTCTAATCTCCGGCATATCC
>Ga0118677_10003989_pt1 | contig 27267 bp, 20 predicted proteins | sample AliMusrvi5mmetaG_FD_86154 | JGI IMG/M metagenome (GOLD analysis project Ga0118677, IMG submission 86154) | reverse complement strand
GTTTGTGGGCGGGTTGCGGCTTGTGGAGGCTTGCTTTTTGAGGGGCGATCAGTCTATAAAAGATAACGATGCGCCTTGCGGTCCATCCAAGTTGAGACCGATCAATGCGATACAGTGCATCCTAGATCGATGAGCCGCCCAATGAGCCAGCCCGAAGAAACCACCAACCCGCAACCGATCCGGCAACCGACCCGGCCGCGCGTCGCGCAGGCCGTCGCCAATATTCCTCCGTCGGGCATTCGAGCTTTTTTCGAGCTGGTGATCGGGCGCGACGATGTCGTTTCGCTCGGCGTGGGCGAGCCGGACTTTGTGACGCCCTGGCGGATTCGCGAGGCCGCGCTCTATCGCCTGACGCGGGGCGAGACCAGCTATACGTCCAACTCGGGGCTGCTATCGCTGCGCAAGGCCATCGCGCATTACCTATACACGCGGTTCGCGGTCCAGTCCGATCCGGAGAATGGGATGCTGGTGACGGTCGGGGTGAGCGAGGGGCTGGATTTGGCGATGCGCGCGATCCTGGAGATGGGGCTGAGCATCCCCCGGGATGTTTCCCTCGTCGGCTTCGACGATGTACCCATCACTTCCATGCTCCGCGTCCCCTTGACCACCGTGGCCCAGCCGATCCGAAGGATGGGCGAGGCGGCCGTCGAGCTGATAACCGAGAGGATCCGTGAGGGGCCGGCCCGCCCCCACCGCCACATCGTCCTCGAGACAAAGCTTGTGCTGCGGGAGTCGACCGCCGCTCCCAGGGAAATGGAGCAGCGAAGCGGAGAATAGGGTGCGGAGTCGATGCCCGAAAAAGGAGGCGAGTGGACAATAACTGCTCTGGCCAGGCAATTGAGAGTTCGCGGTCATGGTTCTCATTTCTACTCAACAGGGAGGCAAGCAAATGCTGAAGGCAAAAATGTCGGTTTTGGTCATTGCCCTGCTCATGTCCACGCTGGTAGCGCTGCCCAGTCTCGGCGCACAGCAGATAACGATCGGTGCCATCCTCTTCGGGCGAGACAGCTTCTTCCAGAATATCCAGCAAGGCATGGAGAAAGCCGCGAAGGACGCGGGCGTCAAGCTCCTGGTCAGTGTGCACGACCATGACATTGCGAAGGAAACGACCTTCATCGAGGATTACGTCGCCCGCGGCGTCACCTGCATGCCGCCGATGTACATCAACGCCGGCGCGTATGTGGACGATGGCACGATGGTCGATTCGCATGCGCTGATCGGCAGCTGCGCCCAGATCGGCGCGCGCTGCCACATCTCCGCCGCGTCACAGATCGGCGGCGTGCTGGAGCCCGTTGGCGCACTGCCCGTAATCATCGAAGAGGACGTGCTGGTCGGCGGCAACTGCGGCGTGTATGAAGGTACTGTCGTGAAGAAGCGCGCTGTACTCGGCACCGGCACGATTCTCAACCGCTCCACGCCGGTCTATGACCTGGTACTCGGCACGGTACATCGCGCCACCGACGATCAGCCGCTGGTGATTCCAGAAGGCGCAGTGGTGGTCGCAGGTTCGCGCTCGGTAACGTCGGGCATCGGCAAGGAGTGGGGCATCTCGCTGTACACGCCCGTCATCGTGAAGTACCGCGATGAAAAGACCGACGCCAAGGTGCAGCTCGAAGACTTACTCCGCTAAAGCCGCTTCACGCAGTACCTTTATGGTAGCTTCCGCCGCGGCGTGCCACGAAAACTGGCGCGCCCGCGGCGGACCCAGCTTGCAGATCTCCTGATCAACCAGTGCCCGCCTCATTGCGTCCAATAACGAATCGTTACTCTCCGGATCGAACAGCAGCCCTGCCCCACCTGCAACCCACGACATCGGCTCCCGATTCGAGCAGATCGTCGGCAGTCCGGCAGCCATCGCCTCCAGAATCGGCATGCCGAACCCTTCAAAGGTCGAGGGGTAGCAGAAGGCCCGCGCATGGCGGTAAAGATCGAGTAGTTTCGAGCGCTCAATCCAGCCGGTTACCTCAATCCATCGGCTCATCCCGAGTTCAACAATCAAGGCTTCCAACTGCTCCGAATGGAAGCCGCGCATGCCTGCCATCACCAGCCGCAACCCAGGATTTTCCTCGTGAAAGCGCGGGAAGGCGCGGATCAACTGCTCCAGATTCTTGTGCGGATGAAGGGTGGAAACACACAAGAGATAGTCGCCATCCCGTGTGGCGTTCAACTGGAAGAAGTCCTCGCTCACGCCGTGCGGAATCACGGTGACCTTTTGGGTTTCGACCGGATAGTAGTGCAACAGGTCATCACGCGTCGAGCCGGAAACCGCGATCAGTTTTCCGGGCCGCACCGCGGAGGCAAACAGCAGGAGCCGCCAGAAGGGGCGCTCAAACCACCGGAAGTACTCCGGATGCCGCTTGTGCTGCAGATCGTGAAACACGGTTACCGATTCGCACGGACTAAGCAGCGGCGCGGTAAAACCCGGGTTGAGCATGACGTCGATACGATGTCTCGACGCGGCGGCGGGCAAACCGGTCTGCTCCCAGAGGATTCGTGCCACCCGGTTCCTGGCCGATACAGGTTGTACGGCGGTGGTGAAATGAGGGACTTGCGGCGTGGCGTCGGCCCCGGTCTCCAGGTTGGAGAACACAACGCACTCGTAGTCACTGGAGCACTGCGCCATTGCCTGGAGCAGACTGCGCAGATAGATCTCGGTCCCGCCGACTCCGCCGGGGATCAGGTACAGCGCGTTGATGCCGATACGTAGCGGCTTCATTTGACCGGAGCTTTGGGCACTGGCGGAGGCGCTTGCGCCTGTGCCAGACCACGGCGTGCCAGCTCGTTTGCCGGATTGAGCGACAAGGCGCGCCGGTACTGTTCAATGGCCTTCGGACGATCCTCCTGCGAGAGATAAACGTTGCCTCGATAGGCATACGTGACGTCGAAGGAGGGATCGATCTCTTCGGCCTGTTTCAATGCGTCGAGGGCCGCATCGAAGCGCTTATCCTTGCCGAACATCATGCCGAGCTGGGAATAGACGTGGGCTGTGCGCTCCATCTTCGCCGCACGTTCCAACTGCTGTATCGCTCCGCCTGTGTTGCCTGCGCAATCGCTGGCGAGGGCGGAGTCAACCAGGGTCCGGTAGTCGGGAACTTCGAGCGTCGCAGCGATTCCATACTGCGCCACGGCCTCCGGGCAGTTCCCCTGTTCATAATGGTAGGCATACGCCAACTGCAAGTGCGGGCGGGCTTTCCTGGGCGACTTGGCGACTGTGTCGGTCCAGAGCGCGACGGAACTGCTCCAGACCTGGTTCCGGTTCCAAGCTGCGGCGCTGTAGCCGAGCAGGATGACACCCATTGCGGCGCCGAGCACGGGCTTTGCCAGCTTCAATCTGCGGACGAATTCCATTGCGATCAGCAACAGTCCGAACATCGGAAGATAGAGGCGGCGCTCGACAAACGGGTCTTTGATGGGAACGAAAGAGCTGGTGGGCGCCATCAGGATCAGGAAGGCGAAGAAGCCGTACGAAGCCAACGGATACTCCTTGCGAAAGCGCCAGGCAACCGCAATGAGCCCCAGCAAGCCAAGCAGAAACGCGATGGCTCCATGCTCAAAAATGGTGTGCGAGATGGGAAAGTCGTAATCCAGGTTCTGCCCCACAGGGAGCACAAAAAGCAGCATGTAGAACCAGATGGCACGGCACTGCGTGAAGAAGTACTGATACCAGGTAAGATCACGCATGCCAAAACCCGCCGAATCGGAACGGGCGAGAATCAGGTAGAAGACGCCGGCAACCGCGACCGTGCCGAGTACAGCGATGGGGCCATAGAGACGCCAGTTTTTCTTGATTCCGTCCATGGAAAAGGGTGGATTAAAGTAGAAATCGGTCAGCACCATCAGGACAGGAAGCACGGCGGCATGCTCTTTTGTCAAGCAGGCTGCGCCGAACACGATCAGGACCAGTGCTGTGCTGGAGAAGCTGATCGCCTCCGTCCGGCGGTAGAGAAACAGCGCAAACGCGGCAAAAAACAGGAACACGCTCAAGCCGTCGGAGCGGCTGGCAACATATCCTACGGTTTCCGACTGCACAGGGTGTAGCAGAAACACCAGGCCGCAAATCCACGACAGCCACAGTGTTGTTTCCTGATTCACCTCCGCTTTGGCGATGACCTTTCGCGCGCACAAGCCGATCAGGCAGGAAGCCGCGAAATGCAGGAACACATTGACGACATGGAAGGAAAACGGTCCAGGGCCGAAGGCCTGGTAGTTCAGCCAGTAGCTGAGCATCAGCATGGGCCGGACGCTGCGCAGCCATTCCATCAGCGCCGCACGTTCGGCAAAGCCGGGCAGTCCATAGGCCAGATACAGATCGTCAAAGACAAAGGGGCCGTGAATCGCGGGGCCATAGACCTCAAACAGCACAAGGATCAGGGCGAAAGCGGCGAGCAGCATCTGCCACTGGCTTCCGGCTGGACCCGAGTCCCTCGCCTGCTCTGCTTGTTTAGGAACCGCTTTTTTGAATCTCTTCATGAATGGTCTGAATTTGGAACTCGAGGATGGCGACTTTCTGCGCCAGCGCGATGTTGGAATCCTTCAGGTCTGAAATCACCAGCGAGAAACGGTAAAGCACAATGAGAAACAAACTGATCACGACCATCAGAATCGCCATGGGCGGGTAACTGAGGCCAACGGCGGAGGCGATCTGGTTCATGAGCCAGTGCGATCGCGATAACAGGAGCAGCACAAACGCGGCGCCTAACCAGCTGACCGAATACTCCACCCGGATGTGTGCGCGGCGGATGCTGAACAGAACCATGAGGAGCAGGGCAAGGCTCAGCCCGGTCGTCACCAGCAACAGTCTCTCCATTGTTACTTAACCCTGCGCCTCCCCTCAAATTTCAATACGTTCACAAAAACGCCCAGCAGGACGTGAAGAATGTAGTAAAACGATTTCAGCTTCGTGATGGAGCTTTTCCCGGCTGTCCGCTTGCGCATCACAACCGGCACTTCCAGAAAACGGAAGGCGCGCCGCTGCAGCACAACGAGGGCTTCAATCTCAGGATACTCTAACGGGAAGCTCTTGCTGAAGACCGCCAGGGCATCGCGATTGACGCCGACAAACCCCGAGGTCGGATCGTGGACCGGATGATCCAGAATCGGGCGCAATACCGCGCGGAAAAAGCGGATGCCGATCTCGCGAGAAACCGAGGTATGTTCCCCTTCCCCATTGATAAACCGGGAGCCGATCACCATCTGGCAATGCGACTGTTTCAGCGCTTCAAAGATGCGCGGAATGAAGGCCGGATCATGCTGGCCATCTCCGTCCACGCGAATCACGTATTCGTACCCCAGATCGTAGGCCATCTTGTAGCCGGCCTGCACGCAGCCGCCGAGCCCCAGGTGATGGGGCAATGTAAGAACTCGCGCGCCTGCCGCGATGGCCACCGAGCGCGTGGCGTCCAGCGACGAATCGTCGGTCACCAGCACCGCGACATCGGGAAGCACGGCTCGCACATCGCGGATCACGCCGGCGACAGAGCCCTCCTCGTTATAGGCGGGGATGAGGATCAACAGCGACTCGGGCTGCAGAGGCCGGTTCATAGCGAGGCCACCTGCTTGAGCGAGATTACGTGCTTATCTAAGAACGAGCAAAACTCCTTGGCCGTGATTTTGGCCTTTCCTCGAATTCCCCAGCGCTGCCGGAAGAGCCGGGGCAGCGCGGCAAGCAACGAGATGTGCGCGCGGCAGACGAACCATGCCAGTTGTGCCGGCGGATTACCCTGAGCCCGGAATTTTCCGGCGGCGCCCTCGCCGCTCAGCATTGCGACGAAATGCCAGCCATAGCGGATGGTGGTCATCCAGGGAGTCTTCCAGAGGATGCGCAGCGGAAAGTTCTTGAAGATCGTGAACAGCCGGTTGCGCTCCACCAGATAGGCCTTCATCGGCGACGCCTGGCCAGCGGAGTGGGAATACAGGTGATCCACCATCGCGCCCGGGGCATACATGCATTTCCAACCGGCCCAGAGGGCGCGAAGGCCGAGATCGGTATCCTCGCAATACAAAAAGAACGATTCGTCGAACGAACCGATCTCCTCGATCATTTTTCGGCGGTACATGGCGGCCGATCCGCTTGGGAAAATGACTTCGGCGGCTTTGGCGAAGGACTCCGGAGGCTGGTTGTGGCCGCGCTGCTTGCTGGAACCATCGGCAGCCATCAGCATGCCGGCCGAGTCGAGCTTGCCGGTTTCCTTGAGCCGGACGCGCGATGCGCACATGCCTGCTGAGGCATTCTTATCAAGGGTTTCGGCGAGTTTCTGGAGCCAGTCGGGGTGAGCGACGGCATCGTCATTGATCGTTGCCAGATAGGGTGCGGAGGAGTCGCGCCAGCCCAGGTTCACGGCAGCGCCGAAGCCGACGTTGGTGGGACTGTCGATGATACGCAGGTTATTCCTCTCCGCCATGGCTTGGCGGACTCTGCCCTCGCCACTATTATCGACGACCACAATTTCCAGGTCCCGCAGGGTCTGTTTCTCCAGCGAGCGGACACAATCCTGGTAGGTCGAGTCCGCGGCAAGCGTTGGAATGACAACTGTGACCCGAAGTTTAGCCAAACCAGTATTTTACGCTATTCAGGCGAAGGCTGGGTAGGCATGGGGTGTACGTAGTGGTATTGCCAAACCCTAGACATGGCAGCGTGCTGCCGGAACGCCTCACTTTCCCGGTTCGGCCGGCTTCGGCGCAGGCGGCAGCTCGGGTTTCAGATCGGCAGTGCGGAAGGTCAGCGCCCCCGCGGCGCCGGATGCCGCGTCGCGGACAGCCAGCCGCATGCCGAGCGCCGCGTCTTCCAGTTTGAAATCGCGGATAATCGGCAGTCCGCGCCTGAGCACATCAAGATAAACGGCTTTGGTCATGCTCAAGGGCAAGGTGTCCGCAATCACGGTTGGCGACTTGCCAGGTGCGTTCTGCAACAGGAACATCACGTCAATCATGCCGGTCCACTTGTCCTCTTTCTGCTCGAACTGGAGGTTGCGGGCATCCAGCAGCAGGATCACCCGCAGAGTCCCGGGTTTGGGCGTATTGATTCCGGCCCGGACCGTCAGGCCAAGGCTCGTCGCATCCACCGAGCTATTCGCCACCTGCACAATCGCGGCACGGCGCGTCTGCGGCGTGACCGGCTCATCGGCGAACGCAAAGTAACCGGTCCGAGCCCGCACGTTCACGCCCGGACGGTTCACCTTCACTTTGAGCTCATGCCACTTGCCATCCCAGGTTGTGCTGGTGGGATAGTAGCCAACGATGTAGCTGACCTTGGAATCGTCGATAGCGGAGCGGATGGCGCCCTTCAGGTCATTGGAGTTCGTGTAGGCCTTGCCCCCGGTGCGGGCCGCAATCATGTTCATGGTGGATTGAGTCTGGTACAACGCCTCCATGGCCTTGCTGGTAGTCGGGCTGGGCGGTGGTTGCCGCGCATTGCCGCCTTTGCTCGAAGCCGAGAAATCAGGCATGGCAACCAGGCCGCGCGAGTCCACCGGATAAATCGCAAGATTGGCCGCGTTCACAGCCCTGGCTGCGCGCTCCAGTTCCACCGAAAAATCGCGGCGTTCGCGCGTATCGATCGTCTCGGCATCCGGCGCCGACATGATATCGAGCCCGATCGAAAACGGGAAGCCGCTGGAGATCCAGACCAGGTTCTTGCGGCCCGGCAGACGCGCCAGATGATTGGCGATGGCCTCGAGGCCGGAAAGCGTGCTTTGTACGCGGTTGATGACCTGGAAGTCGGCGATCTTCTGATCGGCCGCGGCCATCCATTGATCGAGCTGATCGTCGCCGGTGTTGGGAGCCTCGGGCTCGGAGGCGGCGACCTCGGTATTGATGCGGCCGCGCTGTTTATTGGCCACCCGGATGAGCGATTCAGTGTCGTTCGAGAAGTCGTGCAGGATGCGCAACTGATTGCCCATTTCGTAGATGGCGACCCGGTCTTCCGGCTTCAACTGCTTCAGGAAGGCGATCAGCTGCCGCTTGGCGTAGGCCTGGTCCTCGAACTTGGTGTTCAAGCCATCGAGCAGAATGACGGTGACGGCGTTCGGGGTGGCGGGCTTGAGTTCGGCCCGATTGGTGAACGTGTTCATAGGCATCACGAGTTTGGCGCGCGCCTGTGCGATGGCCGGAGAGACTTCACCCGATTCCATGGCGAACGACGCCACCTGCTGCTTCGTTCCTTGATCGTAGATCTCAAAATCCTCTTTCTTGAGGTCGGTGACGGGTTCGTTCTTGTGATGGACTACGACATTCACCTGCACCATCCGCGTAGTCACGCGGACGACTGGTTGCGGAGGCTGCTGGGGTTGCAGCGGCGCGGCGGGAGTTTGGGAATAGAGCAGATTGGCGATTAAGAAGTAGACTGCGGCGGTCCGGGCATTGGATGAGGACAAAATGAAACTCCTTGAAATTATAGACGTGTAAACGGAGCCCAGGGTTTCCCAGGCTGCGCGGACCGGAAATGTGGGACACTTTTCCCTGAGGCCCATCGCCATGAAGAAACTGCTCATCCTGACGTTTTCCTGTTTGCTCCATGCCCAGCAGTCCAGCTACTTTCCTGCCAAAGGCAAATGGCAACATAAACCCGCGGCCGAAGCAGGCATGGACCCGGCGAAGCTTGGACTTGCCGTGGAGTGGGCCAAGTCGCACGGCTCGAGTTGGGATTTCGCGAAAGACCAGTTGAGGACCTTCGGCAGAATCCTGGGACCCGTTCCAGCGGGGCGTGCCGCGACCAACGGCATCGTGCTGCGCCATGGCTACATCGTGGCGGAGTTCGGCGATACTAAGGCGGTCGACCCGGTATACAGCGCGGCGAAGAGCTTCCTCTCCACCACCGCATCGATTGCATTCTCCCAGGGGTTGATCCGCAATGTGGACGACAAGGTAGCGGATTACGTCCACGATGGCGGCTACGATTCACCCCATAACGCGAAGATCACCTGGAAACATCACTTGCAGCAGGAGAGCGAATGGGAGGGCGAATTGTGGAGCAAGAACGCCAACTTCCTGGGAGCAGTGGAGTTCGGCAGCGGCATGCGAAAGCCGCGTGCCATCCAGGAGCCGGGTGCCTTCTATGAGTACAACGATGTTCGCGTAAACCGCTTTGCGCTCTCGCTGGCGCGCGTTTTCGGCAGGAGCCTGCCGGAGGTGCTCCGGGAGAACGTCATGGACAAGATCGGCGCCTCACACGACTGGACGTGGCATGGCTACGGAGCGAATTCCACGGTCGAGATTCAGGGCAAACCGGTGGAATCGGTGAGCGGCGGCACGCGCTGGGGCGGTGGATTGTGGATGCACTCTGAAGATCTGGCGCGATTCGGCCTGCTCGTTCTCAACAAGGGCAAGTGGGAGGGGAAACAGGTCCTCGGCGAACAGTGGCTGAAAGCGGCGGCCACACCTTCGGCACATGGGCCTGACTATGGTTATCTGTGGTGGCTGAATACGCAAAAGAAGCAATGGCCCAGCGCTCCGGCTACCAGTTTCGCGGCAGTCGGCAATGGCGGGAATATCGTCTGGATCGACCCTGAGCACGACATCGTGCTGGTCTGGCATTGGAGCCAGTCGAACAAAGCGGTGGACGAAATGATCCGGCTGATATTGGCATCCGTACAGGGGCGGTAGAGGAAATTTTACAGCGGCAAAACGTCGTCTAAGGTCTTTTCAGGTCACAACTATTCTCCGGCGCGGTGTTATTTAAATTAACGGACACCGGCCCCAGGTTGAATGCCTTTCGGCAATTCGAAAACGGAGAATAGTGAGTGAATCAACCTCGTGTTGAGAATCAGGAGTTAAAGGTCGGCGTCATCAGTCAGCATCAGCTAGAGCCCAAGGGTAGACCAGAGAAAGACAGGCTGGTGCAGATTGACGGGTTGCGCGGGATCGCGATGTGTTTCGTTTTTCTGGGGCACTTTGCTGGGGTTTGGCATCCGCTGGTGGATTCGCAGGGAGCGGCACGGCTGTACCTGCGTATCGTAGATGCGGACGCCACTTTCGGAAGCAGCTTCTTCATGCTGATTTTCGCTTTCTTCGCCTATGGCTCCATGCGCCGCGGCCGAAGGCCGTTCGGCGAATTTATCGCTGGAAGGCTATGGCGGCTTTATCCGCTCTATCTGGTGATGGTGGCGCTATACATAGCCGGATCGGTACTGCTTCCTCATATGTCGAAGCTCCCGGCCGATCGCGGGGAATGGCCGCTATACCTGCTTCAAACAGTATTGCTGCTACCGGGAATCGTGCCGGCAAAACCGCTGATGGACGTATCGTGGACACTCAGTTTTATCGTCCTGTTCTACTTTGTTGAGGCAGCACTGGCCAACATTTTCAGAAGCAGCAAGGTACGTCCAGCCGGACGCATGCTGTTTTTCTGCGGGATGGCCCTTCTATGGGCACTGGCTGGGGATATCCGCCATTGGTGGGAGCCACGCACGGCTATTCTCTGGACTGGCATGGCGCTTTCGGAGTTCGTGGACTGGGCTTCGATCAAGCACCACGATTGGGCGGCCCGGATGGTGATACCGGCAGTAGGCCTGTTCGTCTTCGGGGGACTGCTGCGCACGGAACTGATGCTAACTTTGCCTTCGACTCCCCTTGTGTCGTTGGAGATCTGGAGGTTCGGAATCACATCCGTCACGTTGTCTGCCCTCACCTGGGTCTGCTACTTCGGACCTGATGCGTGGACCAGGGTTTTCACCGCCTGGCCATTGCTGCTGATGGGCGAAGCGAACTATTCTTACTATCTGACACACGGGATTGCCATCAAGCTATTCCGCTTCGGGATCATTCCGGCGATGGGGGTCTATGCCAGTAACGGATTGTTCTTTTGGATCTCCCAGTTAGGTGGAATCGCATTGAGCGTAGCGATTGCGACACTCGTCCACCGCCATGTGGACCTTCCGCTTGCAAGACTGGGACCACTCAAGAGGCCGAAGCCGGCGATTCCCTAAACAATTGCCGCCTGAAGCCGGTAGGTTTGGTTGCCAGATTCAAGCAAGCATATCGCTCCCTTAGAACGTGTGAAATATCTGAAATTGGGCAGGCGGTTTCGCCTAATGCCTCATAGTTTTTCGCAAATCACCAATTCTCTTCTGGTGACATCGTGGCGCGGACATTCATGTCTGCAGCGTCGAGATTCGTCTCGACGTTTTGTTTTCAGCGCCGCGCCAGACCTCGACAAGAATGTCGAGGCGGCACGCAAGAATGCGTGCGCTACGAATACGCGAAAACTATGCGGCATTGGGCGGTTTCGCCTGCCCGCTCGCTTGCGAGCGCATATTTTCACACCTTCTTACGGTCGCGGCTCGGTTTGTGGACGTATACGGCTAGCCGAGCCGCGACCGTAAGGGAGCGATATTTCCGTTCTCCACGCTGCAGGCTAAATAATGTGGCACTCTGGTTGGAGGCTTGCGACAGCACGCCTCACCGGATGAGCCATATGAAAATATTACTCTTACTTGCAGCGCAGTTCCTGCTTGCCGCCCAGGCATGGAGCGCGGCCCCCTTCACGCACAAACAAGTGATGATCCCGATGCGCGATGGCGTCCGGCTGCAAACAGTCATTCATGCTCCGGCCGATCAGCACGGCGCGCTGCCGATTCTGCTACAGCGGACCCCCTATGGCGTGCCCGGCAAGGCTTCGGAGAGCATCCCCGCCAACCTGAAGGAACTCTCGGCGGATGGCTACATCTACGTCTACCAGAACCTTCGCGGACGCTTTGGGTCAGAGGGAAAGTTCGAGCTGTCGTCGTTTGTGGACTTGAAGAATACCAAGGCAGTGAACGAGACCACCGATGCCTACGACACCGTGGACTGGCTGGTGAAAAACGTCCCGTCAAATAATGGCCGCGTAGGCATCTATGGCGTCTCCTATCTCGGCATGACCGCCGGCATGACGCTGCTGGCGCCGCATCCGGCGCTGAAGGCCGTAAGCGAACAAGCCGCGCCCGTGGACCAGTGGATGAACGACGATATGCACCGCTACGGTGCGCTCCGTCTGAGCTATGCGCTGGAGTATGCCGTCATGGAGCAGGCCGACAAAAACAAGAACTCCTACTTCGAGTTCTCCGCGCACGACACCTATCAGTGGTACCTGGAGCTCGGCTCCCTGGCCAACGTCAACGCCAAATACCTGAAGGGTTCCATTCCCTTCTGGAATGAGATTGTGCAGCATCCCAACTACGACGAATTCTGGAAGCGCGAGGCGTGGATCAGGCAGTTGCATGCATCGAGCGTGCCCAACCTGAACGTGGCGGGCTTCTGGGATCAGGAAGATCCCTGGGGACCATGGGAAATCTTCCGCCACGCTGGCGAACGCGATCCTGACAAGACCAACCTGATCGTGGCCGGGCCATGGTTTCATGGCCAGTGGGGCAATCCAAGCGCGAGGCGGATCGGGGCGGTAGAGTTCGGGGACCATGATACGGCCAGGGAGTTTCGCGAGAATATCGAGGCGCCCTTTTTCCGCTTTTACCTGCATGGTAAAGGCGAAAAGCCGGGCTGGCAGGCGAAGGTGTTTCAAAGCGGATCGAACAGCTGGCATACCTACAAAGCCTGGCCTCCGGCTGAGGCCAAGCCCACGAGTCTCTATCTGCAGACCGACGGAAAACTCTCCTTCCAGGCTCCGGATGGCAAGGGGAAACCATACCGTCAGTATGTTTCCGATCCGGCCAATCCGGTGCCCTATCGCAAACGGCCGATTTCGCCAACTTATCCGGGCGGCGACTGGCGAACCTGGGAGATGGAGGATCAGCGCTTTGTCGACCATCGTCCCGATGTTCTGACCTATACGAGCCAACCGCTGGCCCGGGATCTGGTGGTGACCGGCGCCGTGACCGCGGAGTTGTTCGCCTCTACCTCAGGCAGCGATTGCGATTTCGTGGTGAAGCTGATTGACGTGTATCCGGAGAATGCCGGCGCCAATGGCTGGAATCCCAATAGCGGACCCGCGCCCGGCGATTTCGCCCGTTCGCTGAATGGCTATCAGCTGCCGGTAGCAATGGAGGTAAAGCGCGGACGGTACCTGAAGAGCTACGAACAGCCGCAGGCGCTGAAGCCCAATCAGCCCGCGAAGTGGGATTTTCCCCTGCGCGACCGGGATCACGTATTCCTGAAGGGCCACCGGATCATGGTGCAGGTGCAATCGACCTGGTTCCCTGTGATCGATCGCAATCCGCAGAAATTCGTGAAGAGCATCTATGAAGCCGCGGAAGCTGATTTTGTATCAGCCACGCAGCGGGTCTACAGTTCGCCGAAGTTGCCGTCGCGGATTGTATTGCCGGTGATGAGTGGTGGCCCGGCGCAATAAAACTGGAAAAAGCAGTTGACGAGATATCCTGGCTCAGCCGGGACTCTGCAAACCAGGGACTGGGTTGAAAAACTCCGTCCCGAATCGCCAGATTGACAGCACAACGTGGGACAGGCGGTTTCGCCTGTCCGCAGTTTTTCATCAACCTTTGCGGGCCGGCGGCCCATCCCAACAGACACCACTTTCCGGCGCCTTTTGCCGGAATTTGGCCGTCCCCGGTTTGCCCCACGCCGTACTTCCCGGGTTTCTCATTTACCCACTGCGTGAACATCGCTCCCCAGTCAGATAAGTGGCCATCCCTGCACTCAACTGCTTTCGCTAGGGCAAAAGGCGCGCTGCGTTACTGCAGCGTGTGGGTCATTTTGCGGCGCAGGGTTGGCTTGGGCGTCTCGGTGGTGAAGCCGTTTTTTAGCGTCGGGGCCACCGTAGCCTGGGCGAGGTCTGTTTTCATGTCCTCGAAGGCGGAGGTCGTCACGACGTATTCAGGCCTGGCAGCCAGCAGCTCTTCAATGTTCTTCTGCGTCTTGGTGACGCGATCGCCGGTAGCAGGATGCGTGGCAAAAAGCTTGGCCAGCGTTCCCGGTTTGCGCCGCTCCTGGGAGTTCATGCGCTCAAACATGGTGACCATGGCGGCCGGATCGTAGCCTGCTTTGTACAGATATTGAATGCCGAGCAGGTCGGCCTCCTCTTCAAAGCTTCGATCGAAGGCCAGCATTCCCATGGGACCGCCCAGCCCTGCCGCCTGGCGCACCCCGTAGCCGATCCAGCCACCCAGAAACAGCAGCGGCACACTAGCCAGATCGGCAAGCTGCTGGCGGGTCGCCTGGCGCGTCCCGTGGCGAGCGGCGGCGTGGGCGATTTCATGCGCGAGGGCCCCGGCAAGTTCGGCTTCCGAATCAGCGAGCAGGATCAGGCCGCTATTGATGTAGATGTGTCCGCCGGGGAGGGTGACCGCGTTCACCTGGGGATCATTGATCACCTTGAACACGACTGGGATTTTGGCGTCGGAGTTGCGGACCAGATTCTGCCCGATGCGGTTGATGTATTCTGAGAGCGTGGCGTTCTCCATCACCCGCGCCGTCTTTTCCAACTCCTCGGCCATCGTCTTGCCGAGCGCCAGCTCTTTCTGCAAAGAGTAGAAATTAATACCTTTGTCTACGGAGCGTTCGCCAATAGATTCGGGGTCTTTCTTGACATTATCGGCGGGCGCAAGTGGAGCAAGGGCGAGCGATACCGCCAGAATCAACGGGGTCTTTGGTCTCATTGCACACTTTCTCCGGAGTGGCGGTACCCTAATTAGACGCTGAACAGGCCTCAGAAGTTTCAAACGTAAACCAACATTGCTAATTGGCACCCGGAATCGCCATAATCGTAGATGCTCTGTATTATCCAGTTTCCCACCGATGAGTCCGAATAAGCTATCAGAACAGTTACGCCATAACTTTAGCCGAGTCGTCAAAAACCGGGGGGAGGAACTGTGTTTCGGCAAGTGCGTCCAGAATCTTACCGGTTCCGGCGAGCTGATCGAGGCGGAGGTGACCGATGAGGACGGCGAATACAGCGTAGAACTGCGCATGGAAGCCCAGGAAGTCCGCATCCTGTGCGATTGCGCGTACTTCCACTCCTTCCACGTCTGCCAGCACGTTTGGGCGGTGGTGCTGGCGGCAGACCGCCAGGAGTTATTCCAGACCGGCCATCGGTTGGTGCTGGCCACTCATCGAACGGAGCAGAACGGGAATGCCTCGCACACCGCTCCGGCCGCGCAACGGCACTGGAGCGACCTGCTGGCCGATGCGAAAAAAGAGGTGGAGGGGATCCAAGTGCAATCGGCGTGGCCCGATGGCCGCGATCTGCTGTACGTAGTGAACCTTCCGGAAAGCGTGAGCAGCAAGCTGCTGGCGGTGGAGATACTCACCCGCGAACGCAAGCCCAACGGAGAGTGGACCAAGGCCAGGCCCGTGGATTTGAGCCGGGGCGCCGTGGCAACGCTGCCCAAAGCCGCCGACCGCGAGATTCTGGCGCTGCTGACCGGCGTGGAGTCGCACAGCGGATCGGAAAACATCCAGCTCTACGTGAAGGTTTCCGACGCGCTGGCAGTGCTGCTGTTGCCCAAGATGTGCGGCACGGGCCGCTGCATGGCGCGCGCATCGCTGCATCCGGAGATCCTGTATCCGCTGCGATGGAGCGGGGAGCGTCCATGGGAGTTCCGGCTGCGGGTGGAACGGCGCGACGAAAGCTATGCGCTGTCTGGCGAAATGCGCAACGGCGAAGCACGCATGGAACTGGCGACGCCCCGGCTCTTTCTGGGCTCGGGGCTGGTCTTCTTCAACGACTGCGCCGGCGTGCTTGACGGCCAGGAGAGCCTGCGCTGGATCAGCTTCTTCCGCAAGAAGGGCGCCATCGAAGTTCCGGCCCGCGATAAGGATCAACTGGTTGAGCAACTGGCAGCGGGTGGCAAACTGCCGCCGATCGAACTGCCGGTTGACCTCCAGTATGCCGAAGAAAAGGGAACGCCGAAAGCACATCTTCGCGTGGAACCCAGCCGGTCACCATACCCCGACCCGTCACACCTGCGCTGCTTCCTCACCTTCCGCTACGGAGAAGCTGTAGTTGAATCGGACTCGACCTCACGAGGCGTCTATCAGAAGAGCTCGCGGACTCTGGTTTTGCGCGATACCGCTGAGGAGCAGAAGGCGCGCCAGGTGCTCTTGGAACTGGGGGCCAAACCGTTCGAGGCGGACGAGGATAATCCAATGCCGGGCTTGAGCTTGCGGTCGCGCAAGCTTCCGGCACTGGTGCAGGAACTGCTGCCGCTTGGCTGGGACATTGAAGCCGAAGGCCGGCTGATCCGTCATGCCGGAGCCTTCTCCGTGCGGGTGTCAACCGGCATCGACTGGTTCGAATTGCACGCCGAAGCCGATTATGGCGGGGCCAAGGCGAAGCTTCCCGATCTGCTGCGCGCGGTGAAGCGCGGCGAAACGCTGGTGAAGCTCGATGACGGATCGTACGGAATACTGCCTGAGGAGTGGCTCGCCAAACTAGGCGCCCTGCCCCGGCTGGGTGAAGACCACGATGGAGTGATCCGCTTCCGCAAGAATCAGGCTGGCCTGTTGGATGCGCTGCTTGCCTCGCAACCAGATGCCGAATGGGATGAGGCCTTCACCGCTGCCCGCGAGGCGCTGCACTGGTTCGATGGGCTGAAGCCTGCCGAACAGCCCGAGGGATTCGAGGGGCAACTGCGCGGCTATCAGTTGGAAGGCCTGTCGTGGATGCACTTCCTGCGTCAGTTCGGCTTTGGCGGCTGCCTGGCTGACGACATGGGCGTGGGCAAGACGGCGCAGGTACTGGCGCTGCTGGAATCGAGACGGGCCCTGGGCATCGGGCCGTCGCTGGTGATTGTACCCCGCTCGCTTATCTTCAACTGGCTGCAGGAGGCCGAACGGTTTACGCCCAAACTGCGGGTGCTGGATCACACCGGCCTGGGCCGCAATGTGGAAGCGCTCGGAGAAGTGGACCTGGTGCTGACCACCTACGGCACGCTGCGTAGAGATGCCGCCGAGTTCCGCAATCTGACGTTCGACTACATTGTGCTCGACGAATCGCAGGCGATCAAGAATTCCAGCAGCGAGTCGGCAAAGGCCGTCCGGGTGCTGCGCGGCGAGCACAAACTGGCCCTGAGCGGCACGCCGGTTGAGAACCACCTGGGCGAGTTGTGGAGCCTGTTCGAATTCCTGAATCCGGGGATGCTGGGTGCGGCTTCGACGTTCAAGATTTCGGGCGGCGTGGCGCGCAATCCCAGCGAAGAGACCCGCACGCTGCTGGCGAAATCGCTGCGGCCATTTATTCTGCGGCGCACCAAAGACCAGGTGGCGAAGGAGCTGCCGGAGAAGACCGAGCAGACGCTGTTCTGCGATCTGGAACCGGTGGAGCGCAAGCTCTACGACGAGTTGCGCGGCCACTATCGCGGTTCGCTGCTTGAGAAGATCCGCGCCACCGGCCTCGGCAAAGCGAAGATGCATATTCTGGAGGCGCTGCTGCGGCTGAGGCAGGCTTCGTGCCATCCGGGACTGATCGATCCAAAGCGCTCCGGCGAGCCCAGTGCCAAGCTCGATCTGCTGCTGATGCAGTTGGACGATGTGATGCAGGGCGGGCACAAAGCGCTGGTCTTTTCGCAGTTCACCAGCATGCTGGCGATCGTGCGCCAGCGGCTCGATAAGCAAAAGATTCCTTACGCGTACCTCGACGGGCAGACCGTCAACCGGCAGAAAGTAGTCGAGCGGTTCCAGGAAGATCCGGACTGTCCGCTGTTCCTCATCAGCTTGAAAGCCGGCGGACTGGGCTTGAATCTCACGGCCGCTGAGTACGTCTTCCTGCTCGACCCGTGGTGGAATCCGGCCGTTGAGGCGCAGGCGATCGACCGCGCGCACCGCATCGGGCAATTGCAGAAGGTCTTTGCCTACCGGCTGATCGCGCGGAACACGGTGGAAGAGAAGGTCCTCGCGCTGCAGAGCACCAAACGGGCGCTCGCCGACGCGATCATCAATGCCGATAACAGCCTGATCGCAGGCCTCGGCAAGGAAGATCTCGAACTGCTGCTCTCCTGATTTGCGTTTGCACTGGTGGGACAGGCGGTTTCGCCTGTCCCCGGCCACACCGCAGTTGCCCGCGCCGAAAACGACCCGCGTTAATCCGAAATCATCCGCACCCAACTCGGAACGAGCACCGCGCTCTACCTTCCCAGGCATGCATTTGCCATGGAAGTAAGTCCGACCGCCCACCCCATCCGGATCCCCGTTCATCCGTACGCAACAGCGGCCATTTCCCCCGGAGCAAGTCGCTTCCGAAGCGCCAGGCAGCATCAAAGGCAGGTTGCGTGCCGCACGCTCTATGAAAACTGAAAAGCCAAGAGCCTCTCGAGTGGGTCCGGCAAGTCGTTCACCACCCCTAAGAAAGCCGAAACCCAACCAAATCAACGAAATCCCGATCTCCCCCAGCGGGAATCCTTGCGTTCCCATGGTAAAAGTAGAATGGTTGCCGTGGCTTCCGTATGGTCGCCATTCGCCTCCACCGGCTCTTTGAAAACCTGGAAACACGTCACGCCCCCCAGCGTGCCAAACGAACCTAGAATGCAGCCTTGCTCTATCTGCCCGCGATAGCAGCAACAGAGGTAGGAGTAAGGCTGCTTTCGAGGACATCCGGCGGCATGGCTTGTATACTGGACTATGTGCTTTAAGAGCAAAACAGGAGAAATGACTATGAAATTGGCGCATGCGGCGCTACTTCTCGCCCTGGCATCAGTAGCAGCCTCGGCCCAGGTCAACGTGGGAGAACAGAAACCGGAACCCACGCTGCCCTTCAAGCTGACAACGACTACGACCTTCGAACTGCCATGGCGGATCGCCTTCCTGCCTGATGGCAATATGCTGGTGACTGAAAAGATCGGTCCCATCTGGCTGGTATCGCCAAAAGGAGAGAAGATCGCACCGTTGTCGAATACTCCGCCCGTCTACTGGCAGGGCCAGAACGGTATGCTGGGCGTCTTTGTCTCGCCCCACTACGCCACTGACCAAAGCATCTACATCACCTATATTGAGCCCGGCGACTACGGCGGGGGCCAGGCACTGGCGCGTGCGAAGCTGACTTTGGGGCGTGTACCGAGATTGGAAAACTTCACCGTATTGTGGCGCCAGATGCCGAGAGGCAAAGGCGGCCAGGCCGGCGGACAGATCGCGTTTTCGCCTGATGGCCAGTACCTTTACATGTCGGTCGGCGATCGCCAGCGCATGACGCCGGCCCAGGATCCGAATCAACCGGTCGGCAAGATCCTGCGGCTCACCCTCGATGGCAAACCCGCGCCGGGCAATCCCAACGCCGGCAAGGTCGGGGCATCCACGATTTCGTTGATCGATCCTCCGCGTGACACCGAAGCCGCCAAGACCGCAAAGGTGGTGAGCACCTACACCTTCCCCGCTGAAAACCTGACGCCAGCGGAAACCTGGGCCAGCGGCTTCCGCGCGCCCTATGGACTGGCGTTTTCTCCCACCGGCGAATTGTGGGAAGTGGAACATGGTCCGCGCGGCGGCGACGAGCTGAATCTGATCGAAAAGGGCAAGAACTACGGCTGGCCGGTGGTCAGCTATGGCAAGAACTACAATGAGGTGCCGATTCCCAGCCACGACTCACGGCCTGAGTTCACCAAGCCGGTGCTTTATTGGGTGCCGGTGATCGCGCCGGGCAATCTGATGTTCTACCGCGGCAACAAGACCTTTCCGCAGTGGGAAGGCAGCGGCTTTGTCAGCGGCATGGCGAGCATGTGCATCAACCGCATTATCTTTGACGGTAAGGGTGGCGCCAAATCCGCCGAACGTTATGATATCGGCAAACGCATCCGCGATGTGGCCGAAGCTCCGGATGGCTCACTGTGGCTGCTCGAAGATGCGAACCCCGGCGCAATGATTCGCGTAACCCCGAAGTAATCTTAGCTCAAGCAAAAAAACACACGGCCCACGCTGAACGATACTGTTCAGCGTGGGCCGTGTGCTTTTCGGAGGGCCTGAACTTACTTACGGGCGTGAGCCTTATCGGCGGAGAACTCCGAGCTATTGCCGTGGCAGGCAAGGCAAGCTTCGCCAAGGGTCGTGGTGTTGGCCAGGGCGTGTGAGGCCGCGGTCTTCGTGTCATGGCAACCGAGGCAAGCCGCCGCGATTGGCATGGTTGTCGGCGTGAAGCCACCAGGCGACTGAACCGGAGCGACTGCCCCGACGTTATCGACCTGATAGGTTCCCGGCAGGTGGCATGTGGTGCAGACGCGGAGATCGCCAGGGAAGCCCACTTCCTGATAGTTGGTGGTACCCAGGATGTAGGGGTTGGCGAGGTCTTTACCGCGGTGGATGCTGTGGATCTGCACCGCCATATTGACGCTCTGCTTCGAGGTTCCATCAGTGAGCGTTGGATTATGGCAGAGAGTACATTCCTGAGCCAGTGGGCGTGATCCGCCATGAACAAAAGCCAGGTTCATGTGGCAGTTATTGCATTTTGCGTTATCGACAACCGCGCGGCGGGCCATCACCTTGCTGCTATCCACCGCAAAGGCAAGTTGCACCGGCACAGCGGAATCGACGGCAGCGGTGGCTTTCTTGGTGCCGGGTAACAACGTCACATTATTGCGAGCTTCCAATGCGACTGTGTAGGAACCCTTACCTGTTGTCGGGATCTTGGCCGTCATCGTGTAAGAGTAGACGCCGTTGGAACCGGTCGTCTTGCTCGGATCTTCCGATACGCGGGCCATACCTTCGGCGCCGACACCAAGATCTACGTTGGGGCCGACCATGATCACACGGACCGAGGTCAGTTTGCTGATATCGAGCGGGTTGCCGGCTTTATCAGTAACCTTGAAGGTAACCACCGGAGCCTGGCCCGGTGCCGTATTGGCGATCTTCTGGATGGCGAGAACAATACCTGCCAGCGAAGCGGAGCGGTTCGGATCCTGGTGCGCACCTGGGATGGAGGCATCGAAATCCAAAGCTGCTTCGGTGGTGTGGCAGTTCTTGCACTGGCCGTCGGTAACCTGCGGCAGATCGACGTGGTTTTCGCCGGTGGCGAAGTTGACGTTGTCATGGCAGGCGCCGCAGGCAGCGCGGTTCGGGTTGGTCAGGTAAGCGTTGGCCTGAGCCGGTCCCTTTGTATGGCAGACGTTGCAATTGCCGGGGCTCTGCGGGAAGCTGACTTCCGAGAAGTCAGACCATGCGCCGCGGTGCCATACACGGTACGGAGTTCCAGCCTTCACGCTGGGTAAGTTCTTGCCCATGTGAATCTTGTGGATAAGAACTGGCATATCCATGGAGAGCTGCGTGTCAGGGTTGACCGTCTGCGGTTGGTGGCAGATGATGCACAGTTCCACTTTGACTCTGGAGCCGCCGTGACCGAACATCGGGTTGTGGCAACCGTTGCAGGCCTGAGTGGCAACTACGTCGCGCGTTACCTTAACCGCTGACCCATCAGGAACGAAGGTGAAGACGTCATTCGCAACATTCTGCGTCTCTTCAAAGTCGCCAAATTCGGTAAGCGTACGAACAGCGGATACGCCGATCGAATGGGTCGCTGTCTTGTCGAAGGTAGCCGGAGCCTTTGTATTGAACTTGTAGGTGTAGTCCCCTGGTCCGTTTTGGGTAAAGGTCCCGCCAGAGTCGTTGGCGGCCTGTATCTGCGACGGATTTTTGTTAAGCGTGGCAGCAAGTGTCGTCGTGGTGTACGACGTGTACTGGGTCTTGCCGGCAGGTATGTATGCTGCGATCAGGCTGATGGCAACGGTTCCGGCAGTATCGATTCCTAAGCGGTCGAGTGGGGAGCCCGCCGGGTCGGTGATCGTCACACGGGCTGTGATGGTTCCATCAGCAGCAATTGCGGCACTCTTGAGTTTAACAGCGACACCTGGCCGGAACATAAGAGTAGCATCGCGGGCGGTAACGGCATTGAAGTTCGGGGCCCGTTTCTTGACTGGAGGCGCGGCCAAGGCCGTACAGGCGAGTATAAGCAGACACGCAACGGCTATCAAGGCCGAGACGAGCGCATATCTTTTTTTCATAAATGATAGAGCTCCTGAAGTATGAAGTAAGTCCAAGCAGGAATAGTAGGACACTTAGCATGCCATTTGCCAGACGGCCTCTCATTAGCTCTCAACAATTTAGGATCAATTTGTATTCTTTTACAACACCAACGCATGGGTGGGTTGGCGCAAGGCTCCACAAAGTGGGCAATGTGGCGCATTGCAATGGCCGATTGCGGCGGCCAGCTTTAGCACACAGTTTCGAGGGTAAGGACTACCGGCTGGCGCCCATCTATATCAACAACCTGCAGGTCCCGGGCGGCTTGGGCGGAAACGACAACACTGCCTGATCGTTGCAACAATCGCGGGTCGCGGCTGAGCGCGGCGATGACGCGGCCTGAGAACTCCGGGCTTTCACTGTTGGTGACGTCGAGCCAACCGGCATTGGCGGCTTCCATCACGGATTCGGTGCGTACCAGGCCCGGATACAGCGACAGGACCGCCACGTTGTGCGGGCGGAGTTCGTGGGCCATATCGAAGGTCATCTTATCGGTGGCAGCCTTGGAGATGCCGTAAATGGCGTTGCCAATATGCCGTTGGGCGGCCCAGAAACTGATATTGACGATGAGACCGCGGCCCTGCTTTACCATCGCTGGAGCGGCGTGGGAACTGGCGACGAAGGCAGCCCGTACACCGGCGTCCATCATGCTCGTCCAACGGTGCAGCGGTTGCTGCCAGAATGGAACGGACCATGTGAAGGCGCCGTTCTCCACCATGCGTTCATAACCGCCCCAGGCGCAGTTGACCAGGAGATCCAGCCCCGGCAGTTGCTCAAAGACGCGAGCGGTCTCGGCATCATCGGTATGATCGCAGGTCAAACGGATGATCCCGGCAGGCAGATCGGCCGAGGCGATTGTCCGACCCGTGGCGTAAACAGTGAACCCATCGGCGGCGAGGGCAATGGCGATACCGCGTCCGACGCCACGGCTCGCGCCGGTCACTAAGGCATTTGGCATGGATGGTCCTACCAGGTAATCCGTGTCAGCGAGACGCCGTGGCGCTGGAGAGAAAAAGACCCCTTTACCTCTCCGTCCTTCGCGCTAACCCAACGAGGCGGCTCGGCCAGTTGCAATCCGCCGGCCTGTTCGAGCTGTCCATACTGCTCGGGCGTAGGCTGTTGCGGTGACCCAAGCTTCTTCCACACCTCGTAGGAGTTGCTGTGGTCCAAATCGACGAGGAAGCGCTCAACCAGAACCCGGCCTTTCGGTACATTGCTGATGACCAGATCAATCGATGCTGCGGGGGCGGCCTTGCCCGAATCGTGATAGTTCGACACGATGACGGCGGCGGAGTGCTGGTCGCGGCTGGCCATGGCGTGGATGTCCGGACTCTTCTTGACGCTTTCGGCCAGCATGGTGTCGAGCGAAGCCTCCCCGGGATTGACGACCGCGACCCGGTCGCCGGTCATCATGGCGAGCATGCGATGCACGTTGAGTACCGGCTTATCGATACCGTTGGTGGCCAGATCGCGGAAGCCGTCGAAGTAGGGTTGGTCTTCGAACTCGAAGGCCCATGTAACGGCGCCCAACAGATTCACATTGTATTTCGCAGCAAGGTCGAGATGGCGAGGCATCACGGCGGCGGTGTAACTGGCGTACATGAGTCCGTTGCGATAGGCGTTCTGCGGGTAGACTCGCGACGAGCAGGCGGCGCAGCCTTCCGGGTCGGATTCGCCGATGATGACCGGCTTGCCCTTCAATTCGGGAAAGGAGGAGACGATCTCGAAGCCCTTGGCGAGGTCGCGCAATTGCTTGTCGATCCCCATCACCACGGTGTCCTCGACAAACTTCGGGCTGCCCTTGGCGTGGAAGCCGACGTAGTCAAGCGGCGAGCCGGTCTTGCCGGTGACGAAGTTCTTGCCGCGCGTGACGTGTTCGAGGAAATCGCGCAGGAATTTCGCGGCGGACTCGTTGCTAGGGCCAGTGGAGTGCGGACCGCCGATGCGCGCAGTAGGCAACGCGCGCTTCACGGCATCGGCCGTATAGTCGTAGAGCTTCTGGTATTCGGGCTTCGGTCCGGCCCAATAGCCGCCGTTCGGCTCATTCCATACTTCCCACAACCACGTGTCGACTTCGGCCTTACCGTAGCGCGAGACACAATGCTTCACCCACTGGTACACAAGCTCGGCCCACTTTTCGTAGTCCTTCGGAGGATAGGCCCAGCCGGTATAGATGTTGTTGTATTGATTGCCGGGCGCCCACTGATGCTTGTAGGGCTGGGGCTTGGTGGAGAGCGCTTCGGGCATGAAGCCGATCTGCGCCAGCGGCTTCATGCCGCGTTCGACATAGGTATCGAAGATGCGGTCGACGATGGTCCAGTCATAGACAGGCTTGCCGTTGGCATCTTCGGTGTAGACGTTGGTGGAGCCCCACTTCAACGCTGGCTTGCCGTCGCCGGAGACCAGCAGGCTGTGCGCGCGCACGTAGACGGGCACGTTGCTGAAAGCCGCGATTTCGCTCAGCAGCTTCTTGCCGTCCTTCATGTACGTGTAGTTGGGCTCGTCATAGCCGAAGAAGCTCCAGATCGGTTTGAGCGGTCCGGTCTTCTTCGCGGTATCGACGTGAATGGTGACGGGCTGTGCAGCGGCGAGGCCGGCAAGCAATAGGGTGAGGCAAACGTACTGGCGCATGGTGGTCCTCTCACAGCGTAGTACAATCGCCGTGCTCCGCGGCGCGCTATCATTTTTATCAGTCATGTTGAAGCTGAATCGACGGCACTTTCTGGCGGCAAGTGCCGGAGCAGCGTATTGCGCCGCGCCCAAGAGTATGAACGAAATCGACGAGACCCTTCGCGGCGGCATCGCACGCCGCAACGTTCCAGCGGTGGTTGCGATGTTCGCCAGCGACAAGAAGACGCTGTACAGCGGTGCGTTCGGTGTGCGCGACGCATCAGGAGTACCGGCGCGCGCGGACAGCATCTTCGCAATTGCGTCCATGACAAAGGCGGTAACAACGGTCGCAGCGCTGCAGTTGGTGGATCAGGGGAAACTCACTCTCGATGAACCAGTGGCCAAGTTTTTGCCGGCGCTTGCCAATCTACCCGTGCTCGGACCGCCGTTGCGTCCATCGAAGACTACGATCACGCTACGGCATCTAATCACGCATACGAGCGGCCTCTGCTACGACACGTGGGACGGAGAGATGTTCAAGTACACATCGCAGGTTCCGCCGCCAGATACTTCGAAACCCGGCCCGCTGATGTTCGAACCGGGCACGCGCTGGCAATATGGCCAAGGCGTCGATTGGGCAGGCCGCCTTGTGGAAGCGATCAGCGGCAAGACACTGGAAGACTACTTCCAGCAATTCATCTTCAAGCCGCTTGGCATGGTGGACACCAGCTTCATTCTTCCATCGGAGAAGTTCGATCGCCTGGTCACCAGAAGGGTGCGCCTCGAAAACGGCGAGTCGCAATTCCTCGAACGCAAGCTACCCACACCTCCCACCTCATTCAATGGTGGAGGTGGCTTGTATTCGACCGCAGCGGATTACGTGCGCTTCATGCAGATGATCCTACGCAAAGGTACGAGCGAGAACGGCGTTCGATTGCTCAAAGCAAAGACCGTGGAGAGCATGGGCATGAACCAGATCGGCGAATTGACCGCCGGCAAGATGAAAAGTTACCGGCCACTGGCTTCGGCCGATGTTGACATCCAACCCGGAGCAACGGAAAAGTGGGGTCTCGGCTTCCTCATCAACACCACGCCCTACCCCGGCGGGCGGTCCGCGGGCAGTCTCGCCTGGGCCGGGCTCTACAACACCTTCTACTGGATCGACCCGAAACGCAAACGGTGCGGCGTGATCCTGATGCAGTTCCTGCCCTTCGTGGACAAGGAAGCAGTTGGCCTCTTCGGTGAGTTCGAGAAGGCCGTATACAAGTGACACAGACCTCCCAAACCTGATACAAAATCTGAATGCCATCCCACGTTGATACCGAGGCCCGCCAACCAATGGAAGGGTCGTTCGATCCAGCCGCGCAACAGACGTTGATCGACCGGCGGTGGGGCATCGCCGTCCTCCTCTTTGTCGCCGGCCTGATCAACTACTTCGACCGCACCATCGTCTCCGTGGCGCTGCCCGTCATCGCGGCCGATCTGCAACTGAGCCCGACCCGCATGGGCGTGCTGCTCTCCGCCTTCTTCTGGTCATATGCACTGATGCAGGTGCCGATCGGCTGGATGTCTGACCGCTACAACCTGCGCTGGCTCTACGCGGCCTGCTTCGCATTGTGGTCGCTCACCTGCGGACTCACCGGCTTCGCAGGGAGCCTCATCGTGATGGTCGTGCTGCGCATCTTTCTGGGCATCGGCGAGTCGATCTATCTGCCGGGCGGCATGAAATTGGTCAGCGTCGTGTTTTCACCAAAGGATCGCGGACTGGCCTCGGGACTGGTGAACTGTGGCACGCGCGCCGGACTGGCCTTCGGTGCCCCGTTGATCGCGTGGCTGGTCAATGTTTATGGCTGGAAGAACTCGTTCTTCATTCTCGGCTTCAGTTCCCTGCTCTGGCTGATCCCGTGGATGTTCTTCTTTCCGCGCGGAGCAAGTACGGTGACGCACGCAACAGGCAGTGGAGGCTTCTCGTTCTCGAAGATTGATCGTAACCTGCTGGGCATGAGCCTGGCGCACATCGGCTACGGTTACTACTTCTACTTGATGGTGACGTGGCTGCCGTCGTACCTGGTCAAGGTCCGGAACATGCCGTTGCAGGAAGCGGGCGGATATCTGGTGATTCCGTATCTGACGTTCACGCTCGGCGAACCGATCGGAGGCTGGCTTGCGGACCGCATGGTGGCGCGCGGCATGGACGAGATATTCAGCCGTAAGGTGATCATCTCGGCGTCGTATTTGACAAGCATCGTGTTGATCCCGGCGGCATTGGTTGACGACAAGATCCACGCCGTGGGACTCATTGCCATCGCATCGCTGGTTGGCCTTTCAACAGCAAACATCTTCGCGCTGGTGCAGCGCATCACGCGCGGCGGAGAAGTGGGCTTCTCCATTGGCGTGCTGAATCTGGCGGGCAATCTTTCCGGCGCGATTGCACCCATCGTGACCGGCATGATCATCGAACAGACCGGATCGTACCTGCCGGCGTTTATTCTCGCAGTTATCGTGCTGCTGCTGGCGATCCCGATCTACTGGCTGATGGTGAAGAATCCGGAGCCGGCAAAGTGATCACTCGCCGCGAAATGCTTCAGTCCGCGCTCCTCGCCGCGACGCCGTGGGATGGGCCGGTGCTGGACATCCATCTGCACCCGCGGGCCGATGCCACGGAGTTTGCGCACATCAATGGCAGCGGTGTCGACCGGGCAGTGCTGCTTCCCAACAAGAGCACGGACGCGCATGCGAAAGACCTCAGCGCTAATGATGCGAAACACTTCGCGC